>Ga0247841_10008372_pt1 | contig 14933 bp, 13 predicted proteins | sample LaCruzMarch2015__2_FD_192410 | JGI IMG/M metagenome (GOLD analysis project Ga0247841, IMG submission 192410) | Freshwater microbial communities from meromictic Lake La Cruz, Castile-La Mancha, Spain - LaCruzMarch2015_18m | ecosystem: Environmental > Aquatic > Freshwater > Lake | place: Spain...
ATGGATATTGACGAGATGATAAAAGTCATCAGCCAGGCAGGATACTTGGTGGAGAAAGATTTGAAGGAGGGATGCGGTTGAACCGCAGCATCTTGTTTTTTTAAGTTTTTCATGTGGAGACACAGAGGGCACAGAGTACGCACAGAGGCGCGCGGGTGGGGCCTGGCTCGCTAATATCACCACAAAGATCACAAAGAGCGATCGTCAGGCTTAAGATCTACGGGTTCAGAGTGGCCAGGTGGGCTGAGGTAGCCAAGCGGCCTACGGCGCTGGTCTTGAGGTCACACGCTCCCCAGGGGGCAGAAGGACAAGCAAACCAGTGGTGCATCGCACCTCGTGAGTTCAAATCTCACCCTCAGCGTGATTTTTTACCGCTAATTTTTACATCAAATTCACTCTTCCGGCCCTGCTCATGGCAATCCTTCTGCAATGGAAGCTCAGGGATTGATGGCTTCCTAACCAAAGCAGGAGAAACCATGCCAGTCTTCTGTGGCTGGTTTGATGGCATCAAGAGGCCTTCCTTCAAATCAAAGAAGCCGCAGGAGTACCACTGCCTGGGGCATTCGGCCATACTGCAGTATCGTTATCCATTCGTGAGGGCCTTTACAGCTAACGACACAGTAAACACTATATTGGGAGACACACCGGCCAGCAAGGGCCTCTTATTCCAGGCCAGCTCCATGGCTACGCCCTTTTGGGCGCTTGTGTCCTACGGCGCTCCAGCCGGAACTTATCAGTTGATCGGACCGACCGGCACAGCCTACCCTCAGAGAATCCCCCTGCCGACGCCCCCCATTTATCTGGGGACTACTCTTCTCACAGAGGCCGGCTCTCTTGCCACGATGGGCATTAATCAGTGGTTCCGGGGAGATTATCTGTATGTAAGAACAGGTGTGAGCGCTCCGGAAGGCAGCCCGGAGCATTATCCCTGTTTCATCGTGGGCTACAAGAATTGCCATGTTCGGGCCGGCTCGATCGCAAACCAGAATATCTCCAGCCCTGGCGTGCCGGCAACACATGAGCGGCTCATGACCACGATTAACCGCGTGGTGAGCCATCAGGGCCTGGAATTCAATTTTGTGAACCGCAGTGACGGCGATCAGGATCTTGATTGTGATTGGGCAATTTATCGGGGCTGGTATGATGACCCTGTAAAAAGCTATGTAGAGGCCGATCTCATCGACTTTCAGCCCGGCACTCTTGATGCCTACAACTATGGATTTGATGCCGTCATAATGAAAGGCCGGGATGCGACCTGGGGATACACCTTTTGGGCGCCTATGAGATGGGGGCGAGAATATGGTGGAGATTATTTACCCACAAGCGGCATCTGGAAAGAGCATGTAACCAGCGATATTTCCATGAGCGAGGACCAGCTCATAGTTTGCACCGCAGCCAAGATCGGCCAGATATGCGATGAGCGCACATTGATGATCTGGACCAGGCCGGATTATGCGCTCAAGTGCGGCGATTTTGTGAGGGTGACAATCACCAGTGAGCCCTACGATGGACAGTATGACATGCGCATTCTCAACAAGGCTTTGCAGAGCAGCCTGAATGCCGATGTGATGGAGCTGACATTATATGACGGATTCCCAAGCGAACTCTGAGGCAATTGAGGCGCTGCTGGAACGCATCCGCAGATTGGAGGATGCCTATCAAGGCGGCTGGATCTCGGCGGTGGAGGAGTCCTGGACTTATGCCAGTGCAGATGCTGCGGTCAAGACTTATACCCTCACTGTGCCGGGAGACCTTGCCTGGAAGTACGGAAAAGGAATGAGGGTCAGACTCAAGCAGGCCGGGATAATTTCCTACTTCATCATTACGGGCGTGGCCTACGCAGCGCCCAGCACCACGCTTACGATCTTCGGAGGCACGGACTTTAGCCTGGCCAACTCCCGGATCATCGAACCCTATTTCTCGATGGCAAAAGCGCCCTATGGCTTCCCTCTGGATGAGGTCAAATGGAGGGTGGAGAGCCTGGTGACATCGGATAGCTCTCAAGCTTCACCAGTAGCAGGAACCTGGTATAACAAGGGTGGATCTCTGGCGATTCCTATTGGTCGCTGGAGGGTGGAGTATGCGGCGGAGCTGGAGGTTACGAGGGCCGCGGCGGGAGCACTTGATGTCTTTGCAACTTTGTCTACGGCTGCCAACTCAGAGGTAAATAAGGAGACCACGACGAAGATAGGCATCAGCTCGGGCACTTCGATGAGGGGATCCGTAAGCCATTGCGGCTACCTGTTGGATCTGGCGGCCAAGGCGACATACTATCTGAACTGCAAGACAGGTCAGGCGTCTATGACGGCGATCACCTTCAAGGGAAGCGAGCAGAAGACGAAAGTGAGGGCGGTGTGCGCGTATTTATGATGGAAGATGCTTATTATCTACTTATTTTTAACTAATGCCCAAGCTTCACAAATGTGCACTGGTTGATTTTTGAACGTAATAACCCGCATCATGCAACTTGGATGTTATTACCGGCAATAAATTAGGATAATTCGGGCAGGCCCAGGAGGATAGCCCGGTCCCTGCGATCAAGTCCATAGCTGATCCTGAGAAGGCCCGCCTTATAGATGTGCCAAAGACGCAACTCAGGGCTGTACAGATCAGATAGAGGATCGAGGAACGCGATCTTAAGACCTTTTCCAGTCGGGATGCACGGCAATGTATCGAAGTGGTGGAAGGTCAAGAACCAAGCAGAATGGACACGATTAGAGCACTTAAAAGGACGGCAAAGCTGTTGCCGCAATATGCTTTAGAGGCAGCAGGAGGCATAAGCAGGTTGATCTGCAGAGATAATCGATCTGATGTAGAAATAATCATTTCAGCTGAAGAGCCGAAGCTTGACCAATGGCAACGGCACGGATGAAGTGTATAGCCCTACCATGGCCAGATCCACTAAGCTTCCAGGGTGACTCCGGAGGATCGTAGGGAAAAAAAATGTACGTCAGGAACTTGCTCTTCCTTAGAATATGATATGTTGCTTAGCTCTTCTTAGTCTTGGCTCTAATACCGCTCAGGATCTCGGTCCTCTCTCTTCTGTGCACAATTGCTCCACAAAGCATTTGGATATGATGGAAGATCCCTACCGTGAGGATGACAATTGACGGCGCCTAAAGAGATAGGGGATCAAGTTGAAAGATTGAAAGATTCAACCTTAACCTGTTTGAATACAAATCAAGTACCATGAGGGCAAATTCTAGATGGGATTTAGGGATATTCAATTATTTTTTAAAAAAAACTATTTTTAAATAACAATGATTGAATATTATATATACTTTGTAATTAATAGTATTAATTTCCAAAAGATTATATATTAGTTTCGGCTACTAGTTTTTGGGGAGGATAAGATATCTCATGGAAGCACAGATATTGGAGCGGCTTGAATCTCTCAAAAACCATTTAGTAGAAATCTTTTTAACATTTTCGTGCTTTTTTGTGCTTGCTATTTGTGTTTCAGCAACAAATGCAGGTGATTCTCAATTGGGTTTGGAGCTTCAAGACGGTTGGATGGATTGCGGAGGGGCCAGTTGGTACCTTAACAATTCAGCCAGCGACATCCATTCACCTTCTCTTAAATCGGGGCCTATTGAAAATTCAGGAGTTAGCAGGATATGCAGGATTGTCAAAGGTCCCGCAACAATCAGCTTCTTGTGGAAGACGGATGCAAATTACCAAGGCTTAGGGCATCTTAACTTTTTGGTAAATGGTGAGCAGAAATATACATGTGATTCTAGAGATTGGAAACCTATGTCTTTTGAATTGAGATATGATGGTGAATATATATTAACTTGGGAGTTCATAAAGTATAGGTCGTATCCACAGAATTTTGGAGCGGGATGGATTGATGATATTCAAATAGCATCTAAAGATAGAATATATTCACAGAATCTATGGGCCAATAATACAACTCCTATTTTTAATTATTATAATATATCTATACCAATCAATTATACATTTATTTTTGCAGAAATCCGATTAAATACTTCTTCAAATAAGTCCAAAGTAGATGAAGGACATTTGGCAAATAACTCCCATATAATATTCGTTAAGGATTACGACGATCCAAATAACAATATATTTAGTTCCATCGGGGGTGCGATTGAAAAAGCTAATGCAGGAGATACTATTAAGATCTCTAAGAATATTTATGAAGAAAAAGTCAATTTGACAAAATCATTAAAGCTGATTGGTGAGGATAGAAACAGTTCAATAATAAGAGGAAATCTGTCAAAAATGAGCGTTATTTATGTGACAGCAAATAATGTAACAATTCAAAACTTGACTATCGAGAGTGGCGAGAAAGGTGTTTGTGTAAATCGAACTAGTGGCTTTCAATTAATCAATAATAACATAAATAACTGCAAAAAAGGCGGTGTTTTGCTAATCGACTCCAATAATTTAACGATTCAAGGGAATAAATTTTATGGATGTGGTTCTGGCATAAATGATTATTATATGTCACTGAAAAATATTAATTATTGTAATATAATAAAAAATAAATTAATGCCACGTGAAATTGTGGGAATCGGTTTAGGTAACTCAAATCATACCTCAATCATTGGAAATGACATTTCTGGTACAAATAATGCAATTACAATATCTGGCAATTCGGGTAACAATACAATCGATGATTCGAATATAATGTTACATAATAAGGTATGTGACATATTCCGAGATACGAATTTGTTGGACCAACCAACACAAGGTCCGAATAGTATTTCAGGAAAATGGACTTCATGCTGAAGAAACTTTTATCTGTTTTGTTACTTTCCTTATTATTGATGCTGGTAGTGGGACAAGAGCCAGCAGGTGATCCAGTTAGTGCTGCAGTGGGTGGAGAGCCGGCAGGTGATCCAGTTAGTGTTGCAGTGGGTGGAGAGCCAGCAGGTGATCCAGTTAGTGCTGCAGTAAGTGCAAGAAACCGTGGCGGTCAAACATTTCCGCCCCTCGAATTCGATATCGATATAGGTGTAAATAGGACTCAGGCTTTCAGAGGCGATTGGGTACGTGTGAATTTCAAGATCCAAGGTAATGGTGGCAAAAATGGTGATACTGAAGAAATATCGATCAGGATACCCGACGATTTTGTTCAGATAAACGCACAATATACTATTAATAATAAATTGCTTAGTATTCCCTGGAATACCAGCATGAGGGCATTGGATATATATTATGACGCACAAATAACAAAGGATTTTGATCTTGGTATTATAATAATAAGCTCCGATAATGTTACATTTACGAAAGTCAGAACGAAAACCAAACGCTCATACATTTTAAATATAAATAATAGTCTTCCAAAGATCCTTGATTTTCATAGAGAGGACAAAAATGTATTATATATAAATGATACCGCATATATGCATTTTACTTTTAAAGATATTGATGATGATAAATTAATATGGAAATTGTACGATAATGATGATGCTCATGAAAAATTGAGTGATGAGGTTAATGTAGATCCGTTGAATAGAACTCAGTCAATTATATTTTCATATCTTCTTGAGGGGATGAAAACACATAATGTTTATATCGAACTGACAGATAGGTTTAATTCTACAAAAAGTATGATTGTGTCCATTCCCGTCGAAAGAGAGACTAGAACAGAACATGACTTCAAATTTTTCTTAGATAATATATACTGGATAACTTTAGTTATTATAGTATTATCAATTGGTGCTCTAAAAGAGGCGGTAGATAAACGTTTAAAGAACCATTGGATTCAATTCGGACTAGATGGTATTTGGATTATAATTATATATATGCTTCATGATTTAAATCTAATACAGATAGATATAACTCCGTTTTTTGCTCTTGCAATTTACCCAATAATAATAAGTAGTACTTTGTATTTTATAATAAATAATTTCTCTAAGGAACATTACAAACACCATTCTGCGATACGCTATATTTCCCTCCTTGGTATTGGTTTTTCAATGATTTTTCTATTTTACCTATTTCAATCAAATTTTTCTTTAAAAACTGATAGTTTTTACTTGTATTATTATAGTACAATGATTCAATTTTTTGGAACCATTTTGGCAATAATTACCGCATTTGCGGTATTCTTTTTTCAAAGGAAGCGTCTTAATAATAAAGATAAAAAAGAATTTAAAAACAAGCTAAGACTTTTTATGATTTTTTATATTTTTATAATATTAGTAGCCATAATCGGACTGGGGACTGGTTTTAAATCAGATTTAAATCTATATAGCAACCTAAATCTTATATCAACACTGTCTTTAATATCGTTCGAGTGCACACTCTTATTAATTATACCTGCATTAGTGATTTTATATGCTCTGGTGGATTGGATCATTGAGCGAAATTAAAGGTAAATAGGTGGGGCTTTCCAAAAGGGTACGATGCGACCAATGCCCGGCAATTTTGCGTTTCCAAATAAGTAATACAAGATTAATATATTCCACAATCCAAGTGTTCACAATGGAAATGCGGCAAATTCATCTAGGACAGACAGACAGAAGGGAAGAAGGCTATAACTCAAAAGAAAGCTTTGAAGAAGGCCCGACGAGCTAAGGCTGATAATCTAGGGATTTGGGTATTTAAAGGGGTCTTCCAAGCCAGATGTATTACCAGTAATAACCACTAAGTTGCTTGCAACTTGGGGGCGCCGCTGTTTCATCCATCATTCCCTCGCCTCTAATGCATTTCTTAGGCGTTCTCTCCTCCAGGGACTCGGCCCGCACTTCAGCAAGGAGGCTGTCCTGGCAGACCCCCTCGCCTGGGCCTATGTCGGCCAGCACGTCATCACAACTGGGGCAGTAGCCACATAATTCACCGCGGGACTGAGAGGCTGCGCGGGGCGAGGGCCGGCATAGGGCAGAGATCCGGGCGGGCTGGGGGTGGAGAAATGCTCAGCAGCAAAGTCAGGTGCTGGAGGCGGTGAGGGATTCGCCGGATCTTCCCCGCCGGCAGGACGCCCTCTCAATATCAGATTCTCTGCTTCAAAAACGCTAAAAGCGAGGCTTTACACCTCTTCAAGCGTCTCGACACCCACCTTCTTGACAACGGGCTTCCAGATCTTGTCAGGCATCCACGCCGGCGCGCCCTTGGGCTTGTCCACCGGCACCCTCTTGCCTGTGAATACGTGCAGCTTCTTCGTGCCCCGCTCGCGGAGTTTGATGTCCGTGTGGCCCCGGTTGGCTGCCTTCAGGGCCGCCTGGCGGAAGAGGCTGGGATTCAGGAGGTTTCGCGCAGGCAGAAGCTCTCCAGGAGGAAGGTCACGCCCCACATCCTCAGGCATAGCCATGTGGTGAAAGCGCTCATGGCTGGCGTGCCGGTGCCAATGATTCAGATAGCCGGGTGGGGCACAAGAGGCTCTCTAAGACGGAGATCTATGCCACCGTGGCGCTGGCCCCTGGTGAAGGAGGCGTATGATCTGCATGGATTCGGGCCGGTGAGTGCAGGTATCTAAAAGCGGCTCGATTAGAAGGGATGTGCGTATAACCTGCAAATCTTCCCGCCCATTTTTTCTTTTGGCTTGGGTGGTCACAAATTCGGTTCCGGCAAACAAACCATTCCAGCAGACTATGGAATGATTTATCGACAATTGCCCGTTATCGAATTATAAGCATCGGATAAACAGAAAAGGCACTGCAGAATCCGCCGCGCAACATCAGGCCTTACGATGGCGAAAGCATATTTATAAAATTATGCTGGCTTCTTATAGCACCTAGATGGACTGAATATTAGAAGTGCATGTAACTATTGGATACATTCGTGCGAGCGATGAGATTTCAGCATGTCTATGACGACGGCGAATATTTATATATGATAGATCTTTCATGTAGTTGTGGGATGATTATGTCACGCACTTCATTGCTCACTATTCTGGGTGTGGTCATTCTGTCCATGTCATTATTGGATGCTAAGGCCGTTGACAATCAAAAAGATGATATTCCAGGAAGCAACGTCGTAGAGAAACTAACTTTAGGGCCGTATAATATTGAAATAGTTGGCACTAGCTCATTAGATGATAGCAACAATTATGAAGGATATTATGGGATCAAAATAACTAACTTGAAGCCTTGGCTCTCAAATGAAGATGGGCATGGAGACAACTCTCAACCACCAGAACGTCATTACCCCGAAATAATTAAAGTTTATCTAGCTTACCCAGATAACAAATCTTCTAGTTCGAGTATTGATGTAGATTTAATCCAAGAAGGCAACTTTAAGACAATCGATTATCAGAAGACGTTAGAAAATACTAAACTCTTTGATGAAGAAAAAGGCTTGATCGGAGATACTCTTCTTTCGTGCATTCCTCTAGGGCCATTGGCGTCTGCCAGTGTTGCTGCTACGATAAGAATAATTGGGCTTACTAATGAGGCTTCAAATCAATATCCTGATCAAGACGTTTTCTATAACGAGGATATCTATGATATCAGAAGAATAGTTCTCCCCGAAAAAGTGTGGCTCAAAGGAGCAGGTATTAATGATGGAATTTTGATTGCCTATAATCAAGGATGTTATCCTGGATATTTTATAAAATTTGATAAAGGATTTAAATCGGTGGATCTCTACTATTGGATCGCAATCAAAGATTTAGACAATAGACTTGAACACAAATGGCTTACTACAAATGGGAAAATAATAAAGGTCGAAGTAAAAGAAAAACCGTCCACGACAGAGGAAATGAATACAGCTGGTGATAGGACTTTTATTAAAATCTTTAGTAAAGCCGTGGGTTATTCAGTCCAACAAACCTCCGAAGGGGGGTACACCGTTGCAGGCGCTATGTCATCTAATAACCAGAGCTATCCTAGTTACGATAGAAACGATGTCTGGTTGATGAAAACAGATTCAGAAGGAAACGTGCTATGGAATAAAAATTTTGGTGGGCCAGGCCGCTGTTACTCTGTCAAGCGGACCAATGACGGTGGACACATCCTCACAGGCCAAAGAAACAACGAGATTTATCTAATTAAGACCGACGCTGTTGGTAATGTGTTATGGGATAGAACCTTATTAAGCAGGGACGGTGGTGGTAGCTCGGTCCAACAGACCACTGATGGAGGATACGTGGTTACAGGCTGGATAAACGGGGAAGCATGTCTGATAAAAACTGACGCTAACGGTAATACTTTATGGAATAGAACCTCCTCCGGCGATGGTCTATCAGTCCAGCAGACTGAAGATGGTGGTTACATCACAACAGGCAGTGTTATAGATTATGATAATAACACAGAATATCAGATCACTATGAAAAAGACTGATTCCAACGGGAACGAAATCTGGAACAGGACTTTTGGAGGAATAGGAAATGATATTGGTCGATCCGTTCACCAGACTAGGGATGGGGGTTACATCATTGCAGGCAATAAAAACTATTCATTTACTTACGATGAATGTGATGTATGGTTAATAAAGACTGACGCCTATGGAAACGAACTCTGGAACAAGATTTTCCGGAAAATGTCCCTCGATATGTATGGTGGTCCCGATATCCAACAGACCACAGATGATGGATACATCTTCACTGGCCATAGAAACAATATGATTCATTTAATTAAGACCGACGCTGCTGGCAATGTGTTATGGGATAGAACCTTAAGCAGCAGGGTCGATGGTGGTAGTAGCTCGGTCCAACAGACCACTGATGGCGGATACGTGGTTACAGGCTGGATAAACCTGGAAGGATGTCTGATTAAGACCGACGCTAACGGAAAGCTCAGATAGATAATATTGCAGGATATCAGAAATTGTAATCAACGGCAGTAGGAGTAATATAGATAGAATTGCAACCTCCGGCAATACGTGCAACCTGTAAATCCAACTCTCTTTTTTTTTTTCGTTATGCTTTAAAGCGCAAGATATTATTATTATTATTATTATTATTATTATTATAAGGACACTTTCCTCCTCGAAAACCGCTATGGTGTGCTACGTAAAAGGCCTTTGCAAGAACCGTTATCGTTAGCCTTAATAGACAGATATGAGGAGATCGAACAAGTAGAATTGTGCTTCATTCTGTAGTGTGTGGAATGAGGACTTAGCCCAAAGAGCTTTTGAGCTGTTTTCATCATGCCGAGCTGGTTGTACAAGCCGGTGCGTACAACTATTTCAGAAGAGCTGAGCAGCGAGCCCATAAAATCGATTATGCTGAATGAGATAAATGGAGCTGCAGGCCTGGCCAGCCCTCAAGCCCCATAACTCCGACTTAATTGCCTCTCTCCTCCAAATGGCTGGCGTTCTGGAGAGAATAAGGACGAGTCAGGCTATAAGTCTTTGGGAAGCTCAAGATGCATAAAACCGGATGCTGTAGGATCTCATGAAAGATGAATAATTAGGAGGGAGGAGAAAGTCAATTGGATGTAGGAGGGAAAGATGGTCATCGACTTTCGCCAATACACTATACGTCAATTGCCGAGATAAAAGGCTTTCGCTTCAAGTTTAGAAAAGATCATCTCCACCAAGAAGAAATAACTAAAGAGAATAAGATATCAAGTCCCAGGCAGGCCAGCGCCGATCCACAGCGCCCTTTTAGAAGGAGCCAATCACCGCGAAGTGATGGCCTGACCTTGCCCGAAGCTTGACTTTAAGCCGGGCTCGAAGGCAGCATAAGCGCTGGAATCTCACACAGCGTCCGTTTTAAGGGAACCCGTTCTCATGGGGCCTCTTGCCCGCCCTCTCGCCTTCGACTTCTACTTGTGCCGCCATCATGCCCCGACCGTGTATTAGCGTGAGATCCGGCAGATTACTGCGCCAGTTACAGCGCGCAACTTTTTCAGCCCGCCGAAATATCAACTTCACAGGCTCGTAGCCAAATGCAGTGCCACGACGGCATGCATCTCCTGTACCAAGGGATCAAGACCATCCAGCCTTAGGAGCTGGCGGCATATTGCTCCATGGTGAAGCAAAGGCCCTTGTCATCAGAGCATCATCAGATACGTTAAGCCCACGGCACGCCCGCCACCCTATCAATGGCACGAAGCGGCAAACTATGTATTTAATCATTATAGATATTTGTAGTTGGCGGTCGAGAGCCGCCAAAACTGGAAAATAGATAGATAATTGAGCCGGACTGGAGTCCGGGCTCAAGCGGTAACTTTGGTCTTGGCGATGTACTTGATCAGCTCTGAGCCGATCCTGGCCTTCCTCTGAATCTGATCGGCCACATCGTCCGCGGATGCGCCACTGGCCGCCAGGGCGCGAATCTCCTCAAGCGTGGAGTCTTCAACGGTGAAGTACTCATCCAGGTCTTTTCTGTGGCCCCATACGTCGCCTTCCAGCATCTCAATACCCTGCATGTCCAGGAATACCTGGATGGCATTGGACATGGTCTTGCGATAGGATGGCGGGACCTGAATCATTCTCAGCCTGGGGCATCTCTGCATCAGGTTAAGGAAATCTACATTACTGGCCCGGAATGCCAGGTGAACTGTCTTCTCATTTGGATTCAAATTGGGGATCTCGTTTCTGGCGCTGATTACTCTTAGTCTCATTTTAGCACTCCAGACACTAAGATGCATTCCCTAATATTAATAGACACTTCCGCTGTACACATCATACTAAAACGATTGCGACAGAGGCAATCATCACTAAAAATTTGGAATTTAGGACTGTGCTGGAGTGAGCCTTCAAAGCTCTTCCAGCGTCTTGGTGCCTACTTTCTTGACCACGGGCTTCCAGATCTTGTCAGGCATCCAGGCCGGCGCGCTCTTGGGCTTGTCCACCTGCACCCTCTCGCCTGTGAATATGTGCACCTTCTTCGTGCCCCGCTCGCGGAGTTTGATGTCCGTGTGCCCCCGGTTGGCCGCTTTCAGGGCCGCCTGACGGGGCGCTTTGCCAGTGAAAATTCCTATCTCATTGCCGTTCTCGTCCCGCAGGGCGAAGTTTCTCATCTCATTCTCTGCCATAATATTTCCCTCGGTAAAAAGCTCAGATCGTCATTGCACACTGAAATGATATCAACCTTGTTTTCCCTGTAGCAGCGCCTGAGCATCTGCATGCATGCTGGCGAGCTTCTTGGTGATCGGAGGCTTTGGCCCGTACTCCTGCTCCGCCAGCCCCTTGATCCGCCAGATCTCGGAGAGAAGCTTGCCGATCTCCTTCGTTACGTACTTGCGATTTTGCTCAGTCATGGTTCTTGCAGCTCCGCCCGGTCCTTCAATGCCATCGAATTTTACCTTTTTCGTTCTGGTAATATATCTGAACCATCATCTTACCAATAAATATTAAATATAACATATACCCAATGTTTTGCAATATCGTGATCATTTTATCTTGGGGCAAAGCTTTGAGGGCACACCGGGAGGGAGAATTACCATCGCATCGAGCAGATTAAGGGGGATGCCATGAACCAGGCGGCCATTATGGCAGTGCTTCCCGATAGCAAAGATGATGCCAAGTCTTTGAAGGAGATCGCCACTGAAATGGGCCTGGACATCACCTCATATGTTGATTGGATTCGCGCAGAGAGACGACTGTCCAGTTCTTTGAGGGCTCTGGCAAGATGGGGCTTTGTGGCTCTGGAGCGCAGGCAAAGAGAAGAAGGCCAGCGGTTCTGGTATAATGCCTACTGGAAGACCGATCCGGCAGAGTAGCGAGCGGGAGAACCGGGTGCGTGCGGCCTGCTGGCGGAGAGTGTAGCTGGCGGACATCCAGGAGGCCCGGCTGCGTGAGCGGCGACAGGCTGCCCGGCCGGAGGAGTTGGGGATAGAGCGGATCTCCTTTCCCAAAGCGTGAGAAAGAAGCAACATCCATAGGACAATCAGATGGACCAAGTCTCAATCCTTCGCCTCATCGCCGAACTGCGCCGCCGCCACGGGGAGCTCGATGGGGTGGAAGCCAAGGCCGCCCACACAGGCACCCCCGCAGACCTCTTCAAGCCCCTTTCCGCCTTCGCCAACCGGCCCGGTGGAGGAGTCCTGCTCTTCGGATTGGACGAGGACGCCGGCTTCAAGGTCGTGGGCGTGGGCAACCCTCGCAAGCTGCAAGAGGACCTCAGCGGCCAGGCAGCCCAGATGGAGCCGCCTCTTCGCCCCAGCTTCTCTGTGGAGGAGATCGAGAGAGGGACTATTGTAGCCGTAGAAGTCCCGGAGGTCGCCTACGATCAGAAGCCCTGCTACCACCGCCCGCACCGTCTCCAAGAAGGATCCTTCATTCGCGTGGGGAACTCCACCCGGCGGATGAGCGACTACGAGATATTCAGCTTCATAAGCTCCCGCACCCAGCCTATGTTCGACGAGGAACCGACCCCCAGAGCCACGTTGCAGGACCTGGACAGAGCGAAGCTGGAGGAATACCTGGCGCGGAGAAAAGAAGCCCGTCCCAATGCCCCTTACTGGAATCTGCCCTTTGAGCAAATTTTGAAGCAACTCCAGATCGTCGCTGAAGTCGAAGGTGCCCTGCATCCCACACTTGCCGGGCTGCTGATGTTCGGCGTTTATCCCCAGATCTTTGAGCTTCAGCTCTTCATAGCTTATCTGCAGTATTACGGCACCACGACCACAGAAGAGGCCCCAACTGGCGAGCGTTTCCTGGATAACCGCAAGTTCGAGGGCACGATAAAAGAGATTATTGATGGCGCTGTGACCTACGTGATGGCCAGTTTGCGCAAGGGCAGCCTTATTCGAGGCGTCACCAGGCAGGACATTTATGAGTATCCGGAGGTCGCCCTGCGAGAGGCCATAGTCAACGCCGTGGCCCATCGGGACTACAGTCAATTCGTGCGCGGTAGCCATATTCAGGTGCGGATGTTTGCCGACCGCCTGGAGGTTGAGAACCCAGGAGGGCTCTATGGCAGAGTGACCATCGATAAATTGCAGGAAGGACAGTCCACCAGGAACCGGCTGCTCATGCATCTGATGGAAGATGTCCACCTGGTGGAGAACAGGGGCAGCGGCATAGATGCCATGCTGGATGCCATGCGCAAAGCAAATCTGCAGCCACCCAGATTTGAAGACAAGAGAACCTCCTTTTTGGTCGTACTTTATAACGCCCCGGCAATGAGCGATGAGGAGCGTATCCTGGCATATATCAGAGAGCACGGCTCTATAAAGAGAGCAGACTGCCAGCAGCTTCTTGGTGTTGACGAGATCAAGGCAAAATATGTGCTACGCAAGATGAAGGATGCAGGGCTTCTGCGGCAAGAAGGAACAAGGAGAGGTGCCCATTACGTTCTGGCGCGGCCAGGCCGTTAGATGTGGTTATGGACACGATATGGAAATGCTCATAGCGCCTAATGATATTGTTTTTTAGAGATATGGCCCGAGTTATGGACAATTTATAGAGGGCCAGTTCATACAATTCGAGCCGAGGCCAGGAGGCTTGGCACTGCTCTGGCTGCCGCTGTCGAGCTGGGGGGCCAGGAGGAGCTGGCAGACATCCGGGCCCGGCTGCGGGAGCGGCGACAGGCTGCGCGGGGCGGGGGCGGAGCACGGCAGAGATCCGGGCGGGCTGGTGTTGCGGGCGGGGCGTCTTCCTGGTGAAGAAGGAGACCGGGACATCAGGGCGCGCAGCAGGCCGGCAGCCGGGAGAGATCCGGGGGCACAGGGACCAGGGAGCAGATACTCGGGTGCCTTGCAGACGGGGAAGAGATGCCTCTTTTGGGGCGGGAGATGTAGGACTCATTGGCCTTTAAGGCGATTTCCTCGCGGCTATAGGAAGGCGAATTGTACTTTCTGGCGGAAACCCACCGGGCCGGGAGGCAGAGAGGCCACTCATCCATCAAGGGGCTCTGCCCCATGGCCCCAGTAACAACTGCGGATCTTTATGAGGAGGTCCCAGAACGGCCCACATGAGAGGCCACGGGCCTCTGCTATGCAAGAGATCCGAACCTAACCTCCCGGATCAAGTAGACGCATTAACCGATCGATCTCAATTTTAAAGCCCTTATTTTGAAAAATAATCCCAGTTCGTCCTTCTAGCCGAAAGGTTTTTATACTTTATGCGCCTACTAT
>Ga0247841_10008373_pt1 | contig 14931 bp, 15 predicted proteins | sample LaCruzMarch2015__2_FD_192410 | JGI IMG/M metagenome (GOLD analysis project Ga0247841, IMG submission 192410) | Freshwater microbial communities from meromictic Lake La Cruz, Castile-La Mancha, Spain - LaCruzMarch2015_18m | ecosystem: Environmental > Aquatic > Freshwater > Lake | place: Spain...
GAAGCCTAAATTCATAATTGTACTTGGTTCTTTTATACATAAAAATGCCCCCATTAAGTGTCTAACTTTTTGGGGGCAGTGCATAAGGCGCCTTTTACATTTTGGGTAGCCCTACTGTAATCAATATATGATTGAATAGTGTCAATTATTGATTGTGGCGGGACTTGAGCTTTCGCACATGTAGCGAATAAAATTGAAAAAGCTAACAACTTAATTTTTTTAAATTTATTTATTTTCCATGTTTTGGAAATTAATAAATTATACTGCAAAATGCAGTTGACTGATTTTTTTTGTACGTAAGTTTTCATGGTTATAAAATTTAATTAAAAGAATTCCTCAAGGCTCTGTCTCTGGGTAAAAATTCGTTAGCCGTAAAATTAGTAATTTTATAACATAAGTGAACGATAACTGGTAATAGCTTTCCAATATTTTTTTATTTCACTAAAGTTCGAACTGTAGTTCCCCTTGTCAATTGCATCTTTTCGAGATTTACATTTTCCAACAGCATAATTCCCGGAATTTTCCCTTTTTCAATTGAGCCGAACCTGTCGCCAATTTGCATAAATTCCGCGCCATTCAGTGTAGCCCATTTTAATAATTCGTGCAAAGGAATATATGGAACATTTGCCCACAAGGTTATTATTTCTGCAAGTATTGACAGAGAATTATTAGACGCCAAACTGTCGGTGCCAACAGTGATCTTGCATTTTTTATTATAAAATAACGCAAAATTTGGAAGCTTCTGTTCTATGTAAAGGTTGGTATTCGGGCAAAAGCACCAGTAAAGGTTCTTGAAATTCGCTGTGGCAAAATCTATGTCTGTATCTGTTGTAGCCGTGTTATGCACTAGCTGTAATGGATTATTTTTCGGAATATAATCAACAATGCCGGCCAACGGACGAAGACCGGTATTGCAAAAATCAGATTGTTTCACACCAAACAGGAAATGCATTTCTTTGATGTTGCCATTCTTTGTCAGAAAAAATTTATTCTCTTCTTCACTTTCCTGATGGTGAATGCTTATTATATTGCCTGTGCTTACTGCAAAATCGTAGATCTTTCGGAAAAGATTTTTTGATAAAGAATAAGTAGCATGTGGAGTTATGGAAGCATGATTATTATTTTCGTTTCGCCTGATTTCATTGAATAGGGTCAGTGCTTTTTCAAAAATCATTTCGGCTTTTAATGGGTCGGATGCAAAAGATTCTATAAAAGTATGGTAATATAATTTACTGTTGTTTTTGATTTTGAAAGTACTGTTGTCATTACTGATATCGCCAACGGCAACAATTCCATTATGCATCATTTCATCTTCTGCATTCAGAATGGCAACCGTTTTTTCATCATCCTTAATTCCTTTGCGAATTTGCTCCAGTTCAATAATAAACTTATCAAGACCATTATGTTCTGACATCTTACCTTTCAGATACGACAATTCCAGATGACAGTGTGAATTAATAAACCCCGGACAGATAAAACCAGTATAAGTTTCAACCTCCGAAATTGAATAATCCAAAATGTCAGGATCAATAACATTTTCCAGAACCAGTCCATTGTTATCCACAATTACAATCCCGTTTTTTACCGGAGGTTGAGAGATTGGGAAAACATAATCAGCGGTAAATTTTCTCACAGGAATAGATTTGTATTATACAAAAATATAACATCTTTCTATTTTTCTTTTAATAAATCAAACTGAATTACGAACAATCCATTTTTTTAAGTCTCAAATTCCATCCCGATTTTATCGGGACAAAGGGGGCTTATAGCGCAGGTCTTGGGGCTTGGGATTTGGAGCTTTTAAAGAATGTACAAATTTACCCCGCGCAAAATATAATTCTGATTATCTTTGCACAACAACAAATAGTAAATGCAGGAAAATACAAAAACCGATATTCGTTCATTAACGCAGAATGAGCTTTCTGAATTCTTTTTATCGCATGGCGATAAACCTTTCAGGGCAAAACAAGTGTGGGAATGGTTATGGAAAAAGTCTGCCCGCAGTTTTGAAGATATGACAAATATCTCTTTTGCCACCCGCAAGTTCCTGAAAGACCAATTTGTATTCAAAATTGTACAACCCGCTTCTATTCTGGTTAGCAAAGATAAAACCATCAAAACAGCTTTTCGTCTTTGCGACAATTCAATTGTTGAAGGAGCGCTGATTCCTGCAGAATCCCGCATGACTGCATGTGTCTCATCACAAGCGGGATGTTCGCTCGCATGTAAGTTCTGTGCCACGGGCAGGCTCGGGCTTATAAGAAACCTGACATTTGATGAAATTTACGACCAGGTATCTATCATAGCAAAGCAAGCCCAGGAACACTATAACCATCATCTTTCAAATATTGTTTTTATGGGAATGGGCGAACCTTTGCTTAATTACAGCAACCTGCTGAAAGCGATAGAAAGAATTACATCGCCCAATGGACTTGGCATGTCTCCGTCAAGAATTACAGTTTCGACAGTCGGGCTTGCAAAAATGATTAAGCAACTTGGCGACGATGGTGTAAAATTCAATCTTGCGTTATCTCTTCATGCCGCTAACGATAAAAAAAGAAGTGAGATTATCCCTGTGAATGAACAGAATTCACTTAAAAAACTCGCCGAAGCCCTGAAATACTATCATTCCAAAACAAATAACCGTATTACTTTCGAATATCTTATACTCGACCGTTTCAACGATACACTTGCCGATGCCAAAGAACTTGCTGAATTCTGCAAAAATGTTCCCTGCAAGGTGAACATTATTGAATACAATCATGTTGAAGAAACCGGCTTTAGAAAAGCCTCCGATATAAAAGTTAAGGCATTTGCCGGCTTCCTTGAAACAAAAAACATTATTGTAAATATAAGAAAAAGCCGCGGAGAAGATATTGCTGCTGCCTGCGGACAATTAGCGAATAAATTGGATAAAAAATGATTCGATTATTGCAGGGGGCTATGGGCGTTTTCATTATCTTGATAGAATTAAGTTTTATTACAATAGCCGTAGATCATATTTAGAAACCAAAAACCATTGGTTAAGTTTATTAAAAGAAATAACGGGTTGTGCCTACGGCACATTATTTTCCGTGTTTGTTCTGCTTTTTTTACCAAGCGGTTATGCCTACGGCATATTCAAATTTGCGTAACATTAGTTATAATTCAAAACAAAACACCCCAAAAATATCCTAATATCAATAATATCTTAATATCCTAAAATCAAAATATAATGAACAATTCATTTTCTGTATCGGGCAAAATCGTTGATGTAATCGGCGGTAGAATTTATAGCGGAACCGTAAATATCGAAAACGGCAAGATAAAGTCAATAAAAGAAAGTAATTCAACAAACGGAAACTTTATTATGCCCGGCTTTATTGATGCGCATATACATATAGAAAGTTCAATGTTGATACCTTCAGAGTTTGCTAGGTTAGCCGTGGTTCATGGAACTGTAGCAACGGTATCCGATCCTCACGAAATAGCCAATGTGCTCGGCATTGAGGGTGTTAAATTCATGATCAATAATGGGAAAAAGGTGCCTTTCAAATTTTATTTTGGCGCACCATCCTGCGTTCCTGCCACTTCTTTTGAAAGTTCAGGAGCGGCACTTGGTTTAAAAGAAACAGAAGAATTATTAAAATCCGACGATATCGGATACCTTGCTGAAATGATGAATTTTCCGGGAGTATTATTTGAAGACAGTGAAGTAATGGCAAAGCTTGCCCTTGCAAAAAAATATGGCAAAAAAATAGACGGGCACGCACCCGGACTGAAAGGTGAAGATGCTCGCAAATACGCTAAAGCCGGCATTACTACCGACCACGAATGTTTTACAATGGAAGAAGCCGTTGACAAAATTAACTTCGGAATGAAAGTGCTTATACGCGAAGGCAGCGCGGCAAAAAACTTTGAAGACCTTATTGGCTTGCTTGATAAATATGCCGATCATGTTATGTTCTGTTCAGACGACAAACATCCTGATGAACTTGAAAAAAATCACATGAATGTAATTGCAAAACGGGCGGTCGCAAAGGGATATGATGTACTAAAAGTGATTCGGGCATTATCGTACAACCCTATTAAACATTACAACCTGAATGTAGGACTTATTCAACCCGGCGATGATGCGGATTTTATTATTGTTGACAACCTTACTGATTTCGGAGTAATCAAAACCTATATAAAAGGAGAACTCGTTGCAGAAAATGAAAAAAGTTTGATCAGCTCTGTTTTTGAAACACCGGTAAACAAATTTAATTGCCGCAGTATTACCTGTAAAGATATCGAAATTGCCGCAGAAGGCGATATTATTAAGGTGATTGAAGCTTATGAAGGACAATTGATCACAGGATGCATTGAATGTCCTGCAAAGATCAGCAACGGACAGATCGTAAGCGACACGGAGAACGACATCCTGAAAATTGTTGTAATAAACCGTTATCAACCCTCAAAGCCTGCTGTTGGGTTTATCAGGAACATTGGTTTGAAAAAGGGAGCAATTGCCTCTACTGTAGCCCACGACAGCCACAATATAATTTCTGTTGGAACAAATGATGAAAGTATAGTAAAAGCAATAAACCTTGTCATTGAGAACAAAGGAGGAATTTCTGTTACCGGAGGCGATGAATCGGGCTTTTTAAGCTTGGCGGTGGCTGGTTTGATGTCAAATAAAGACGGATATTTCGTTGCAAAACAATACGAACACTTGGATAAAATGGCCAAAGAACTTGGAACTAAACTTGCGGCGCCTTTTATGACATTATCATTTATGGCGTTATTAGTGATACCCGAACTCAAGCTAAGCGACAAGGGATTATTTAACGGAAAAAATTTTGAATTTACTTCACTAATAAAATAATTTTAAACCTATTTTTGTAATATAATAATACAATTAAATAATTGAGTTATGTCAGAAAAAAAAACAGATTTAGTAATTATCAAAAATACCGCCAATAAAATTTTACCTGAATGTAAAGTTTTATTGTTTGGTTCCAGAGCGAGAAACGAAGCAAATGCTCATAGCGACTATGATGTGATGCTTATTGTTTCTGAAAATATCGAAATTCATAAAAAAATGCAGTATAAGGCTTTATTCAGAAAAATGATGGTAAAATATGGATTAATCGCTGATGTGTTTATAGAAAGTGAAGAAGAATTACAGGAAAAAAGCGCTTTTTTAGGTCATATTGTCAGAACAGCAGTTAAAGAAGGGATATATTTATGAATGAAAAAGAAAATAAATATTTAAAACAATGGATTAACAAGGCGAACGAAGATTTACTTACAATAAATCGCCTAACTGAAGGCGAAGTTATTGCTGTTTCTTCCGTGTGCTTCCATTGTCAGCAACTGGTTGAGAAATATCTGAAATTGTTTCTGATTTATAACAGACAGGAAATTGAAAGAACGCACGAAATAGAATTTCTTTTACACGAATGTTCGAGGGTTGATAAAGATTTTGAAGCAATTGATCCAAAGAATTTAAGTGATTTTGGGGTTTCCGTTCGTTATCCTGATGATTTTTATTTACCATCGGTTGATGAAGCTTTGGAATACAAAGAATTGGCTTTAAAATAAAGAAATTGGTAGAAGAAAAAATAAAAATTTAAACCTATATTGGTGAAAAGTAGCAAGTTAGTACAAAACTTGCCTGCCTGTTGATGACTAATTTTTGTTGTTTCGTGGCGCACTTCAGTCCTTCACGCACCTAACACTGAAGCCGTACGCCTTAGGGCGGTCGTTGCCCCGGTCCACCGTGGCGTTGCTGTAATACAAGCCGCGACTCCATGCGTACGTGGCACCATACTCCGTAGCCGTCCACCAGTAGCCGTAGCTGCCAACACCGTAGAACGAGCCATTGGTAAGGCGATAGCCACCCGGAAGGGCTGTGAAACCGCTTGTGTTAGTGCCAACATTCGCATGATTTGTCCAATGAACTGTTCCTGCTTCTTTTAGCTTTAAACCTTCGTTACTGCCTTTCCAACCTGTTGTTATGGTATCATAAGGAAAATCAGAATAGCAAGCGCTGCTTGTGCAAACTGCTTTTTCGAGGGTTGTCCATTCATTATGGTTTGGCACATGCCAGCCGGTGGGGCATAAGCCATTGGCATTGTTTACTGCATACCAGTTGTATAATGCTCCGTAAATTGGTTTGTAGGTTACACTATCGTTGCTATAGTAACACCGTGCGCCGGTTGTATTATTAGTCCATGCAGCGTTGTCGGTAGTAATAAGTGTTACAGGTGTTCCATTTTTATAATGTGTTGTTACCAGGTTTTTTCGCATCCAGCATTGAGTGCCTATACTTACGGTATTGTAACTGTTCCCGTCAACGTCTGAAATATTATCACCACAAGCGGAGAATACATGATCTGAACCGGTAGCGCCTGTCAAGCCGGTTGTTCCGGTTAAGCCCGTTGCACCGGTCGAACTTGTTGCTCCCGTTAAGCCTGTTGCTCCGGTTAAGCCGGTTAAGCCGGTTTCTCCGGTTAAGCCCGTTGCACCTGTATCTCCAGTCAGACCTGTCGCTCCCGCCGAACCTGTCGCTCCTGTTGAACCGGTTGCTCCCGTTGAGCCTGTTCCTGTTGAGCCGGTTGCACCTGTATTTCCGTTAGTACCTGTTGCACCGGTCGGACCCGGCACAGTGGAATTAGTTCCGTTTGTACCATTAGTTCCTGCTGTTCCCGCTGCTCCCGTCGCACCTTGTGCGCCGGGCAAGCCTGTCGAACCGGTCGCTCCGGTTGAGCCTGTCGAGCCTGTCGCTCCCATTAGGCCGGGTGCTCCTGTTAAGCCAGCGGCACCTGTAGTACCTGTCGGACCGATAGCTTGTGCCCATTTCGTGCCATCCCAATACCAGAAACCCACAGCGCCTCCGGTCATTGAGGCATTTGTGTTGTATACAAGTAATGAAGTTGCAGGTGATAGTATGGTCGCCACATCAGTTGTGGAAAGTAAACTCACACGCGGGATCAACAATCCTTTTTTAATGACTGAGCCGCTGTCGGATATATCTAACAATGCCGATGAATGGGGTAATGCTCCCACGAAATTGATGCCGACACCTTGGGCGAAGGAGTTAAAAGCGAAAAGTTGAAAGTTAAAAGTTAAAATTGTTGCGATTAGCCAATTTGAAGATGTATGGCTTTTCATTTTTGAATATTCAAATTGATTCATTGTCAAATTGTCAACATCAACTATAAATGCCTGTCATAATATTCTTTATATTTTTCGAATTGATCCATATACATTTTGGAATGAGGTCCGAAATATTCGAGTTTGCAATCTTTGATAACATAAGTACAATGTTCGCCAAATATTCCTGAAAAATAAATTTCATATTTCTTTTTATTTTTATCTTTCATATATAATTTTACCAATCTCATCTCAGATGATTCCAGATTCAAGCATTTAGAGCAAAGCGGGCAATAAAATTCGTAAAGCTCCTTTTCTACTTTTTTTATTGATCCGCTTGTTTCGCTTGTGTAGTCGCTAATTTTTGCCGAAAGCATTATCAAACCAAATTCATTGCTTTTTGATTTTATTTTAAAAATAATTTTATCGGCAATGCTAAGATACCCGAAACATTGAGGGCAATAAAAGGTATTGTATTTTTCCATAGTTTATATTTTGAAAGTTGATTGATACAAATATACATGAAAATAGTTGATTACGCACAGGCGCATAAAAATCAAGACCGACAGCCGTAATGAAAAAGACCGCATCCTATCGAATAATGTCGTCGGGCTGTGTGTTTTCTGTGGGTGTGGTGAGGGACGGAATTGAACCGCCGACACACGGATTTTCAGTCCGTTGCTCTACCAGCTGAGCTACCCCACCATCTTTGTAATTAAAGGGCTACAAATATATAAAACTATTTTTGATATTTGAAAATATTTTTTCGCCTTTTTTATCCTTTCTCTTTCTGTTAATATTCATACCTTTGAGCCACATAATACAAACATGAAATTAGTTCTAGATATCGGTAACACTAAGGTTAAAACAGGGGTTTTTGAAAAAAAACAATTGCTGAATATCATATCATCCGATGAACTTTCCGTTGAATTTACTGAAAGCATCTGCCGCAAAAACAAAGGTATTGCTTCTGTTATCCTTTCCTCTGCGAGAGAAGTACCTGTTGCTGTCATTGATTTTTTTAAAAAAAAATACCGCTTTATTGAATTTACCGATACTACTCATGTACCTGTTACAAACCTATACAGAACCCCAGCCACCCTCGGTAAAGACCGCATGGCGGGTATTGTAGCAGTTCGTTCACTTTACCCCAATGAAAATGTATTGGTGATCGACGCAGGGACATGCATTACATACGACTTCATAAACGCAGCAGGTGAATATCACGGAGGCAGTATTTCTCCGGGATTTTCCATGAGATTTAAAGCTTTGCATACTTTTACCGGACAACTTCCGTTAGTGTCATTGAAAAATTATTATGATTTAATTGGAACAGACACGGAAACATCTATTCTTTCGGGTGTGGTTAATGGATTGACAGCTGAAGCTGACACAATAATTAGTTTATATAAAAAACTTCATAACCCTATAAGAACGGTTATTTGCGGAGGCGATGCGCAGTTTTTGGCTGATAGGCTAAAAAATAGCATCTTTGCAGTACCCGAACTTGTTCTGATTGGACTAAACGAAATTTTAGATTACAATGAATTATAAAAGAATCTTATTTATCTCTTTCATTTTTGCGGCTTTGCTTGCAGATAGCGGCTACGCCCAGACAAGGATAAGCTCTCCGTATTCCCGTTATGGCATTGGGGACCTGCAGAACAACAAATACTTACGCAATATATCAATGGGAGGTATTTCTTATGCATTCCGTAACCCTTATGGCGTGAATTACACTAATCCTGCATCTTATACGGCATTCGACACAATGTCTTTTGTCTTCGAAACAGGAGTATATAGTAATCTTGTTCAGTTAAATTCTAAAGCGTTAAGCCAGAAATCAAACTATACATCACTTGCATACCTTGTGTTTGGATTTCCTGTCACAAAATGGTGGGGATCAAGTATAGGCCTTCTGCCATACAGCAGTGTAGGATATAAAATTTCGGATGAAGAAATTATGCCTGACATTGGTAAAACAAAATACCTGTATGAAGGATCAGGTGGGGTAAATCAGTTTTATATCGGCAATGCCTTCAAAATGACCAAAAATTTTTCTGTCGGTTTTAACGCGGCATATCTTTTTGGTTCCCTCGATAAAACAAGAACGGTTTCTTTCCCTGACTCAATTTATTTTTTTGACATCCGTTTAAGAAATTCTACAAGAGTAAGCGATTTCCTTTTCACTTACGGACTTCAATATCAGAAATCATTAAAAAATAATCTGAAAATAGAATTTGGGTTGGTTTATAACGCATCTACACACCTTTTCGCTAAACAGGATTCGCTTGCTTACCGTTTCGTCTCTGCAAACACCGGATATGAAACCGTTAAAGATACATTGCTCAATTCTAATAATACGAGAGGCAAGGTGGTATTGCCGCAAGGATTAGGTGGTGGTATCACCATTGGAAAGACTGACAGTTGGCTCGTTGGTATGGATTATCAATTACAAAATTGGGAAAATTATTCTTCATTCGGAGAAAAAGATTCTTTAAGGAACAGCTGGATGGTTTCATTTGGCGCTGAGTTTACGCCAAAGAATTCTGCTGTTTCCGGTTATTGGAAAAAAGTACATTATCGTGTCGGAGCGAGATATAATAAGACTTATCTTCAGCTCCGGAATAACCAACTCGCTGAATATGCAGTAAGTTTTGGATTCGGACTTCCATTAAAACGCTCCAAAACGGCTATTAATCTTGGCTTCGAACTGGGACAAAGAGGGACAACGCAGGACAATCTGATAAAAGAAAAATTTGGGCGGGTCGTTCTGAGCCTTTCGGTTTATGAATTATGGTTCATTAAACGACGGTTTGATTAAACTATTAAAAGTCCCAAGCCCAAAGCTTCAAGTCCCAAGACTTATGCTGCAAATCCCCTTTGAATTTGGGGCTCAAAAAAATGTATGGGACTTCGGCATGCTCAACATAAATTTTATCCCGCTATGTATAAATGATTAAGTAACCTTCCTATACCTCCACACAGCAAAAGAAAGAATTAGTACTGCATATATCGAAATGCTGATCAGTTGCCGCTTTATATCCATGAATCCCGATCCCTTCATCAACACCATTCGCATCACTTCAATAAAATAAGCTACAGGGTTTATAATGTTTATTTTCTGTGCCCATACCGGCATGCTTTCTACCGGAGTGAAAAGTCCGCTCATCATGATGAAAATAATCATGAAGAAAAATGAAATGAACATTGATTGTTGCTGGGTGTTGTTTATTGTAGATATAATTAAACCTGCACCCAAAACAACGAGCAAATAGATAGATGAAAACGTGAACACTACACCCAGATTTCCAAGGATTGGAATATCGAAAAGCAATTTACCCAGCGTAAGCCCGAATGCCAGTTCAAATTGAGCAATGATCCAAAAAGGCACAAGTTTGCCTATAATAAACTGGTGTTTTTTTATGGGTGTTATATTGATCTGCTCTATTGTGCCTATCTCTTTCTCCCTCACAATATTCATCCCCGTCAGAAACATACCTATTAAAGTTACCAGCAATACGAGGATGCCGGGAACCATGTAATTCTTATAATTTAATTCAGGATTAAACCAAAATGAAGATGTGGTTGAAATACTTGATGTCTGGACATTTGAAGGAATATTTGCCCATTCTGTTACAAGATTCAAATTATAATTTAATATTATTGAAGAAGTATATGCATAGATAAGTCCTGCTGATGCTGCATTTATAGCGTTGACAACTATTTGCACTTTTCCTGTATTCTCTGTTCTTAATCTTTTCTCAAAATGTTCGGGAATAACCATCACAATATCTGCTTTATTTTTTTTCAGGTCTTCTTCTCCGGCTTTGTCAGAATAGGAATAGTTTGTGATATCATAAAAAGGAGAGCCATTGAATTTGCTTATCAGGTTGCGCGAAACGGAACTCATATCTTTGTCGATAACATGCAAACATATGTGCTTCATTTCGAAAGTTGCAGCATGAACAAGAATAATCAACTGAACAAAAGGCACCACAAAAATGATCGGCAGCATAGTTCTGTTGCGCCTTATCTGAATAAATTCCTTGCGTAATATGAATAATATTGTTCTCATAATTTAATTCACTTCATTTTATTAGAGCGCTTGCCCCTAGAATCGTCATTGCGAGTACCGCACATGCGGGACGAAGCAATCTCATTATTGTGTTTTAAGTAAGATTGCTTCGTCGTTCGCCACAGGCGAACTTCCTCGCAATGACGTATTGTGTTGACTTTGCGAACCACTATTCTAATCTTATTTTAAACTTTTTCATTCCTAGAATCAGGAAAAACAAGGTCATTCCTATAAGTATAATAAGTTCCTTCCAGATATATGATAATCCCAGTCCTTTTAACATTACCGTTTTTAATATTATAATAAACCATTTTGCCGGTACAATATAACTTAGCCACTGTAAAATAAGAGGCATATTCTCTGTCGGAAATACAAATCCTGACAGAAGAATTGTAGGAAGTAATAAACCAACCAAAGAAATCAGCATTGCTGTCATTTGATTATTGCTTACGGTAGAGATAAATATCCCGAGCGACAAAACCATGATAATGAATACAATAACTACAAACAAAAGGAGAAAATAACTACCAGTCATCGGCATTCCAAAAACCCACTTTCCAAGCATAATGATAGTTACTGCATTAATAAGAGATAATAAAACATAAGGAATAACTTTTCCTGCAATTATTTGTAATGGCTTCAACGGAGAAACAAGAAGGACTTCCATTGTGCCGAGTTCTTTTTCGCGTGCAATTGAGATGGATGTCATCATAGCGCATACAAGCATTAGCAGTATTGTAATTATACCTGGAACAAACATAAAAACGCTTTTCATCTCAGGATTATACCGGAGTCTTACTTCGGGAATAATCTGATACGGAACTTTTTGTTCGCGCATTAATTCTCGCTGAAAATTATTAATAATGGCAGAGGTGTAATTAACCAATAAATTAGCGTTATTTGGGTCGGATGCATCGGCAAGGAGTTGAACAGAGGCTTTGCCATCCTTCAGGTATTTTTTTTCAAAATCTTCCTGGAAGATTATCACTTCTTTTATTTTGCCCGACTGAAAACTTTTTTCAATTTCAGCGGTAGTAGTGAGGTTTTCTTTTAGGAGAAAATATCCGGAAGATATAATTTTCCGAGTCAGTTTGCGGGTCATTTCGTCTTTTGAATTATTAAGAATGGCAATGCGGGCATCTTTCAGATCAGTATTTATGGCAAACCCAAACAGTAATACCTGTGCTATCGGCATCCCAAACAATACAAGCAGAGTGCGGTAATCGCGAAAGATGTGATAAAATTCTTTTTTTACAAAGCCAAGGAAACGTTTCATTAGTTATAAGTATTTAGTCGCGAGCATCTAGTCGTAAGTATTTTATGGGTGTTGGTAAAATTTCATGTATTATTAAATTTCTGTAATCCGCGAATCATTTTTTGAATTTCATTTACTTCATTATTCAGTTTTTCAAAAATAATATCATTCAAATAGCCTATCTTATTAGCAATAATAAGTTGTGTCTCTATTTCGAAATAAGAACCCAGTGCTATCCCAAGAAAATGACCAAAATTTTTTTTGGTGTTTCTTCCAGCTCCTTCGGCAATATTTGAGGGAATTGATACCGCACACCTTGTAATCTGAGAAATTATTCCAAATTGTTCTTTCGGCGGAAATTTGTTGGCAGACTCATAAATCAATACCGAAAAATCAACAGCTTTTTGCCATACTTTGAGTTCTTTAAAGTTATTCATTTTTTATTATTTTTAGTTTTAACATTAATTGGTTTTTCTCTTACAACTCATAACTTGATACTTAATACTTACGGGCCAGTTTTAAAAACACTTCATTCATTGTTTCTGTTTTAAATTGCTTTTTCAACATATTTGGTTTGTCAAGCGCTTCTGTACGTCCGTCAACCATTATAGAAACACGATTGCAATATTCCGCCTCATCCATATAGTGCGTTGTAATGAAAACGGTAATTCCGCTATTTGCAGCTTCATAAATCATCTCCCAGAACTGTCTTCTGGTAATCGGATCAACTCCGCTGGTAGGCTCGTCTAAAAAAATAATTTTAGGATCATGAATCAAAGCAACAGAAAAAGCGAGCTTTTGTTTCCAGCCGAGAGGCAACGATTTTAACAGAGATTTCCTTACTTCCTTTAAGCCGAGTTTTTCAATCAACATTTCGGAACGTTCCTTTATTTGTTGATTTGAAAGCCCGTAGATGCCTGCATAAAATCTTATATTTTCGATAAGTGTAAGATCTTCATATAACGAAAAGCGCTGACTCATGTAACCAATGGTTTTCTTAATTTTTTCAGTTTCTTTATATACATCAAAGCCCGCTACTTTTACATCTCCTGATGTAGGCTTCCACAATCCGCAAAGAATTTTAATGGCAGTAGTTTTTCCTGCGCCATTGGCTCCAAGGAAACCAAATATCTCTCCTTTAAAAACATCAAAAGTCAGATTATCGTTGGCAACAAAGCTTCCGAACTTCTTGACCAGATTTTTGACTTCGATTATTTTTTCTGCTTCCATCATTTTCTTTACCACTAAAAGCACTAAGATTTCTAAGTTTCACTAAGAAAAATTTCTTTACCTCGCCGATTCCCCGTTTCCCCCATTCATTCTATCATTTCAGTAATTCTATCATTTTTTTATTTTCATCAAATCTATAAAGCAATCTTCAATGGTTGGTTCTGTTTCTTGCATTACAACATCATTAAAACCTTCCGAAATCAATTGTTTCATGAACTCGTCAGTAATAAATTTTTCTTTAAAAACCACATGCAAAAATTCCCCGAAAGGATAAACAACCTCTGTAATATCTGATTTTTCAAGTGCTTTAAGAAGGCTGTAAATATCAGATGATTTAAGCGCAAACAATTTTTTGCTAAATGATTTAATTATATTTTCCGGTTTTTCAATTGAAAGTACCCGCCCTTCCTGCATCAATACAACCCTATCACAAAGGCTTGCTTCGTCCATGTATGAGGTGGATACAAGTATTGTAATTCCCGAGTTTTTCAATTTAATCAACATTTCCCAAAATTCCTTTCGCGAAACAGCATCCACACCCGTGGTTGGCTCATCAAGAAAAAGAACATCCGGTTTATGGACCATCGCGCACGAAAGAGCTAATTTTTGTTTCATCCCGCCTGAGAGTTTTCCTGCAGGACGGTTTTTGAATGGCTCAATCCGACTGTAAATATCTTTAATGAGTTCGTAATTCTTTTCGATAGTGGTTCCGAAAATTGTTGCAAAAAAAGTAAGGTTTTCTTCAACGGTCAAATCCTGATAAAGAGAAAACCTTCCGGGCATATAACCTATACTATTTCTTATTTTTCGATAATCTTTAACGGCATCAAATCCTTCAATGGTTACCGTTCCTGCATCGGGTTTCAGCAGAGTTGCCATAATTCTGAAAAGCGTGGTTTTGCCGGCGCCATCAGGGCCGATGATGCCAAACAATTCTCCCTTCTCAACGGAAAAAGAAATTTCTGATAAAGCTTTTACTTTACCATACGATTTTTCTATCCCTTCAACAATAACCGACGCCGACATTATTTGAGATTTAGGATTTAACATTTAATGTCATTTAGTTAAGAGCGTCATTACGAACGATAGCAAAGTAATCTGTTAATTATAAGATTGCTTCGTTCCTCGCAATTGTAAAAGTTAACTAATTCGGTAATGAATTTGTTTGTAAAATTTCAATTGGTTTTTTGCCATTAATTCCCTGATGAGGTCTTTCATGATTATAATAGTAAACATATTGTAATAGTTC
>Ga0247841_10008374_pt1 | contig 14930 bp, 9 predicted proteins | sample LaCruzMarch2015__2_FD_192410 | JGI IMG/M metagenome (GOLD analysis project Ga0247841, IMG submission 192410) | Freshwater microbial communities from meromictic Lake La Cruz, Castile-La Mancha, Spain - LaCruzMarch2015_18m | ecosystem: Environmental > Aquatic > Freshwater > Lake | place: Spain...
AACGAAATTATAAAAATGTATTTTTTCACTTTTAATGGTTTATTGAATATTTCTTACAAGCCGCACATAATTAAGCACCCTTTCTTCTCCTTCACCCGTTCCAATGGTCTTCTTGTCGAAACGCACAGCACCGGCACCATGAAGGTTTTCTCCGTTTCCATCTTCTGCCTGTCCAACAGCCACATACCATGCAGAAGGATAAGAACCATTTGCTAATGACATAGCCGAAGTACTTGTCCAATAATAGGGATAGTCAGCCTTTCCCCCATCGTTTAGAATACCGGTACAACTGAACAGAGCATTTATTGCCGGGCCGACATTGGCAGCGTTTGTTGCATAAGGCGAACTTGTGTAATCTACAAGACTTTGAAGTTCTTTTGTATTGGGGAGACGCCAATCGTTGCGACCCAGATAATTTGCGTTATTCTCCGTTTGCGCATATGCCAAAGCATGTTCCCAATCCATACCAGAACCACTGTCGGTTTGTTGCCACATCAGGCCGGTAGCTAAATCGGAAATAGTGCCATCAATGTTGTTTTGGAATAAATTGACGCCATATGAAAGATTGCCACGTACACAACGAACAAAGTGTTTTGGACCTACGCTGATACTATACGATTTAATATGTCCGGTGCCAAAATTCACTCCAAAGGCTAGTTCTGCTCCGGGCGTTTCCCCGTTTACATTGCCCATTACTCCGGTATATTTGTCGCTACTCCAGAATATTGCGTGACTAAGGTCTTGTTCATCTGTATATTTAATGTCAAAATATTCTGTATCAATATATGGCCATCCGACACTTGCATTCCATAAAGAGTATAGCTCTTTTATGGTTGGCACGCGCCAGTCGTTATAGCCGCCATAGTTTTGTTTGTTCAGATTGTCAACTTCAGTCTGAGTTTCTGCCCAATAATACTTACCCCCGGAGGTTGGTTTTTCATAGGTTTTCTGCCAGGTTAAACCGGTAACTTCATCTTTTACCGTAAGTCCATCACTGCTTTTGGTATAAATAGGCGCAGTATGAGCAAACTGAGCATCTTGTCCATAAAATGCGTCATTGGTTGCCGAAGCACTGATACTGTTTCCGGTGGCATCCCAAATTCCGGTTTGACTTGTACCGACAAGCGGATAGCAACCTGCGTAAGCCGCTTCACGAGGAACGACTTGTAAATCTCCGGAAATTGTTGAAGTATCATCTTTTTCACATCCTGCCAGACTAATGGTTACAAGGATTATGATGCACGTAAAAAACGATAGGATACTCTGGTAATTAATTTTTGTTTTCATTTAAAACTGATTTATTTAATATGAAAACAAAGGTGCAATGCAGATGATCCTTAAAAAAATAAAATCAATGAATGTGGTGAATGTGTCACTTGAAGTCTGTTTCTGGTCACTAATGAAAAAACCTGAAGTATTGGACTTGGTAAATTAATATGAATGACTCTTTATATGGCTATCTGACTGCATGTCTGCACGAGCGAAAGCCGAAAAGTGAAAGAGTCCTCCTTCACAAATGCCATGGGAGGAACAGATTTTTAAGAACCGAAATATTGATGTAACCAGTTAAATAGTCTTCTAATTAAAAATAGAAAGTATATCCTCTATTTGTTTTCTATTCTCTGGCAAATAATTAGAGGCGATATCCCATATAATTTCGTAATCTATTCCAAAGTATTCATGAGATACCTTATTTCTCAGCAAGTACATTTCATCCCATGGAACTTCGTGATATTTTTCTTTAATCTCCGGAGGGATATTCCTTGCAGCTTCACCGATTATTTCAAAATTTCTTATTACAGCATCAGCTGTTTTATAATCTCTTTTGAAATCTGCAAAAGTAAGACCTTCTATGTATTCTGCGATCCTGTTCATCGCCATCAGAAGGTCCTCAAGATACATTTTATAGGTCCGATCCTCTTTCTTCAAGTTATACGTAATTGACTTGATCGAGTATTGTATTCTTAATTGGTTCTTTTAAAGCACTCTTAGTGACAAGATCTACTTTGCGATTGAAAACCTTCTCAAGGTAAAGTTCAAGGGAAAGAAATTTCCATCCAATTGGTCTTTCCAGTTCTACGAGTAAATCGATATCACTATCTTCAGAAAAGGTTCCATCGGAAAAGGATCCAAACAGGCCTATCTCACTTACAGCAAACTCCTTCTTAAGAGTTGGTTTTAACTCTTTAAGCTTTAATAATATGTAATTTCCTGTTATCATTGTTCAAAGATAGCAATTTTTAATTTGTCTATAGTGAGCCTTCTCGCCGGAAAGTGCCAATAGAACTATTTTCATTATAATTAACAAGTCAGAGGGGGTTTGTAATCTCATCTTTTACATAAGCAGATATTAAAGATCTTCTGTTTGCAAAATGACTCTTTAAATAGGCTTTTGCCTCGGCAAATGAACTGCTGCTTGTGAGAAAAGTATAACCGGATTGTTCACCATCAGTTCCAACTGCATAGGGCTCAATAATGGAATAATACTTGTCGATCAGATCATCTGTGGTTGATTGGGTAATCACATTGCTGTTGAAATCCTTTAAATAGTCTTTGTATTTTTGCAAATAAACTTCATCATCAGCAATATACCTGATCAGAGGCCAGACAACCGACACTTCGTTCATCGATAATGACAGCCCGCTCATGACACCCGGCCCCCCGGGACCGCCCGAAACGGCAGTACCTGTGATACCGGGGTTGCTCAACATGGCCTCGTTATTGTCCCAGGGTATCCACATGAGTTTATTTGTTGAGTGATTGTACAAATAGTAATTGTGAGCCATGGCACCATAGGTATCCCAATTGACGATAGCATTATTTATGGCCAGCCATCTGGTAAAATAATCAGCATCAAAGACATTCTCCAGGTTATTCCGCCATAAAGCCGGGTTGGAGGTTCTGTCTTTACTGTTTAAAGCAGAGATGAGGTTTTGTACGTCAGAATAATCGGCTGCTGTTTCATTGTTCTTCTTCTCGAATAGGGATTGATTATTTGATGTAAGATTAGATTCCGGTTTGTACAAATTACCGCTTTCTTCCCCAAGCTGATCTTTAACCATATTGTCATCGGGCAGTTCCACGCAACAATAAACCCCCAAGTATTTTGATCCGGTTCCTATGTCAACAAACACCCTGTAAAAAGCAGTTTGTGGCGCTGCTATGCCTCCTGACCTGAAAAGGTCGGAGGCAAGCTTTTCCCTCATAAGTGATTGATCTTTATAGCCAGGCGAAAAGGAGATCTCCTCAAAACCATAGAAATGCTGATTTGTAACACCGGGGTAAGTATCATCGAACTTATCGAAATTCAGACGGAATGGAAGTTTGTAAATACCGGATGACCAGGTTGCTTGCAAAGTAGAGTTTCCTTTCAGCCTGAAGCCGGCATTTTTCCAGGTTTTGCCGTTGAATTTGATTGTAACATCTACATAATCGGGTTCGGTTGAAACAGTTACTGCTCCGGGACCACCGGAGGGCGGTCCGCTCCTGATCCCAAAATCACCACCGTAAATACTTTTCATATTGGACCTGATTGAAGACCAGTTCGTTGCTCCAACAGTTATCTCTATAGTGTTGATGGCATCCTGCGGAAAAACCACAGCATAATCGGGAGTTGAATTTCCATGCGATTCTTCTGTCCAATCGGGGTTGTAAACCAGGGGATCTGTTATTTCCTCCTCAGGGGCATACTCTTTACTGCATGAAAATAAACTTGCCAGGATTAATGAATAGAAAAGAACAGAAGCCGATGATAAAACTGAATGGGATCTCATTATTTTAATTGTTTATTGTTAATGATTTGAGATCAAAAATCCACCTTTCAGGGCTTTTAGGAAAATTAAATCAGCGAATGACGTGATTCTGTCACCAGAAAATAGATTCCCGTCACTTCCGGGACTTTCAGCTCTCAGTACTGCATAATTGAAAGTCGGATTTCCCCGCTATCACTCTCACTCTCGCTCTGTTTTCAGAACCACCTGTTTCCTCTCAAATGTGATCGAGATTTGCCATTTAATTTTTATTTTCATGGAAAGCAATTGCGAAATACTTAAATTGAACCAAAATCAAAGAATTAAAACTGTAACATGAATTATTTATTCATTATAAGTCTCATTTCTGTGATTCTAAAGGGAAGTTCAGGATGCATTAAAGGAGAATCTCCGGTCACCAAAAATGAAATTGCAACCGACACAATTTACACATATACCAACCCTGTGGGAGGTATTACAGGAACGTGTGCATTGACCGTCTTTATTTTGACAATGGGTTGTTAAAAGTTACCGGCCCAAGCCGGACACCCCAGCCCCTGCCGTCTGGCATTCCACTCAGGATTGTTCAGCCCTGGGATTTGTAAGGGTGCATAATAAAGAAAAATGTAAGTTCTTAAGAGTTAAAATATTATTAATCTAAGAAACCCTTAATGAAAATGAATTCAAAAGTACTTGAACCATTAAGTAAAAAGGCACCTGTATGGGTTATTTTATCACTTCTCCTGATTGGAATCAACCTCTCAGCCCAGGTTAAAATTTCTGAACAAAGCTGGGTCATCCCAACCTATAAAGTCGAGGCTCCTGATAAAAACCCTGCTTTTTTTAAAGGAGAAGTCTACCAGGGCGCATCAAAGTATATCTACCCTTATGCCTTAAATGATATGATTTCGAATGAAAAAACGGATCAGGCATGGAAGGTTTTAATGCTTGAAAATGAGTATATTAAACTTTGTGTAGCCCCGGAAATAGGTGGTAAACTATACTATGGAACTGATAAGACCAATAACTATAATTTTATCTATAAAAATGATGTTGTAAGACCTTCAAATATTGGGATGACAGGTGCCTGGGTATCGGGTGGGATTGAATGGTGTGTTGTTCACCATCACAGAGCTTCAACCTTCCTTCCGGTTGACTACACCCTTGCAGAGAATAAGGATGGCAGCAAAACCATCTGGATAGGCGAAACCGAACCCCGTCACAGGATGAGATGGACAATCGGCATAACTGCCTACCCGGGGAAATCATATTATTCAGCTGAGGTAAAGATTCATAATCCAACTTCCCTGACAAATACTTTTCTCTACTGGGCCAACGTGGCGGCACATGCCAACAAAGATTATCAGGTAATTTTTCCTCCGAGTGTCAATGTAGCAACCTATCACGCAAAAAACAGTTTCACAAACTGGCCAGTTTCAACAGAAGTATATAACGGTGAAGATTTCACCAAGGGAGTTGACCTGAGCTACTGGATAAATTCAGTCAATCAGAACTCTTATTTTGCTTATGATCTTAAGGAAGACTTTATGGGAGGATATGATCATGGTAAAGAGACGGGAACAATTCATATCGGCGATCATAATATAGTAAAAGGAGCGAAACTCTGGGAGTGGGGATCTGGTGCCAGAGGACAGGCTACCGAGGGAAGACTTACTGAAACTTCCGGACCATATGTTGAAATTATGGTTGGTGCATTCTCCGATAATCAGCCCGATTATAGCTGGATAAGACCATATGAAGTAAAGACTTTTAAACAATACTGGTTTCCCGTAAAAGATATTCAGGGGTTTAAGAATGCAAATCTGAATGGTGCCGTAAACCTTGAGAAACGCGAAGGAAACAATGTATTTCTGGGTTATTATTCAACTCAGAAAATAACTAAAGCAAAAATTTTACTGAAGAATAAAGGGGTGGTTGTTTTTGAAAAAGTAATGGAAGTTTCACCTGAAAAGACTTTTACCGGATCAATTAAAATTGAGGGCTCGTTTGAGATGACAGACCTGTATACAGAGATGATTAATTCAGATAATAGTGAGGTACTCATTTCATACCAGCCAGTGGTTAAAAAGGCAGCAGGAAAACTTCCGGAGGCTGTTAAAATGCCAGCTCCTCCTAAAGACATGCAGTCGGTAGAGGAACTGTTTCTTGCAGGGAGCAGGATACTGCAGTTTCATAATCCTACACTTAATGCACTGGATTATTTTACTGAAGCTTTGAAACGCGATCCGTCAGACATACGGACCAATGTAGCTGTCGGAAGTATTCATCTGAAAAATGGCGAATACGATGTTGCCAGGGCCTTCTTAAACAAAGCAATAAAACGGCTGACAAAGGATTATACGCGACCGTCAACCTGCGAGGCTTTGTACCTTGAAGGCTTAACCCTTAAGGCTTTGGAAATGTACGATGAGGCAATTGATACTCTTTATCGTGCTACCTGGGATTATGCTTATCACTCAGCAGCATATATTGAGCTCGCCAGGATTTCATGTCTCAGAGGCGATTTTCAGAAGGCTCTTGGACAGATAGATGAATCGCTTACAACAAATGCTGTCAATAACAGTGCTTTAACACTTAAGTCTTCAATACTCCGGCGTCTCAGTGATTTTAAAGGCGCTAACGCGATTCTAGAAGATATTCTCTTGAAAGATCCTCTCGATTTCAGAGCATGCAATGAGAGTTATCTTCTGTCTCAGAAAAACGGCACTATTGAGAATCGCGAAAGAATTCTGGCTGACTTAACCAGAAAAATGAGAGATTTTAATCAGAATTATCTCGAGCTTGCTATTGGATATCTGAATGACGGACTTATTACAGAATCAGAAGAAGTCCTGCGCCGGTTTAAAGGAAAAGACCCGATGGTAAGTTATTACCTTGGTTATATTCAGGATATGAAGGGTAATAAAACTGAAGCCGGAAAATTTATTAAAGAAGCTTCTGATCAGGTTGTTGACTATGTTTTTCCTTACAGACTCGAAGACATAAAAGTTCTGAGGATGGCACTGAAATATAATCCTTCCGATAGTAAACCAGCTTATTATTTGGGGAACATGTATTATGATAAGCAGCCTGGGAAAGCAATTGAATACTGGGAACTTGCTGTAAAAAATAATCCTTCTTTTGGTATTGCCTGGAGAAACCTTGGCTACTGGGGTTATTCACAATATTCCAAAGATCTGCAGAAGGCGATTAAGGCATATGAAAATGCTTTTGCTGCTGATAGTACAGAACCATTATACTATGCTGAACTTGATCCGCTTTATGAATTGAGTAATACCCCAATAGAAAAAAGAGCAAAACTATTTGATGGGAGTAATGAGATTGTCAGGAAACGCGACGACGCTTTTGTTCGTGAAATAATGGTTCTTAACCTGGCAGGTAATTCTGAAAAGGCCGTAGAATATCTTAATAACAGTGTTTTTCATTTTCGTGAGGGAAGTTCAAGAGTCAGGGACATTACTGTGGATGCACATCTTTTGCTGGGTATAAAATATCTCTCGGGAAAGAAATATGATCAGGCGCTTAAGGAATTCCTTGCTACTATTGAAACTCCTGATAATACCCAGGCAGGACAGAGGGCCGGTGACCCAAGAAGTGCCCAGGTAAATTACTATTTAGGTTTGACTTATGAGGCACAGGGAAAAAGAGATCAGGCACGAACGAGCTTTACCCTGTCTGCCGAACAAACTGTAAGAGGAGCTAATATAGCCGGTTATTATCAGGGTCTGAGTTATCTGAAACTTAATAATAAAGAGAAAGCCGCGACGAGTTTTAATTCTCTTATTGAATTAGGCAAAAAGCAACTTTCGCAGGGATCTGAAGTCGATTTCTTTGCGAAATTCGGGGAGAAAGAGGCTGCAAATATTCAGTTATCTAATGCCTATATGTATATAGGTCTCGGGTATAAGGGTCTTGGCGACATTAAATCAGCAATTGAAAATCTAACTAAGGCGGTTGAACTTTCTGCAAGCAATTTGTGGGCAAAAAATGAGTTGCCAGTTAAATAAACTCTCTCATGAGAATACATTAAGTAACAGGATAAGCACAAAAAATGCTAAAAGCCCCTGCCAGGAAACAGAGTATGCACTTGAACAGTGGCAATGAAAGCAGTTGTATTATTTGATCAGTTATAGAAAGAATTAATGAAAATCGGTTATTGCTGACGGGGCCGGGAAATATTGTGCTGATTTATTAATTAATTAAGACCTTTTGATCATCATATTTTTATATATTTAGTGATTAAAATTTAAGTCGCTAAACAACCATGAAACCAACAAGAAGAGATTTTCTTAAATCAGCCGGTGCACTTACAGTAGGTGCATTTTTTATTCCCAACCTTATAAGTTGTTCACCATCGAACAGATTAAATGTTGCTGTCATAGGTGTTGGCGGACAAGGTAAAGCCAACTGGAGCAGACTTATTAATCAGAAAGATCCGAAATGGAACGAAAATATTGTCGCATTGTGCGATGTTGATAACAACAGGGCTGCTGAAGGTTTCGAAGCTATGCCAAATGCAAGGCGCTTTAATGATTTCAGGGTGATGTTTGACAAGATGCACAAAGAAATTGATGCAGTGATGGTATGTACTCCTGACCATGTTCATTTCCCGGCAGCCATGGCGGCAATGGAGCTAGGCAAACATGTTATAGTTGAAAAACCTCTGGCACATAATATCTGGCAATTAAGAACCCTCCAGAAAGCAGCCCAACACTATAAAGTAGTAACTCAGTTGGCGAATCAGGGACATGCTACAAATGGTATTCGTCAGGTGAAAGAATGGTATGAAGCCGGATTATTGGGTAATGTTACAGAAGTAATAGCCTGGTTTGATGGACCAGACTTTGGCAAAGGAAAGTATTTCGACAAGCCCGAAAGTTTTCCTCCTGCAGAACAACCAGTACCTGAATATTTCAATTGGGATCTGTGGTTAGGTCCCGCAGCATACCGGCCTTACAATGGTGTTTATGCACCAAAAACATGGCGTGGCTGGTTCGATTTCGGCAATGGTGAACTGGGAGACTGGTGTTGCCACACTCTAGATGCTCCATTCTGGTCGTTGGATATGGGAATGCCTGATGTTGTTGAAACTGAGTACAAATCACCCGTTCCTGATACAGGATTTGTTTCAGACCAGGCCATTATACGGTGGGATTTTCCGGCACGCGGAGATAAGGTACCTCTTACAATGCGTTGGTATGAAGGAGGATTGAAACCCGATAATCGTCCGGAATGGAACCTTGAAAATTTGCCGGGAAGTGGTATGATAATGGTAGGTGATAAGCATTGTCTTATGACTGGTGGCCGCCCGAATAATCCTAAAATATTATTGCCTGGCGACGAATGGACCGAATTTCAGAAATCTCTGCCGGAGCAAACAATCCCGCGTGTATTTGAAGAAAATCCTCAGCGCGAATGGATTGAAGCCATAAAAAATAATACATTGCCTGGTTCGAATTTCGATTATTCCACAAAATTAGTTGAGATGTCAATCACCGGAGTGTTGGCTCAAAGATTCAATACCCGTATTGAATATGATGCTAAGAATATGAAAGTCAGTAATCATCCCGAATTGGATGCTTATATTAAGGAACCTGTTCGTAAAGGATGGGAATACGGGGAAAATCTCTGGAAATCATGATCCCTGGCATATTGTGATCAGGCGTTTAAGAAATTAATTAATATCCAGGATTCTGGCAGTTGAATTTTAAGCACCAGCTGCAAGTGGTTTTAATGTTGCAAACGGAATCTTGTGCAAATAGATTAATTATTTACACTCAGGACAATTTAAAGGAATAAAAACATGAAATCATTTATACTATTTATTGGAATAGTAATCTTTTGTTTTTTAGGTATAACACCGCTATTTGCACAAAGTGGTGATCAGATTCTTGACGGAATTGGAGAAACAGGATTAATTGCCCGGTACATTTTTAGAGGTGATGCAAACGATTGGTCGCGTAATAATTTACATGCCAGCATTCATGGTTTTGATTTCAAATTTACAGAAGACGAACTGTTTGGAAAGGTACTTTCTTTACAGGGTGATAATGAAGTATTTATCTCAATACCTGGTGAATCGGTAACAGGAGAGGAGTCACTAAGTATCACCGGATGGATTTACCTTCGTTCAGCAAAAAGCGGGCAGCTGTTTTTTGATTTTGGAAAGAATAGCATGTCGCATATCTTCATTGCTCCCACAGGTACTTCTGACAAAGAAGGTTACCAGGCTCAAATCATAAATAAAACCTCTAAGAATATTGCAGGTTCACCAGCTGTGGCACTGAACAGATGGAATCACCTTGCTGTTGTTATTAATGTTCCGTCGAAAACTTTGAGTACCTACCTTAACGGGGTGCTTGTAGGTGAGGCAAAAGATACAAATGCAGAGTTGGAACAACTATTTGATATAAATTCTGATGAAAATAATAAACTCTTTATAGGAAAATCACTCGTTTCTGAAAATACATATCTGAATGCCAAATTGCACGATTTCCGGATCTACAGTATCCCTCTGAATGAAATACAAATAGCTACGATTTTCGCTAATGGTTCGAAAAAAGAAGAACCGGTTGTCAGAAGAAGAGTTGAACCAGACCAGAATCTTACGGTATTTCCCGACACCACTCCTCAGTTGTATAATGAATTTCTTATTAGAGTTCCGGATATTCAGGTTGAGACCGTAGTGGGTTCCCTCCCGCGATTACCTCGCCATATTGAAGGAGTCTATAGCAACAACATCGAAGGACCATCTGTAAGAGTACTCTGGCCTGCACCTTTGGATAATATTCAGGTGCTTAGTGCTGGTACATTCACCATAACAGGAAAGATTGCCGGATCCGGCATACAGCCAGAAGCGATTGTGACAGTTAAAAAAGCCGGAGTGCATACTGCACCAAATCGCACACTTGAGGCCTTTAATCTCGATCAGGTAATATTAAACACCGATTTTCATGATCACGACACTAAATTTATTGAAAACCGCGATAAGTTTCTGACAGGTCTTGCAAATACGAATCCCGACAATTTCCTTTATATGTTTCGTAATGCCTTCGGGCAGAAACAGCCTGAGGGAGCAAAACCACTGGGGGGATGGGATAGTCAGCAAACCAAATTGCGCGGTCATGCCACAGGACATTATCTAAGCGCTATTGCCCAGGCGTATGCAGGTAGCAGTCACGACAAAGCGCTTCAGGCAATTTTTGCAGCCAGGATGGATTATATGGTGAATACACTGTATGAATTGTCTAAATTGTCAGGACAGCCAAAAACAGAGGGAGGAGAGTACGTGTCAGATCCAACATCAGTGAAACATGGTGAAGGTAAGTCGGGCTTTGATTCAGATTTAAGTGAAGGAGGTATCAGGACTGATTACTGGAACTGGGGAAAGGGTTTTATAAGTGCCTATCCGCCTGACCAATTCATTATGTTAGAAAAGGGAGCAACCTATGGAGGGTCAAATACTCAAATCTGGGCACCATACTATACTCTTCATAAGAACATGGCCGGTCTGATGGATATTTACGAAATAAGTGGAAATGAAAAAGCTCTGGAGATAGTAAAAGGCATGGGTGACTGGGTATATGCACGGCTTAGCCAGGTGCCAAAGGAGACACTTATAAGCATGTGGAACAGGTACATAGCAGGGGAGTATGGTGGCATGAACGAGGCTATGGCACGTCTGTACCGTATTACAAAAGAGCCCCGTTATCTGGAAGTTGCTCAGCTATTTGATAATATTAAAGTATTTTTTGGTGATACTGAACATTCTGGCGGACTGGCTAAAAATGTAGATTTGTTCCGGGGGTTACATGCTAACCAACACATACCTCAGGTTATAGGGGCTCTCGAAACTTATCGTGTTTCAAATGCTCCGGAATATTATCAAATAGCTGATAATTTCTGGACTATTGCCACCAATGATTATATGTACAGTATCGGAGGAGTTGCAGGAGCTCGTAATCCTAATAACGCTGAATGCTTTACTATGCAGCCGGCATCACTTTATTCAAATGGTTTTGCAGCAGGCGGACAGAATGAAACCTGTGCTACTTATAATATGCTCAAATTGACCAGGGATCTTTTTCTCTTTAATCAGAGTGCTGAACTAATGGATTATTATGAGCGCGGGCTTTATAATCATATTCTTGCTTCTGTTGCAGAGAACACCCCTGCAAATACCTATCATGTACCACTGAGACCAGGTTCCGTTAAGCAGTTTGGGAATTCAAATATGACAGGTTTTACCTGTTGCAATGGTACAGCCCTCGAGAGTAATACAAAGCTGCAGAACTCAATTTATTTCAGAAGTGCAGATAACAAGGTACTGTATGTGAACCTTTATATCCCTTCAACATTGAATTGGAAAGAAAAGAATGTAACTGTAACGCAAACAACATCTTATCCAAAAGAAGACCGTACACGATTAACAATAAAAGGTAATGGAAGGTTTGATATTAAGGTACGGGTACCACATTGGGCAACTAAAGGATTTTTCGTAAAGATTAATGGAAAAACCGAAAATGTTAAGGCTTTACCCGGAAGCTACCTTACCCTGAGTCGCAGGTGGAAAGATGGTGACATTGTTGAGTTGCAAATGCCTTTTAAGTTTTATCTGGAACCATTGATGGACCAGCAAAATATGGCCAGTCTCTTTTACGGACCGGTACTTCTGGCAGCACAGGAGTCAGAGCCCGGAACAGAATGGCGTAAGCTCACATTAAATGCATATGACATAAGTAAGTCGATATCAGGAGATGCTGAACAGTTGCTGTTTACTGTCGACGGAGTTGTGTTTAAACCCTTTTATGAAACCTACGGACGTCATTCGGTTTACCTTGATATTACCTTGGAAAAGTAACATTCAGAGTTCAATTATTAAAATCTCGGGATCATTAGGAATAGCAATCTTTTGCTGCTGCTTCCATCAGAAGATAAAATGCCTGGGCTTCAGGTGAATAGTAACTCCTGTCGAAGGAAGGGCACCCGCAGACATCATGAATATATCCAAATTCATCAACCCTGTCGTTTGCTGCTTTTCTCATAAGCTCTGCTTTCTCAATGTATTCAGAACCAATGAAGCCGGCTTTTGTTCCTCTGAAGATTGAATAAGCAAGCATCTGTGAAAGGTTTACTTCAATGAAAGTTTCAGGTTTATTTAATACATCATGAAATGTACCATCAGGATTCATGTATTTTAAGCATCCGTCAATCAGATCTTTTGTATAGCCAATCAGTTTTTTCTTTTCATCCGGCATTGTATCAGGCAGCATTTTAATGACCCTGCAAAAACCGGCAGCAGACCAGCCGTTTCCGGTTCCCCAGAGTTCTTCCCGTTTGAAAGACTGATTTTCATAATCATAAATATGGTAGTAAAGTTTTTCATTTTCATCAAGCAGAAAATGGCGCCATCCATCAATTTGTTTTATCGCCTCCTGATGTTCCCCAATTGCTGCCAGGAAAGGAGGCAGCATGTAATTTGCATCGCTCATCATCCATTTTGTCGGTTCCTGGGTATGATATAGTATTCCTTCGGGAGTCTTATGCCCCGACTTCTTAAATACGTCAAGCATTTCGTCTGCCCCTTTCCTGTATATTGGATCGCCGGTTTGGATTCCTGCAAATAAAACAACCTCACCTATGCTCGAGCAATCTGTTATAGGGCCGTTTCCCTTTAATACTGAAAAACGTCCTTTTTCCTGACGTAAAATCGCCCCGCGTGCGAATGATATTGCAAGATCCAGTTCACCCATCTCCATCAATGCCTGACCCATTGTTCCCTGTTCCCAATCGTAACGCTGCATACCTAAGGCAGCAGTCTTTACCCGTTCAATTCTGTCTTCGGCTGAACCAGGTTTGCCCAAAAACAATTTCCCATTCTTCCCTGATTCAATTTTATAATCGGAATTATTGCAGCCTGGGAAAAGTGCGGCGCCTGCCATGCCAATTGAAATGCCTCCGGCCTTTTTTAAAAAGGTCCTTCGGGAACGGTAGTCTGATTTGTTCATATGAAAAAATTTTGACTTCAAAGGTGCTTCATAAAAATATGCTTCAACAAATTTAACTAAATCCTGAATACGGATTTGTATATTTAAAATGCAGGAAAAGATAGTTCGGTACTGTTTTTAACCGTTTCACCGAATTAATTCAGATTTTATTCTTCTTCCATTGTATATTTATATAAAATATTTTAAGATGGAAAATTTGAAAACTCTGTTATTCTTTTTTGGTCTCTTTTTTATTGTAAACAATAATTTTGCCCAGAACAAGCCTGACAGGAATCAGGATTCTGATCCCGATACAGCCTGGGTCTCACCCAATAAGTCAGTACCCTCTTTTGCAGAATATCAACTTTATCCCACTCCGGAAAGAGGAAGGAGTACTTTCGGAAGTTTTATGATTTATCTTCCTGACGAGTACAAAAATACAACAAAAAGTTACCCCGTAATTTACTACTTACATGGTGGGAACGGTAACCAGAGAGAAGGGAAATGGCTGATGAACGAGATCGACAAGGCAATAAAAGCTCAAAAAATGCCACCTGTAATCATTGTAGGTGTTCAGGCATTACCAATAGGGTGGTATTGCAATGCCAATGTTGGTGCAAAAGGAGTAATTAGCGGACCAGTAGAAAATGTTTTAATAAAAAACCTTGTGCCATACATAGATTCTCATTATCGTACAATTGCCAATTCTTCCGGCCGTGGATTGGAAGGCTGGTCGATGGGAGGGTTTGGAGCCATACGACTTGCTTTTAAGTATCCTGAATTGTTTGGTTTCACTTCCTCTGTTGCTGGTGCACTGATTGAATTTCACGATGAACACAATCCGCAATATCTTGTCAATACTTTTGGTCCAGCAAGTGGACCTGACGCCGGAAAATCTATCGAATATTTCAATGCCGTTCACCCCAGATTTTATGCAATGAAGAATGCGGAGCGTATAAAGAAGTATGTAAAAATCAGACTTCTTGTTGGCGATCAGGATTGGTTGTATAACAATAAAGGTAAACTAATTACTAATATTTTCAGTGAATATTTAGATTCACTTGGTATAAGACATGATTATACAGTTATAAAAAATGCCGGACATATGGTACCTCTTGAATTCGCTGACGGGACAAGAGAATACCCGATTCGATTTTGGGTGGAGGCATTTAAC
>Ga0247841_10008377_pt1 | contig 14926 bp, 15 predicted proteins | sample LaCruzMarch2015__2_FD_192410 | JGI IMG/M metagenome (GOLD analysis project Ga0247841, IMG submission 192410) | Freshwater microbial communities from meromictic Lake La Cruz, Castile-La Mancha, Spain - LaCruzMarch2015_18m | ecosystem: Environmental > Aquatic > Freshwater > Lake | place: Spain...
ATCTGAAAATTTTCGCAAAACCATAGGTTTTACGTTCTCATGGAAATTTTCCCTTGTTGCCATTTTGGTCCTCCTTTAGTTGATTTTTTAGGTCCAAAACGGTCAACGTATTTCAGGCACCGACATTAGTTTTTTACAACTTTCGCAATCTCACTCCGCTCGCCCGATTGAACATGCACCATGAAGATTCCGACAGGTTTGCCTGAAAGTGAGAACTGGAGTTTTGATTCGCCATGTATGATTTTTTGCAGAAGTTTGCCACCTTGCATACTGTAAACGGTTACATTGGCCGTGGTTGTTGTTCCGGCTTCCAACAGCTCGACAATGACAATATCGGTTGTGGGATTGGGATAAACCTTGATGAACTGATTTTTGGCCACCGGTTCAACCCCAAGGGCCTGCTCATTCTGGTTATTGGCAACAAGCGGGTTCAGCAATGTTCCGCAGAAATCGCTGGTGGTTGTGATGCGTCCAAGAAGATATCCGCCGCTGTTGACCTTTGCCCCGTCCAGCATCAATATTTTGCTGCCAGCTACAAGGGTAACATAACCGCCGCTTTCAACCAGAAAGGTGGTTCCACTACCTGCAACCGTTAATACTTGCTGTGCATCGTAACAGGTGGTCAAATCCGCCGGAATAGTAATATTCGCCAACTGCTGATCCAGCGGGGCGGTGGCGCTCTTTAACCCCGTAAATGAACCAAAGGAAGTCAGGCCATTCGCCGATAATAATTGTGAAGTGGCATTGGTCGGGCCATAGGTGACCCACGGCAAAGGATTAACCCGGGTGCAAGAAAGTTTGTTTTCCGTTCCAACAACATCCGCTGGGAGATACTGGAATATTGCACTGCACAAGAAGTTGGTTATCCCTGAATATGATAAATTCCAATATCGGTTCAGGTAGTTGCCAGTTATACCAGCATCGGGATACTTTTCATTACGGAGATTCACACCGACATAGTTTCCCGGCGAGAATGCTGGGCTGTTGAAAACGATGGTTACTGGAGAGTATTCCAGTGTGCCTGAATCATCACCAACAGGATAAGTGAATGTGCCTGAGTATCCCGCAGGAAACTCTTTGCGTAATTCACCTGTACCAGTGACAATAATCATCACCGAGGCTGATGGCGTGCCCACAATGACCGCTGAGGGGCCAAGGATAAGGTTATTGGCTCCAAGTGAAACGCGCCCGTTGGTCAGTGTTAATGTGCCATTGATGGTGGTGTTCCCTCCGATTGTTGCACCTGCTGCGTTATTAATCGTAAGGTTATTTATTACGTTATGGCCGGTAATGATTTGACCGGTTGTTCCGGAAAGCTCGGCGGTTCCAGAACCGATCGGGTTGGGCGAGCCGTGCTCGTTGGTCAGGTTCTTTTTAAGAATAAGGGTTCCCGAATTATCGAGGGTTGCGCCGGATTTAATAACCATGTTATCAACGGATACAATGGATGTGCCCGCCATAACCTTGAGGGTGGTGCCCGTGGTTATTACGTTTTCTGCTTGGGTGGGTGGGATAAGCAGAAAGAGAGATAAGGGAGCTATGAGGATGGGCAAAGGGGTGATTGGTTTTGGTGAATTGGATAAATTGTTCATTTTGTTACGAATTTAAATTGATAAATTAAAAAGCCCTTACGGCACGAACACGATAGATGGAGTATTTATTGCCAGCGCCCGGGACTCCATTAAGAAAATTCTGGAACCACGCGTAACTAGCATAATTCTCTGAGGAACTCCAATAGGACGAGTTAAAAAAACCTCCTATTACACTTTTTTCTTGGTACATCACATTAAGTTCATCTTTCGATGGCAAAAACCAATCGCTGTACCCGTTCAATACAAGGTCGTCACAAACTTTGGCTGCAATACCTAACTGGCTACATCCGTATACGATAGAAGTTGTATTTGCTTGTCCAGCACCAATAGTAGTGAATGTACCAATAAGTCCCCCTGTACAACCCCACTGTGCACCTGAATTCTGGTCACTGGAAGCGGAGATCAACCCGTGCTGACCTGTGCCATCAATATAGAAGATTATTCCACCTCCGTAACTTTGGCCAATAAAAAATGGTAATGTTTGGTTTAATGTGGTCGATGTTGATACCCCGCAAGTATTATATGCCCAAACGTATCTTGTATAAGTTGCTCCTGCGACAAGTCCAGTTTCTGTTTTTGTTATTACGGCGCCCATGTCAGTAGCAGAAGCATAATCATTTATGGTATTCCACTTGTACCCTGTTGCGCCTGAAACGGCATTCCAGTTCCACACGATCTGGGTGCCAGAAGCAACATGAGCGCCTGAAGTTGGGGAATTAGGTGGGTCAGTAGAGGTGGTTTGAGTTAAGGTTGTCATAGTCGAATTGTCACAAGTATTATATGCCCAGATATATCTAGTATAGGCCATAATACAAATTAAGCCATTTTCTGTATATGTGGTAATGGCTCCCATATCCGTTGCAGTAGAATAATCAGGTATACTATTCCATTTATACCCAGTGGCTCCAGCAACGGCATTCCAATTCCATACGATTTGCGTTGGGGATGGAATATGCGTTCCAGCGACTGGAGCAGCGGGAACTGGAATTAAGGAAATGATCAAAGCATTCGATGTTGCAGGGTTACCAGTTACACAATTTGCATTCGAGGTCATCATGCAAGTGACCACATCATTATTTGTGGGAATGTAGTTGTAGGTGGCACTATTTGGTCCAACGTTACTTCCGTTTACCAGCCACTGATAAGCAGGGGTTGCTCCACCGTTAGTCGGCGTTGCGGTGAAAGTAACCGAGGTCCCTGAACACACTGGGTTTTCCGAAGCGACAATAGAAATACTGACTGGGAGATTGGGATTAACCAAAATTATTATTGCGTTTGATGTTGCAGGGTTTCCCGTTGCACAAGCAATATTCGAGGTCATTACACAAGTAACCACATCATTGTTTGTGGGCAGGTAGTCATAAGAGGCGCTGTTCGAACCAACGTTACTTCCGTTCACCTTCCACTGATATGCGGGGGTTGCTCCACCGTTTGTTGGCGTTGCGGTGAATGTAACCGAGGTTCCCTCACAAACTTGGTTGGCCGAAGCAGTAATCGAAACGCTGACAGGCGAATAACCGGATGTTGACTGCAACAAAGAGGTTGACGTGGAATTTCCACAAGAATTATATGCCCACACATACCTTGTATATGCTGTTCCGCAGGCCAAACCTGTTTCTGTCGTGGAGGTGTTTGTTCCCATATTCATGGCGGCAGCATAATCATTGGTTGCGCTCCACTTATAACCGGTTGCTCCTGATACCGTACTCCAGTTCCAAACGATTTGTGTTGGAAAGGACACGTGTACCCCTGCAGTGGGGGCCGCAACTGTGGAGCCGGTGGTTGACTTTATTAAAGTGACGGCTACTGAATATCCGCAGGTGTTGTATGCCCATACATGTCTTGTATACTGTGTTAAACAAGAAAGCCCAGTTTCTGTTTTTGTAACTATGGAACCCATATCTATAGCCGTAGTGTAGTCATTTGTAATGTTCCATTTGTAACCCGTGGCGCCAGTCACAGAATTCCAATTCCAGATGATTTGGGTAGGTGAGGCAATATGTGTTCCACTGGCAGGCGATGAAGGATTGATATCCGTAGTCTGATTTATAAGTGTGGAAGTTGACACCCCACAAGTGCTATATGCCCAAATATATCTTGTATAAAGAGTGCCGCAGATAAGTCCCGTTTCGGTTTTTGCAAGATTGGTTCCCATATCCGTTGCTGCCGCATAATCATTGGTTGCACTCCATTTATATCCTGTTGCTCCTGATACAATATTCCAATTCCATATGATTTGATTTGTTGATGCAATATGTGTACCCGTAGTCGGAGCATCAATTGTCGTGCCTGAGGTCGAATGCGTTAATATTGTAACTGTTGAATTTCCACAATCGCTATATGCCCATACATATCTTGTATAATTGGTATTGCAGGTAAGTCCGGTTTCAACAATTAACAGACCCAAACCCATATCAAGAGCGTTATCGAAATCATTTGTCGCACTCCATTTATAACCAGTGGCTCCAGCTACCGAATTCCATTTCCATACAATCTGGTTAAGTGCAGCTATGTGAGGTCCGGCAGTAGGATTTGTTGGAAGCGGAATGATAAACATCGTTAAAGCATTCGATGTTGCAGGGTTTCCCAAAATGCAAGTAGCATTCGAAGTCATTACGCAGGTGATTAGATCATTGTTCATAGGAGTGTAGACGTAGGAGGCACTGTTTGATCCAACGTTATTCCCATTCACTTTCCACTGGTAAGCCGGAGCGGAACCACCGTTAATCGGCGTTGCAGTGAAGGTAACCGACGTCCCCGAACATACGGGATTGGCAGAGGCGACAATCGAAACGCTTACCGGAAGATTGGGATTAACCAACATTGTTATTGCGTTTGATGTTGCAGGGCTGCCAATAGTGCAAATAGCATTTGAGGTCATTACGCAAGTGACCACATCATTATTATCAGAGGTGTAATCGAAAGTGGCGCTGTTCGAACCGACATCAAGTCCGTTTAACTTCCATTGGTAAACCGGAGCAGAGCCACCGTTGATCGGCGTTGCGGTAAAGGTAACCGATGTTCCTGAACAAACGGGATTAGCCGAGGCAACAATCGAAACGCTCACTGGTAAAAATGCAGAGGTTGATTGTATTAAGGATGATGAGCTTGAATTTCCACATGTATTATATGCCCATACATATCTTGTATATGAAGTATTACATGATAAATCTGTTTCGGTCTTTGTGGTCGCAGTGCCCATATCAGTAGCCGTGTTGAAATCATCGATGTCATTGAACTTATAACCAGTCGCACCCTGAACTGCATTCCAGTTCCAGATAATCTGTGTTTGTGAAGCGACATGGATACCAGCAATAGGGGATGCTGGGAGTGGGATTATGGACATCGCTATTGGATTGGATGTTGCGGGGTTTCCCGTTGCACAACCAAGACTTGAGGTTAAATGGCAGGTTACAATATCACTGTTAGCCGGAGTATAGCTGAATGTTGAATTGTTTGTTCCTGCATTAATTCCGTTTACATTCCACTGATAAATAGGTGTTGAGCCACCGTTCGTCGGGGTTGCTGTAAAATCAACCATTGTTCCCAAGCATACCGGATTAGCAGAGCCTGCAATGGAAACTCCGACAGGTGAATTTTGCATTAACGTAATTTCAATACAATACATATTCCCTTTCATGCAGGAATTGTAAGCGGCAACGCATACCAAACCGTTGGAGGTTCCAAAATTCACGCTAATCGAAGTGGTACCTTGGCCACTGATAATTGTTGCCCCAGCGGGGACTGTCCAACTATAGCCTGTTGCTCCTGAAACCGCGGTTATTGAATAATTTACCCCGATTTCATTCACGCATGGGTTTGTATTGCCAATGATTGAACTTGGAGTTGCCAACATCCCAACATTTCCAACCGGAACCCAGCCAGAACCGTTGAAGAATTGCATATCATTACATTCGGTATTAAAAATCAGAAGCCCTGCTGCGGGTGATACAATGGCGTCTCGTTGTGAGGAGTTCATTCTTGGTGGCAATAATCCCTTACTTGTTGATTTTACATCAAGCATAGCCGAATTATTTGGCTGGCTTCCATCGGTGTTAATACCTACCTGTGCGGAAATTTGCAGGCAAAAAAACACCATCATTGAGGCCAAAATGTAAAATAGTATCTGTTTTTTCATAATCTTTGGTTTTTATTTATTCCTGTAATGATTACTGATCCAGTATAATGAAATTTAGCAATGACTTGATAGTTAAGAGTCACATATGACGTTTGTTATGGCATCATCATAACACTTTAGTGTTGATAATGAAGCCATTAAATATAATTAAACCATGAAGGTTGTCAACAACCAAAGTGTAATTTATTCTCGGTCTAAACAGATGGCTATAAAAGTCACTGGAATGAAGTTAATCCAGCCAATGAACCACCATGTGTGTTATACTTGAGGTAGTCTTGATTCAATTTACTTGAATAACCAACCCAACCTCACGTTCCCGTAAATCCCATCGAGGTAGAGCCCCCCGGCAGAAACTGTGAGCTGATCTTTGAAAACTATCTGGGCTCCTAATTCGAAACCAGGGAACCTGGTAAAGGAATTGAGTGTCAGCCCGACATAGGGCCCAAACCGGAATACAGGTTGTTTAGGGAAAGGTTTGGCAATGCAGGTATCAACCTGGCGAGTGATGGTGATGATCTCTTTTGGCCAGGTGAAGTCGGAGAATGAAAGAAATTGGAGGTCTCCTTTTGCCTGCCAGCGGAAACGGATGCCACGCTGGTTGAAGACTGAGTCGTACCAGGAGACATTGAGTGATTGAGTAATTGGGTGATTGAGTGAATCGGTGATAGAATCTTGGATGGGAATGGGTTTGATGATGATTTTTCCGGGCCAGTGAATGGTATCATGGACGGTATCGATCCTGACCGGTGCGTTTTTGAATGACTGGATCAAGGCCGCCTGACTGCGGAGGATCTTATTTCTCGAAACATCGTGCAAAACACGCTCCATTACTACGGCGCCAATGAGTAGCAGGGCCAGGATGACAGAGACCCAGACCAAGGGCTTTTTAATTGTGGAAAACATACTGAAGGAATCAAATGAGAAGGCCATCGTTGGAAATTGTTAACCAAACTTCGTCACCCTTGTTTATTACATCCTGCAGCAAGATCATAAACCTTTCAACGGTTTTCTGACTTTCAGATAATACACCCTCATCAATGTGCCGGCCCAGCAGGATGCAGCCTTGGGTATCACGTCGGGTGTTACCAGAATGAATACGGATGCCCTCAAATTGAGACACATTTAACACATGTGGCATCCTCTTTTTGAACCTTGCCGAATAATCGATCACAACCCGATAGGTGCCGGCCGGAATGCATGTTTCGCCCGGCACCTTTGGTTGCAATGACAGATCACGCCAGCGGTCTTCGAGCGTGCCGCTGAACAGCCTGCCATCGATATACAACAGCCCTTCAGAAAGTTTATTCAACCTTTTGAGCAGCAGTTTCATTGCTCAGTACGCAGCGGCTCACCACTGCTGTTTGACAGGAAGTTTTTGATCAGGTAAGCGATACCAGCAGCTACACCTGTCAACACGATTGGCTGAAAAAAGGCCCAGGTCCAGCTTAGTGTTCCACCTATGATGGCTTCGTACACAGCTGAAAGAATTGCACCAATAACGGCGACCAGCAGACCTTTTGCGAGGTCGAGCCAGTTGAGAGAGAAAAAGTTTGAGTTCATTTTAATAGGTGTTTAATTAATGAATAGATGGCTAATTCGTGACACGTGACGCGTGACGCGTGACAAATTATTGGTTTCTTAGGTAGACTTGGATTTCGTTGACTTGTTTGAGGATTTCGCGGGTGTCGGATTTAATGTCGATTTTGAGGGCATCGATTTCTTTGCGGTTATCGGCGATGTGTTGTTCGACGTTCTTTTTAAGGTTGACGATTTCGACGTTAATGGCGGCAATCTGGATTTCGAGGTGGACCCAGACAGAGATGATTCCGGCAATGAATGTTGCCAGGCTGATTGCCTGTATAAGTGGAAAACCGAAGATTTTTGTTTCTTTGACCATAAGGCCCTGAGATTAAAAAGCTGAAGTTTCGACCATTTCGATATAAGCCACCCAATGAATAGGCGTAGCCTCCAGGCCAGTGGCTGTAAGTTTCAACGCTCCATTCACAGTATCGGCAGATGCTTCAATTACGACATTGTCACCGGTGTTATCGGCGATGATCGTACAGACAGGAGTGCCAATGAGCGCAGTGGTGCCGGCAAGTTCTCCGCGTTTTATCATGCCACCAATGGTAGCATGATAGGCGGCAGTATGATCGGCGCTGGTTGCCAGGACCCGGATGAAAAATGCAAATATTTTAAACTGTGCCAATTCAATCCGATATGCCGGATCAACCAAAAGATCGACAGGATCATCACTTGGCGTAATACCCTTGGCGATGATGCGGGTAACCTGGCAACAGCCTGGTTCACCATCGGCAAACAGGCCACCGCCTTTGATATGTTGCGTATGGTTATAGGCTGCACAATTCTTGCCCTCCATGTGCACATAGTTGAATCCATTGGCTGCATTGGTGAACCCTTCGCAGTGGCCGTCGGAGGCCTGCAACTCGTGGGCGCTGCCTTCGACATGGTTGTTGTTGCCGATGCAGGTGTTGTCGTTTCCCGAGACAGCGTTCTTATTCCCGGTTACTACATGAGAATAACCAGCCACGAGGTTGTGGGTCCCTTCGACAACATTACTTTCACCAACTACTGAATTATAGTGTGAACCCGAAGTGGATGCTGCATTGGCTTTGCCGGCAATCAGGTTATCATTGCCTGCGACTGTGGCGTGATCTTCACCTGTTACCAGGTTGTTATCGCCAGCGGCAGCATTGTCATTGCCACCCACGATGTTGCAATTACCCGCAGCCGTATTGAGATGACCGGGGCCACCGGAGCCAACAATGACAGAATTTGCTCCTGCACCCGGTTTAATCAGATCGGTGACTCCCTTGATGGTGGCAGCGGTGACCGCATTGGTTCCACCGGTATCAAGACCCTGGTCGGTGCCAGTTGAATGCTTTTCAGAAACGGCATCATCCACGTCGTCCTGGATACCCGTAATGATCTTGAGCGAATCGCCATCGGCATCGAGCAGGTTCATCACGCCATCGGTGTCGATGAATGAGCGGATATGCCCCGAGGCTGGTGTAGCGGGAGGAGTAGCAAGCAGGTTGTGCTGCTGAAAATCGGAGTCGGTAGATGCTGAGACCGGAGCGTTGTTGAAGAAAGTTGAGGAGCCCATGGTTTAATGTGCTAATGTGTTAATGTGCTGATGTGCTGATGTGTTGATGTGCTGATGAATTTCTTTTAGTTGAAGGAGAAGTAGCAGTCCTTAATTGTTCCGGTTTTGGCGGCGCCTACTTGAACAAAGAAGCGGATCCAGGTTGTGAGCAGGTTCATTACGTTCAGGGTGGCGGAGGTGGCATCTTTGTCGAGGACCATTGTGGTGAGCTCGTCGAAGTTGGAGCCATCGAGGCTTTGTTGCAGGGTGAGGGTTACATCAGCGTCAAGACCGCAGTAGGCGATTTGGGCGGTGATGTTCATGGAACCATCGGGAACCTGGACATAATCCAGATACGCATCGCCAGCGGCAATGTCGAGGTTGCAGGTGATTTTTGTGCGTGCGAGTGGCATAGGATTTATTTTTATGGATAAGGTTCTGTAACTACTTTAACAACAGGGCCTGATTGGGTGATAAAACACATGGTGTCATTGGTATCAAACCATGTACGGATTACTCCCGGAAGCTGCGGCCGTGGTACTGTGCCCACTTGCCGGACATAATCTTTATAATTTGTTCTGGCGGACCTTAACGAACTGACCTGGTAGTATTTTGAGTAACCCATAGCTGACAAGCATTTTAACTGCCAAACAAAACCAAGAACTTATCGAGCGTACCGGTGGTTGCATCGCCCACCGAAACCAGGAAGCGGATCCAGGTGGTAAGCAGCTCACTTACGTTTAATGTCATTGAGACCGAATCGATGTCCAGGTCAATTTTAACCGGCATTTCATCGATGGTTTGACACTCATCGAAATTGACGCCATCGAGACTTTGATACAGGGTGCAGCCTACCGGAAAATCGATGTTGTGATAGAGGAACTGAACGGTGATTTTGGTTGCACTGTTTGGGATTTGAACCGCAGGAGTAAACTCTGCTGAGCCGGGAAGCGGGAAGATGTCGGCAATGCTCATGTTGCATAAAATCAATTTGCGTTGTACCTGGCTCATTTAATTAAAAATTAAAAATTAAAAATTACGATTGTCAGGTGGCTGGCTGAATAATAAAACCATTGATTCGACGGGTTGTTGGTACAGTATATAAAGGAAATTCCTGCTCGATTATGTAAGCTGCGAGCAGATCCAGTTTGTATTTGGCCATGGAGAATACCTCCTTAACCACATCTCTTCTATGTTCGGGAGATATCATTACGGCGTTGGAGACGTCCATGAGTGATTGAGCCAGGGATGGGTCGCTGCCGGTGGTGTATTGAGAGGTTTCGAGCAGTTGCTGGTTGAGCATGTTGCCTTTCACATAGTAAGCCAGGCAGGGTTTGATGTAGTCGTTGACCAGACTGCCATAGAGCGCACCTGATGGATCAAGTACCACATCATCATAAAGCGGCGCAGTTAGCGCTGGTTTGATGTATTGCACCTGGGCGGAGAGGATGAAGGAATCTTTGATCATGGCCGGATCGAGTTCGGTGATGTAAGCTATGGTAATGATTTCGATAGGGGTCATGAGGGAGGACATGGGATAGAATTAAAAATTAAAAATTAAAAATTACGAGTGGGTTAAGGGATTGAGATGGATTTGTTTACCGATGAGAAGGAGTTTTGAAGTTGAAGGACGAGGAGTAGTTGAGATGGATCGGTTTTGTCAAAATCGAGTCCATCGTCGCGGCGGACTTCCCAGACGAATTTCATGGGGTTGATGCGGGAGATGGGCGGGTTGTTGATGAATTCAAAGTCCTTGATAATAAGGCCACATTCGGCCAGGGAGGTGGAGAGGGATTGGAGGAAGACTTCCTGAATGGGTTTGATTACCGTTGCCATGGCAACTTCATACTCATTGAGGATTCGTCCGGATTCGAACGAGGATTTCATATCGGAGTAGGGTGTTAGGGAGGGGAACCAGTTATGGATGGTGATCAGCGCCAGTTCGCTTTGGGTATGCAGATCGAGCCAGTGCCCATCGGTTTCGCGCAGGAAGGGGACGAATTTGACCTCTCCGGCCGTAATGCCCGGAGCCGGATCGGCCCGGTACTGGAATAGGATCTGACCGGACTTTTCGCCCAGAGCGCCCAGGTATTGTTGCATGACCGTATCCAGGGCCGAAGCATCGGCCTCGGAGTTCACCCCCGGGATAACGAGCATCCCGGGAGCTGCGAACGAGGATTCGAGGCGGGTTTGGTTCCAGATGTTGGTCAGCCCGGAAATAATAACATTCCGGATGCCGGCGAAGTAGGAGGGTATCCCGTAGAAGGTAAACTCCGGCTCGTAATCTTTTATGTGAACGATTGAATGAAGTAATCCATCATCGCCCGCAGAAAATTCCGGAAACAGGCTGATGGATTTCAGATGTTTGTCGCCGCTGCCTCTGAACTGGTCCCAGTTGGGATGGATGAGCGCCAGTTTGCCCTGGGCATGAAGACGCACCCGGGAGGCATCCTGGTGATAGACAAACACAAACGACCTCTTCCTATTGGTGACCAGTTCATAGTAGCAGTTGCCAAAGGTGAGGTAGTCGAAACAGAGTTTTTTAAGGGTGACCGAAAAGAGTTCCTTGCGGTTATTTGGCAGCTGCAGGAAAGCGGCAGTAGCTGCATCGGTGGACTGGACACCCTGGCCCAGGATGTAGTTGGTTTTCGAGTTGAGGATGGCACGGTGAACAGGAACCTCGCGGGCGAGTTTGACCAGTTGACGGGGCAAGGCATTGTCGATTCCAAAAGGAACATAGATCTTCATACCGGAGGAATCCAGCAGGACATCGGTATCGACCAGGTCCAGGACGGGAGCGTAACCGAACTCATAGAAGTGAGGACGGGAAGCGGGAGCTGGGTTATTGGTCTTTTTGGAGGACATTGTTCAAATTAAAAATTAAAAATTACGAATTACAGGGGTTAGTCGCCGAAGCCGGCGAGGACCATGAGTTCGGAGTGTAAATATGCAGTGGCGGCTTTGTATTGGACCCTGTATCTGCGCATCTGCAGGTCGGTGTTGTACCAGGATTCGATATCATTTGTATCCATTAACCCATCGGTGCCAAAGATCAGATTCTGCTGGGTTGTGAAGAGGGCGCGGTGGGGCTGGACGCCGTTTTGGTAGCTGGCGATCCAGGTATCCCAGTCGGGGCGAACCAGGACCGGGTAACCTTCGTATGATGGAACAGGCAGTCCTCCCAGCATCATGGTGAGCGGAAGATCGCCGGTGGTCTTGGCTTTTACAGTATGGACCAAATTCCTCCACATCGAGCGGGTGCACATAAAGACCAGCGGGAATTCGAAGAGTTCGGGACGGGCGGCATCGATCATGGCCTCGAAGGTGGCATCGGCTTCGCCAGCGGCCAGTTTACCCTGCTTTGTGGCAGCAACCACTCCGGAAGCTGCAACAGTGCCGGTGCCGGTGACTGTTCCGGTGAAGGTGAAATCCTGGCCTTTGAACTTGCTGACCACCTTGATGGCGCCAGCCGATGGGTTTGTCACAATGACGCCACTCAATGCGCCGCCACGGGCTTCGACCGCAGCTTTGTGTGCCGTGAGCCAGTTGTTGCAGGTGACAGTTGCATTGGAAGCATAGGCCTGGGAATAGGCCACACCATTGATGGTTAACACCAGGGCGGTATCGGTGCCGGCCGTGTAGGTGAGGATTTTTTCAGCCTTGACAGCCGCAGTTGCAGAAGCAACGACCACATGCTGGGCTGAGGGAATGGTACCGGCAAAGAGATCCTTGATGAAATGAGTCAAAAATCCAGTATAACCTGAAAAGTTGGTGTCAATGACACCGGTTGGGATTCCGGAGGATAACACCTCCTGGAGCGGATTGCCAAAGAACATCTGGCGGATGAGGTCCTGCTGGCCGGCCTGGGCGATGATGGGAAGCATGATTTTGTTCCAGACATCGGGCTGTTTCATCTGCTCGATATCGTCTTCCTTATAACCGGAGGCCAGGAGCTGCTCGACGATGGAACCCCAGAATGCACGGGCATTCTGTTCAAATTCCAGGGCCATGGGAGCCACGGTGATAGACTGCGTGGAGAGCGCAAAAGAGCCGGTTGGGGTAAACCCAGCGGCGGTTTTCGGCTTGGTGATAAAGGATGGCCGCGAGATCTTATTCAGAAGCTCGGTGCCCTTGATGTCGCTGCGGACAGTGACGGCCCCGCGAATGTCTTCTCCCATGAAAAACGGGGAGATGAAATAGTCGTGAATCGACTGCTTGGTGAAGGCGGGGGAGATGCCGTGAGAAAAGATGTTGGACATGATTTTTGGATTTTAGATTAGCGAATTATGAATTGACGTGACACGTGACGCGTGACACGTGACACAAAAATTTTTATGGTTTTTTGAGTTTGTCCTTGAGATATGAGGGCATTTCGTTTAATAACTCTTTTCCGAATTTTACTTCGGCGTGGCCGATGGTGACTTGTGGATCGGTGGAGGGTACCCGGGTGGGGTTGGCGTTGAGCTGGTCGTTGAGGGTGGATACCTGGGAGGTGAGCCCTGAAACCTGTTTCTGTAACAGGATCGTGCTGGCCTGTTCGGCTGAGAGTTGCCGGGTTGTTTCGGCAAGTTGCTCATTGGTTGAGGCGACCTGTTCATTGGCTATGGACAGCTGTTCTGTTGATGCCTGGAGCTGGGATTCAAAGGTGGTGACCTGTGTTTGAAAAGAGTCCCGGAGTTTGGTGATTTCTTCGAGGTGATCGGCTTCAAGTAATTCAATGGCCTGGTTGAAATTCTTTTCAGCTGATTCATCGGGTACAACTGCCGGGGCGGATGAGAAGAGGCTTTTAAACTTTTGAAAGATTTCGGGTTTCATAAGATCGGTTTTTGAGTAGTATTTTAACATGAATTCGATGATGGTGTCGGGGTTGCGGGCCAGAAATGAAGCGATGGCCGGGTTTTCATCCAGGAAACGGGTTGCCTGAAAGGAGAATGAATCGCGGGAAAACAGAGAGTTTGTTGCAGCAGGATCATCAACCAGGTCGGTGGCTAAAAGTTCTTCGATCCGGACCAATGGAAACTCACCAGTTCCTACTTCGGGCTCGGCCGGGATAAAAGCCATCGACGCGCCGAACATGTCGGGATTCTTTTTGGCCATGTTCAGAATGTAATCGTACAGATTACCGGCAGGTGCATTTTTACAGACCGTATCCAGGTGCAGATCGCCGGTGACTTTATCGCCATCGAGCTGGAAATTCTTAAATCTCCCGATGTAAGTACCAAAGGCAGAGCTGCACATGTTTGGATGGCCAAAGCGGGCCTTGACGCCATTTTCCTTTGCATTGCCCAGGGCCACGATTTGGGAAAGTGTTTCGCCATCAATCTCCTCAAAGTAGGATTTAACCTTGCCAGCCTGGGCCACCACGACCTTTTGAAGTATGCCGGAGCCCTCATTGATGAAGGAGACTGAGAAAGTAACCGGTGGGGTGGAAAATGATTTCATCTGTTAATAATTTTGATTTCAGCGGTCAGATGGAATATCCATTATTATCATTCCTTTTTTGTTCGATCGGGTTCAAATGGACATTTCATCCTGGATTATCATTTTAGACCCGACAAACATACGACATACTTAAAGTAATTGTTTAGTAAAATCTGGCAAAAAGTTGTACCTTAGCTGATAAACAGAAATTTATTTATATATTTTTGTAAGAAATGGCAAAATATGGATCCGGAAATGGTTAAGGTGGTAGCAGAACTCAGGGAGCTTTGCGGGATTGAGGTGGAACATTTGGTTGTCAGAGGATTACTCCCGATTAACCTGGCTAAGAAATGGCTGGTCAAGGAACTTTACTTTGATTATGCCAGAAAAGGCCATGCCCATGAAAAGGGAGGGAAAAATTATACCTGTATCAAACTGGAGCTCAGCGAGAATTATGGCGTGTCGGTGAGCACCATTGAGAAGCTGATTTACAGGAAGTGATTTACGATTTACGATCTACGATTTACGATTTGGATTCCGGAAAATGCGGTGAAGAACGGAGTTTTATCATCTGAAAATGGAAAATTACAGAACAGAAAAAGGCACTTTTCTTCCAGGGAACAGAGGTAAACCCAGGGGAACGCCCAACAGGATCACCCGGCAGAATAA
>Ga0247841_10008378_pt1 | contig 14926 bp, 11 predicted proteins | sample LaCruzMarch2015__2_FD_192410 | JGI IMG/M metagenome (GOLD analysis project Ga0247841, IMG submission 192410) | Freshwater microbial communities from meromictic Lake La Cruz, Castile-La Mancha, Spain - LaCruzMarch2015_18m | ecosystem: Environmental > Aquatic > Freshwater > Lake | place: Spain...
GGGATAGGCGGCAAGCCAGTCCCGGACCGTCTTCCGGGCCGTCGCCTGGTCAGCCCCGTCCCGGAACGGCTCATAATGGTCGCACAGGCAAACCATCAGGTGCCGCGTCCCGGCCACCCGCGCCGGCCGGGAAAGAACCGACCGCACATACCCTATCAACCACTTATCAACCGCCTTGAACATGATGGATCTTTACCACAGCACCGCAGGAAGGAAAAGGAGGGATTCAATGGGAAGGAGTCAGAAAACAGTATTCAGTATTCAGAATCAGTGGCGTCCCACAGGATGCCGGTTGTTAGGTTCTTGGTTGTTAGTTGTCAGGGAATTCGTGAATTTTCAGGACATCTCGATCCCTGTCATTTTCGAGTTTTCCGGTTTTCTATTTCTCCGTGTTCCCATCCTTCCTCTCCCCTTGGGGGAGAGGATTGAGGTGAGGGGTTTCCGGATCAGCTATGCCTTTGAACAGACGTTCAGACTCCTCTCCCCGATAACAGGTGGCTTCACTGGGGATTGACTCGAACTCGCCCCTAAAGCACCCTCACCCCAACCCTCTCCCCTCAAGGGAGAGGGGGCCGTCAAACGACTTCACGTGTTGCCTGTTATCAGGATGGACTTGTCTCCTATGGGGACGCCAGTGATTCAGAATCAAAATCTGAAATTGTACCCCCTGCATCCCCCATGCTATGAATGGCAACCATGGTCATTGCCTTCATCGTAATTCTGGGGGTTTTGGGGTACACGTGGATTTTTTATCCCGGGATCATGATGCTCATCGGGCGGCGCAAGGCGAAACCCCATGTAACCCCGGGGCGTGACGAAACCCTCCCCGGGGTAGTCGTTGTATTCTCGGCGCACAACGAGGAGAAGGTGATCGGCGCCCGGATCTCCAACTTGCTGGCCCTCGATTATCCCCGCGACCGGCTCCAGATCCATGTTGGCACGGATGGCTGTACTGACCGTACCGAATCCATCGCCCAGGCCTGGGCCGAAACCGACCCCCGCATTCATGTCACCAGCCGGGAACAATGTGCAGGGAAGACGTCCATGCTGAAACTACTGGAGTCGGAAGCCAGAAGTCGGGATTCGGAATTCCGTCTGCTGGCTCCTGGTTCCCGGCTTCTTGTTTTCACTGACGCCAACACCTTGTTCGAACCTGACGCCCTGCGGCGGCTGGTCGTCCCGTTTTCCGATCCGAAAATAGGCGGGGTATGCGGCCGGCTTTTGCTGGGTTACGCGTCCGGCGCGGTTAATGGGTGTTCGGTCCCGGTTATCGGGACTACAAAAAACAAAGAACCCATGACGAATAATGGCGCCAAAGGCGCTACCGATGAGTCTACGTACTGGAATCTGGAGGCCTTGATCAAGGCGGGGGAAAGCCGGGTGGACTCCTGCCTCGGGGCGAATGGGGCGATTTATGCAATCCGGGCGGAATTGTTCCCTGAAGGGATACCGGACAACACGATCATTGATGATTTCGTGATCGGAATGAAAGTACGGGAACAGGGGTTCCGGATGGTCTATGAGCCGTCTGCCTTGGCGCACGAGGATCTTCCGGAAACAGTCGGGGATGAATGGAAGCGCCGGGTCCGGATCGGATCCGGAGCCTATCAGGCGCTAAGTTTATGCCGGGCCTGCCTGTCACCCGGGTATGGTTGGTTTGCCCTGATGTTCTGGTCCCACAAAGTCCTGCGCTGGCTCACGCCGCAGCTGTCGCTGGGGTTAATGATGATTGGATTAGGATTATTGGGGGAGTGGGCATGGCGGACCGAGGGCTGGGTGGTAAACCTGACGGCAGTGGGCGTTGTGCTCGCCTTTGTCCTCTTTATGGTTCTGGTCGAGACGACCGAGCGGGCGGGCAAACTCTATGACCGTCTGGTCTATTTCGCGGCCATGCAGGCCGCCCTCTTCGTCGGCTTCCTGAAATTCTGCCGTGGCAACCTCAAAGGCACCTGGGAAAGAACCGGGAGAGGGTGAGAGGGGAGTATTCAGTGTTCAGAAGTCAGTATTCAGACCCGGTAGCATCCCTTTGCAATCTTAATTGTAATCCCTTCTGGGGAAAATGATTACGATTACGATTACGAGGAAAATATCAGAAATCGGAATTCGGCTTTATCTGAATACTGAAGACTGAACACTGAACACTTAACTTGTCTTCACGATTCTGGCGGGGATACCGGCGACGGTGGCGCCGGCGGGGACATCATCGAGAACAACGGCGTTGGCCCCCACCTTGGCGCCATTTCCGATCGTCACGGCACCCAGTATCTTGGCCCCGGCTCCGATAAAGACATCGTCCCCCAAGACCGGGGACAGTCCCTTTTCCGCACCGATGGTCACCTGGTGCTCGATGACGACATTCCGGCCGCCCTTGACGGAAGTATTGATGACGACGCCGAGGCTGTGGACCAGGACGAAGCCGGGGCCAAAATCTGCCCCGCGTCCGATCACGCAATTCCCGGCGACGCCGGTGAGCTTGTTGAAGATCATGGCCAGGGGAACCAGCCGCCATCGCTGCGCCCACTGCATCCAGCGGTAGAGGATCATGGCGTTCGTCCCATCGGTAAACCGTGCCTTGAGGAGATTACGGAACGAATCATCCCCATACAGCCACCGCGCCTTGGCCTTGATATCCGAGAAAACAAAAGAAAAAAGATTCATAGGCAAAATTCTTACCAGCGATAGGGGCTGAAGGGAAGCGAAGACTTCCCCAAATCAAACTCATTCAAAACACGTTCGGCATTCTGGCGCCATGTATAATACTGGAGAACATTACGCCTGGCCTGCTTCCCGATTTTTTCACACAATGATGTATCGTCCACTCCCCGCACCAAGGCACGCGTCAAACTGTCCTTGTCCCCAGCCGAAAAAAGGAGCCCGCTTTCCCCATCCCGGACCACCATCTCTATAGGCTCCATGGCCGGAGCCACCACCAGCCGTCCCTGCCCCATATACTCAAAGAGTTTAATAGGAGATCGATATTCATTGGAGTGAGGCACGACGCAGATATCCATGGCGGCAATGGCCGCCGGAATCTCGCCATGGGGTAAAACCCCTGAAAAAACAACCCTGCCTTCAATGCCTAATTCCTTGATCTGCTGCTCTAACTCAGCCCGCAACGGTCCTTCCCCCACAAGAACAAGTCTAAGATCGGGACGTGCCGCCGCCAAAGCGGAAAACACCTCCAGCAAAAGGTCAAGCCGGTGCCAGGCCACAAACCATCCGACAAAACCAACCACAACCTTGCCCTCAAGTCCCAGCCGTTTTCGCATCACAGTCCCATCGGCTGGCTGCGCATACGCTTCGCCATCCACGGCATTCGGGAGCACAAGGATCTTGCTTTCAGTTATACCCAAGGCTTGAATCCGCCTCTTCAGATAGGGTGAAACAACGACTATACCCCTGGCGTGGCGGAAGACAAACTTGTCAAACCATCGAGCGATGAAGGATAGCCAGGGTTGCTTTCGCACTCTTGCATCCCCGACTAATTCATTTACCTCAACGATCAGCGGCACACCCCGCAATCGGGCCAACCACGCCGTCGAGGCGAGAAAAAGCGCATGGCGCTCATAGATCAGCCCGAACTTCCCCCGGCAGAGCAACTTGCGATTCCGCAAAAAAGCAGGAATATTATAGCCAATTTCCAACAGCTCGAACACGATGCCGGGGCAGAAGCGGGACAACGACGCCAGCGCACTTGCCTTCCCCTGTGATTGATAAGGGCTTGCCCCTGCACTCTTCCGGGGATCAATCCCGGCGGGACTTGAAAACACCACGTGATGACCCGCCTTTTCAAAAGCCGTGGCGATCCCGGAAATATGGACCGCTTCCGGCCCCGTCCCGCGTGTTCGAAAATGGTATAGGATATTCACGTTAGCCTCAACTTACCGCCATCAGACGCATCAGTTCCGCAGCCTGGCGATTCCAGGAATAGTAGTGCGCATATCTGGATGCCAATGCATCTCGGTCAACGTTCATCTCCAGCGCCTCTCTCAAGCCTGCAGATAGCGCACCCACATCTTCACTCTGACACATCCTTGCCGATGGCTCATCAGCTAATACCTCCGGAGTACCCCCGACTGCGGTGGCCACAACAGGGAGCCCTGAAGCCAGTGCCTCCACCACCACATTGGGCATTCCCTCGGAACGACTTGTTAAACACAGTACATCCGCCACATTCATCCAGCACGCCACCTCTTCATGCGGACGATTGCCCAGAAAGTGAACGCGGTCGGCAATGCGCAACTCCCGCGCCAGTCGCTCAAGTTGCGATTTCATAGCACCAGTTCCAATTATTAGGAGCTGGGGGGGCCGGTTAAATGTACTTCCAATAACTGATGACGAATAACTCTTAACCATCTCCGCAAACGCGCGAAGGAGCACATCCGGCCCTTTAATGGGAACCAGGTTTCCGACGAAGAGGATGGTTCCGCTATCACCCACACCCCTCAAGGGAGAGGGAGCGGTATAACCGCCAGACATATTCACTGGGTTCTCATCTTTCCTCTCCCCTTGAGGGAGAGGATTTAGGCGAGGGGTTTCCGTTGCATTCCTTGCCCCAAACAATTTAAGCGTGTCCTCCTTTGTGCGGTAATGAAACATGTCCGTGTCGACTCCGTTAGGAATAATGTGAATCTTATTGGCCGGGATTCCCCACTTCACCAGATCATCCGCCACAGCCTTGGCGTTGCAGATCACGCCCCGGGCGTAAGTGACGGCGCCCAGGATCAGCCGGCGACGGCGCCGATTCTTGAGGTGGTACCGATCCGTCCCATGAACACGTAACCAGACAGGGGCGCCAATATCCCTGGCAAGCCGGGCCACCGCCACGGCATCGGGGTAGAGCCAGGAGGCGAGAATGGCGCATGGCGCGCCATTCTCGGGTTTTGGGTTGTTGGGTTGTTTAGTTGTTAAGGGCAGAGAGCTTGCCGGTCTTTCACTTAACAACTCGGCAACCTGACAACTCAGCAACTGGGAACGCAATGCGCGGTAGCAGAACCACCAGTTGATGGATCGTCCCATGAGGGGGAGATAGAAAACAGGCAGGTAGACTGTCGAGATTCTGGATTCTGGATTCTGGATTCTGGATTCCCCATTCGCCATCTTCCAGCGCCGTATCGCAGGCCATCGCCAGATCCGCCATTCGGGCACCAAACAAATATTCTGGATTCTGGATTCTGGATTCTGGATTCCAATGACTTTTCCCATTTCCCCAAACATCTGGAAATTAAACATCCCCATGATGGGTTTATCGGGGCGTGGATAGAGGTTGCTGATGGTGACCAAGCGCATGGGGTCAGCGTAACGCCTTCTCATAGACTTTCACATATCGATCCACCATGGCGTCGAGCGAATATCGATCCTCCACTGTGCGCCTGGCGGCCGCGCCCATGGTTTTACGAAGGGCGGCGTCACCGGCAAGACGCTCAATCCCGGAAGCCAGGGCGGCTTCGTCACGCATGGGCACAACCAGCCCCGACACACCATCTTCTATAATCTCCCGGTTCCCGCCCGCATCTGTCACCACGCTGGGTATGCCACAGGCTCCCGCCTCAAGAAGGGAAATGGACAACCCTTCCGTGTCCGACGAGAGGCAAAAGATGTCCATCCTCTGCAGCCAGGGAACCACATCCCCCTGCATCCCGGTAATCACACAGCGATCCTTGAGGTTCAGCCGGTCAATCTCAGCCTCGATCCGTTCGCGGTCGGGACCATCACCAACGAGGAGGAGGGAGAATTTATTATCTTTTGCCACTCTGGCAAATGCGCGCACCAGAAGTGAATAATTCTTTTCAGAAGAGAGACGCCCCACGCTGCCGATCACAACAGGGGGGGCATTCGCATCGTTTCGATCAGATCCGCCTCTCGAGGGGATCGCCCCTGAGGCGAATACCGTCGTGTCGATGCCGTTGGGGATCACTGTAACCCTTCCTTCCGGCACTGAGCCATTCCCGACAGCCACTCGTTTTGAATCTTCCGAAACAATGATCACCGCTTTAGTCTTGAGAGCAAGCAGCCGCTTTAAAACAAGAACACGCCACGTATCCGTGTAGCCCTGACCGTGCCATGTCGCTACAACGGGAACCCCCACACGAAATGACGCAAGCACAGCATGCAAGTGGGCCACGGGATTATGCGCATGAATCACTGAAGCGCGTTGCGATCGCACAAACCTGCACACCTCACCCACAAGGCGCCAATCAACCACACACAGCCCCGCCTTTCGAGTTCCAACTGATTTTGCGTCCGTGGCAACACGGCCGAACAGCTCCCCCTCCTCGTCTGTGCAGAACACTGACGTGGGCACTCCACGTTTACGCAGACCACCGATTAGATTACATACCATTCGCTCCATACCCCCGGTTTGAAGGCTTGTCACCATTTGGCAAATACGTATGCCGTTCTGCGTCGTGTCGCCCGCTATGTCCGGGGGCACTCCAACTGGCTCAGGCTTCTGGCCATCCGGCAGTTCCAGATGCCCAACCCAGTTCTTTTGGGGTTCAAAGCCAAGGTAGCGTCCCGGCTTGGTCAAGCAGTCACGGAAGGTTGGCACCCGGGAGATTACCTCTATGCTGTCCAGACCCTGAAAAGGTGATTGTTCACCCCTTGAGACTAGCCAGCGGTACAAGGGTAGTCGCTGATGGTCGAGTCCCATAAGTCGCATGCAGACGATGTCGGCAGCCGCCAGATTGGAACCTGCGACAACAATTCCGACAGGCCTTTCCCTGGGTCGAAGAGGCGCATTACGATCACCCCCGATGATGCCGTCAACAACCGAAAACAGGCGGCGCTGGGGCACACTGCAAAGAGTCCCCTTTTTGTTCCCATAGCGGACAATACGGGCGAGGTCGGCAACCATTCGCCAGCAGGAATCATTGCCGTACCAATTTCCGCCGTAAGAACTTTCAACCTGGGGAGACTGCCGCACACCGAGCTTGCGCAACAGACCCCTGAGAGCCACATAGGCCTTGGAGTGAAACATGACGTCGTGAAAACGTTCCAGCACGGGGTGATGATGTTGGAAAAACAGCTTGTTGATCAACCGCCTCATCCAGAAAACGGTGCTTTCGCCAGCCCCGCTCAAGTCCGGGGCCTCATCCCCGCCGGTGCGCGGAGTTCCCAGGGTGTAGTGGACAAGGAAATTCTTGTTTGTGTTGATTCCCACCATCCCCTTGAGATTCAGCGTGACGCCAACCTTTTTATGAACTTTTAACTTCGGCATGGATATCAGGGTGTCACATGTCATGGCCGTGCCGGAGATACAGTATCGGTGGACTTTGTCGTGATGATGTTCTTGTGTCTCGCCCATGGCGGCATCAGAACCGAAAAAGGGACCGGGTTTCTCGCACAAGGCGCTCTGATCGCCCAGGTCGAAGCGAACGTCTCCCAGCGGATCCCCCGGCAGAGGGGTGCGGTTATAGGCATAGTTCCCCTGCTCACCCGTTGGACTCTGGTATCGCCTCAGATCACAGATGTCAAATTGCACGCCTGAACCCTTGAAAACCCCGGCAATTTCGTCCAGCTTTGTAAATTCCCTGAGATGGGCAAAATTGCAATCCTCAACAGGCGCGTCCGCAACCACAATTCGACCGGAGGGACCCAATGCAATCCGGCAATAATCGGCAACCGCACGAATCATGGATGGGTGAGTAATCACGGCATAAATGTTCCCGCCCTCATAATGCCTGTCCATGACCAGATTCGGCTTGATGACCACGGTTCCCCCAGCGGGAACAACATCCCTCAGGGGATTCCACTCGGATGATCCGTAGTGCTCCGCGTCCAATCCGAGCGCGTTAAAAGCCTGCCGGACGGCCCGGTAAGCGGGATTGTCGACCTGACTTAAGGGCCGCCCCTTGAACGGATACTCAGGGTAAGACTCGCTTGGATCATATGGGGGCACATCACAGTAAACAGCCTTTTCCTGGATCACCGCGATCGATTGTTTTTCCGGCATAATTACATTCCTTTTCAAGCAACCTTCGTGCGGGCAGCGATTTCGGCGCACAGTGACTCAGGTGATGCGTCATCCACACAGATCCGCTTCCAAAGCGCATAGTTCAGGAGATTCCAAAACAGCATCGCTTTTCCGGGCTCACGACTGCGAAGGGCGGCAAGTTCCTTTTCATCGACCATGTCACACCCCAACCATGCGAGCGGCTCGAACACCCCTCCCTCAAGTGCCCAGTCGTCGCGCCGGATGCCAAACCCGGACTTGCGCCGGTTGAGTATGAAGTCGGGAACTCCAAGCCCTCTGGCCATGCTCTTGCGAAGGACGTTCTCAGTCGCCCCAAGCTTGCTGGTCCATGGGATCGTCATGGCATACTGGATGAAGTCCTCGTCGTAAAACGGAAAGTAAAAGGTCTTCCCGCTCCCCGCGGCAAGTGAGGCCCAGATTGCCACCGTGGCCTCCTCATCGCCAAGCAAGGAATAGAGTGCCCATGAATCATAAAGGGATCCGGCTCGTAACCCGCAGACACGGTCTATGTGCCGGGCCGTAATATCACGCATGGCAATGTTGAAATGATCACAAACCCAACTGGCATCGCCGTACTGATGCCATTTCCAGATTGGATTTCCGGGGCTGTCGAGCGGCTGCCGGTTTCGCATGTCGCGGAGTTTTCCGAGAAGGGTTGCCCCCCTCCCCGTCAGGGAGGGAGCCAGGCTCAACAGATGATAAAAGGGCGCGGAAGCCATCAGTTTGGCCCAGGGCTTGTCGCGAATCGAAAGAAAGTTTCGGAAGTTGCCAACGCATCCGCCCGCACCAAGCCCCTGTAGCACCACGCTACGGGAAGCTTCAATTCCCTCCCTCATGAGAAGGTGCATACAGACACTCTGAAGATGACTGACCGGTGCCTCAGCAATACCGATTGCCTCCACGAGGCCGGCCAAATACCTGGGTGTCGTCGACTCGTAATACCGGTGGTCAAATCCCATTGCTTCAGCCGCCGTCAACGCATATCGACGCTCAACATCTTCCGATGTGGATTCAAAGGGATACCCTGTCGACACCGTATCATGGAGGCCCAGGTTGCGCTCTCCCAGGCGGCAGAGTATTGATGAGTCAATCCCCCCGCTCAGGAGCATTGCGACGTTGCCCGGCATCGCCTTAAGCGGCCCCAGGGTCCTGCTCACACGCTCAGTCAACTCAACCACGTGTTTGCCAAGAGTCCCCTCCTCCCTGGTTCCAACTTCAAGTCGGTCAACCAGAGACGTCAGACGAAGAATAGGCTTTCCAGAACCGAAGGTGCAGGTCAATACACCGCCTTGCGGCACCCTCCTGATGTTTCGGAAAAGAGTGGCTGGCGCCAGCAGGCATCGGTAGGTGAGGAATTCAGGCAACACCGACGCATCCTCCTCAATCGGCACCCCCACGGAACGCAGGAGCTGCACCCGTGACCCAATCACAAGGTCCCCGGACGGGGTCTCATGGTAATAAACCGGTGTTCCCGAGACAGACGAGACCCGGACCATCATTGTCATTGTATGCCGGTCGAATTCTATTCCGACCCTCACCACTCCTGGAGCAAGACGATCAGGCATGAAAATTTCCTGTCGCAGCGTCCAGCCATCCGGATCTTCGCTCCACTGGAAATCATTTCCGTCCCAGCCGACCCAAAAGGTCTGTCCTGCCAGTTGAATCCTTCGCATGCTGGGAAGGCCCGGCCTCAGCCCCTCCCCCGATCGTGATGCCAGTACTAGAAACACAGGTCTTTTCCCTTAACGTAATTCGATTTGAGTCGACCATCCCCGATGGAGGTTCACCTTAGCACAATGGGAACTTTGCCTGAAGCGCTCTTCTGGAGTGCAGAAACCCTTACCACATCCACCCGGGTCTTCATGCCCAGTTTGGCTTGTAGCGCGGCAACAAGGTCATTCACGGCGCTCACGCCAGGGTCCTCATCGGACAACACATTCACGCGCACCATCCCCACCCGCTCCTGTTCGAGCTGATACCCCCGGATCCAGACGAATTCCTTCATCAGGTGGGGAATGAACAGCGCGGTCATTCGCGCCCCGTCAGCCGCCACGAGATACTCCTGAATCCGACCCTCCACGCGAGCCAACAGGGGAAAGGGCAGCCCGCAGGAACAGGGCTCTGTAGCCCACGCCCCTAGATCGCCAATCTCATAACGCACAAAGGGGTTCGCCTCGTTCCGCAAGTCGGTAACCAGAATCCGCCCGGTCTGGCCCGGCGCCATAGGCTGACCCGCCTCGTCCACAACCTCGACGAACAGGTTGTCGGATGAAACGTGATACCCCTTGTGATGGGAACACTCCATTCCGATCAACATGAATTCCCGGCTGCCATAGGACATAAAGACCTCGTCCGCGAGCGTCTCCTCCAACAATTCACGCTGCCCCGGCTGGAGCCCCTCTGCGCCAGTCACAAGGGAATGCGCCTTCCACCGCAATACTCCGGCACGCGCACGAACATAAAAGGCCAGGTCAACCAAATTGCCCGCATAGCCCACCAGTGCCCCGGGCTTGAACCGGTTGATCTCATGACAACAAGATCTCTTACGGGCCTCGTTGAATAAGAAACTGTCAAAGTAACGCCTCCGCTGGATCATGTGTTCAAGGTCAACTTTCAGACGCCTTAATGCTGGCAGCGGTTTGATCGGCGAGCCCCACACATAGTAACTCGTCCGGCCCTCTTCAGCTCCGGCCCACGAATAACCGCGGTCGGCAACGGCCGAGCGCCACTCGTAACTTTCACGGGTCGCATAAAACCGGGTCGGTTCCCCCGTCGATCCCCCAGTGGCGTGCACAAAGGATCCGGGAACGGGTGCTCCCGGGAGGGACAAAAAAAGGGCACACTGATCCTGGCGTGTCCAGACCGGTAGCGCGGCCGGCACGATCCTGCGCCCCGCTTCGGGGATTTCTCCGAAATGTTTCCGAACACGATCGGCATAGGCGGGAAACCGATCTAGGGCCGACCGGACACGGTGCTGAAAAAGCTCCTCTGTAAGCAACTTGAGTTCGTCGGCGGACATCAGGCAGCTACGGGCAACCTCAGAGCGGATCCGACCGCGCCCATATCCGCGCAAGTCGCCATAGAAATTACTTAACTGTCGAATGATCGGTGTCATGGCAATATGGAAAATATACCGGCACTCATCCTGTGTGAAGCACTTTCTCGGTTTCCCCTCTCTTCAATTTGGGAGGCACGCTCCGCCGCGACGACTAGCCTTGTCCAGAGCCACCCCCAGTCACGATCCACATTGGTGGCAACTCCCGGTTATTTTCCGCCCTCTCTTCAGTGTGGCCTTGGCAAGCAACAATAGCGGATCAGCATCCGGAACCAGGGGCGCTTTACACCAGGGATCGACTGAAGGTTGAGCCGCCAGGCCATCCACCACAACCCGATGGCATCGAGGCGCGAGCCGCGACTGAATGCCATCCAGGAGCCGCTCCAATATTGGGACGACAACGCCCCCGTCCTCAGGTGCTGAAGATGCTCCAGCGCACCTCCAGCCCCATACGCCTTATCCAATACCCGCAGCACCTGCGGAAGGAACTTCCGATCGTCCAAACTCAGGCTTCCCACCGTCCGTCGATAAAGTGATAATGGCGTTTTAATATGCATGATGCTGGTAGCCCCATTATTGGCCCCGGGTCCCATTGCAGTTGAATTCCCAATCGCTGATCGCGTAGAGCCTATAACCGTTTCCGCTAGTGAGGCGACTCTCAGCCATAAGTCATAATCCTCAGGCCCTCGGAACTGAGGGTCGAATCCGCCTGCCGCCAGCACGGCCTCCCGCTTCACCAGCACCGCGGAGGTGGCGATAGGATTATGGAGGGCCAATTCTTCGAGCGGAACAGCTCGAAGAATTGGAGTTGTTGGGTTGTTGGGTTGTTGGGTTGTTGAGCTCGAGCCTGAGGGCCCTTCACTTAACACCTTAGCAGCTTGACAACTCGACAACTCCTTCTCATCGGCAAAGCCAATCGTCTCCCCGCACCACATCGCCACCTCGGAATGTTCAGCGGCAAGGCGCATTTGAAGTTCAAGTTTATGCGGAAGCCAGATGTCATCAGCATCCAGAAATGCGATCCAGTCGCCATGCGCTTCTTGAATGCCTTTATTACGAGCCTTGGCAGGACCACCATTTGCCGGAAGCGCGTGAAGAGTGAAGCGTGAGATGTGAGATGTATGGGATGGTGCGTACTGCTTGATCCAATCCCGCACAACCTCAACGGTGTTATCCTTGGAACAGTCATCCACAATGATAACCTCGTATTGAACCTCGCCGCACGTCTTCCGACTCACCTCTAACGTCTCACGCCTCACATCCCAAAGGGTCTGCGCGAGAACGGAGTCGAGCGCTTCCACGATCGTGCTAGCGGAGTTATAGGCCGGTATGATGATGGAGATCATGTGGGGAGAGGAGGAAGAAGGAGACTTTAGACTATAGACGTTAGACATTAGACTTTTTTGGGAGGGGTTTTCATGCAGCATCTCTATTCCAAATTCTAACGTCCATGGTCTAATGTCTACTTCTCTAACTCACGGCATCCTTACAGGGATTACCCTGCGGTTGGAGAGACGATAAATCCTGAAATGGGAGTCGAGGGTGAAAACTTCAGCGGCGGGGTGCGTTTCGGCCATCCTCACCAAACAGGCGTCAGCCAGCGACATCGGCAGACTGCCATAACGTTCCATGGCCTTGCGGATTTCAGATGCATTGGGCTCCACATGGAACGGCACCGTGACAATCCCCCGCTCCACCAGGTCCATCACCGCCCCGACACCTCCGGAAAGGCCTCGCACAAGCCAACAGGCTTCTGCCAGAACAGCCTCGCAGGTCAAAAGCGGAGGGTGAAGTTTACCGAACTCGCGTCGCGCCCATTCATGGTGTTCCTCACGCCGATCCAGAAACGCCACCAACGGCCCCGTATCAATCAGCACCACTGGATTCATCCCCCAAATCCCTTCATATGGTCAGGGTTGGTCGCAAGATCACGGGATCCCTCGAGACAGCCGGCAAGGTCCGCGGCCAATGACAAGCATGTGCCCGCCACCGGCTTTGGCCCTGCTTTCAGGAGATCCTCCACCGCCTGTCGAACAAATTCCGAACAATTCATGCCCAATTCAGCGGCCTGCTGGCGTAACCGCACGGACATCTGTTCCGGCATTTTGATGGTCATGGTCGTCATGTGTACCTCATGTTGTATTACCGATATGTCAGTATGGTATTACACAATGCCCATCAGCGTCAAGTCTTTCACACGGCACGATTAGTCGATAGGCGGGAGAGGTGAGGCGTGAGACGTTAAGTGTGAGACGGAGTAATTGTGAGGCCTTGTTCTCTTCCACGGGACGCGACTTCACTCCTCACGCCTCACTCACTTTTCCGCCATTTCTGCAGCTCCTTCAGCATCGCCACGTGGGTGTTAAGGAGGTCCCTTATGACTTCGGTCTCATTTTCGGGCTTCACATCAGGGACGACACTACGGGTGACATACGACAGCAACTCCTCACTCCCGTGGGCCGGCGGACGCAGGCGCAGGAATGTCAGCACATCCCAGCGCGCCCCGTCCCACCGCCCATGCCACCAGCGCTGGAAACTGGCAACCGGATGCTTCAGGTCCTCCAGCGCCAGGCCGCGCGGCACCCAATTGGGGTCTTCCGGCGTCTCCACCCGGGGAAACGCCATGGAAGAGATGTCTTCCGGGGTAACCGCGAAATCACCAGCCCGGATCATGGTGGTGGCCCAGAGCGAGACCGTGCCCGCACTGGAGGTCAACCGCCAGAGCTGGACGGGGGGAACTGTTGTTAAGTTGATCCCTCCGCCCTCCGCCGTCTGCCCTCCGACCCGAAACGCCGACTGGAGCTTGAGGTCGGAGACGGGGCGGACGCCGTGGTCGAGGAGTTTCTCGACAGTGTAATACTTGATTTTCATGCACATCGGCATGTTGTAGCCATGGACCAGGCGAACGAAAAATCGCGACCCCTGCCCCGGCAGGGAATCCTTCCGGGAAAGCGCCATCCCCAGGATATTGGGATCCGTTGAATTCTCCAGATCAATGGGCACTTTCCGCACAGTCCACCCGGGAATCGTTGACTGAAACCCGACGACTTCCCGCGCCGTGAGGTCATAGCCCCCGGATGACCGTGTGCTCCGATCCGCCATCACCAGCCAGAAGGCCAGCAGCAAAGCGGACGCCACAAGAAGGGCGGGCAGGAGATAGGATCGAAATGCTTTCACGAATTAACCTTCCCGTAATGGGTCAGTTACAGGGGGTGGGCGTCCCCGTGGCCTTGTGCCACGGGTCGCGAAAATGTTTGGTTCCCGCCACGCAAGGTGGCGGGGCACCCCCTATAACTGACCCCTTACACCTTCCCTATTGACATGATACACTCGAGGGGAGAAAGTCCTTAAGTAAGTGCCATTCCTTAATTATTACTTACAACCCTGAAGCAAGCAACAGGAAATTGCGGGGCGCATGTCAGCTCCGTAGGGGTAATTCCAGCAGGCCATCGAAAACAGCTTGAACAGAAGGAGTTCGATTGTCATGCACACCTCTTGACTGCGGCTCAGCAAGCTTCGCCCTCCAGAAGAATAAGCCATAAGGCGCCCATTCTTTACGTTGCCTATGGGATGACAGTGTTTCTATTTCACTGGCGTCCCACAGGGTGCCGGTTGTTGGGGTCTTTGTTGTTAGTTCTCAGGGAATTCGTGAATTTTCAGAACATCTCGATCCCTGTCATTTTCGGGTTTTCCGGTTTTCTATTTCTCCGGTGCCCATCCTTCCTCTCCCCTTGGGGGAGAGGATTGAGGTGAGGGGTTTCCGGATCAGCGGTCGCGTCCTGAAATAGGTTGTCACTTTGGGGAAGGAAAAGAGCAAGGTGATGACGATATTACGGTATAGTGAAGCGTTCAAGCGACAGGTGGTTGAGGAGATAGGGCGAGGGAAGCATAGATCG
>Ga0247841_10008380_pt1 | contig 14924 bp, 17 predicted proteins | sample LaCruzMarch2015__2_FD_192410 | JGI IMG/M metagenome (GOLD analysis project Ga0247841, IMG submission 192410) | Freshwater microbial communities from meromictic Lake La Cruz, Castile-La Mancha, Spain - LaCruzMarch2015_18m | ecosystem: Environmental > Aquatic > Freshwater > Lake | place: Spain...
ATTTTAAGCGAATACATGCTTATCTCGTAGATGAAGGAAAAGTTACGATGGCTTACACAACATTTTGCTCATACGCGTCACGCATGTTTTGCAAGAAATTCAGCATGAATTTTATAGAACACTTAGGGCACAAGACCGAGAAAGAGAGTAAGCAAGTGCATTCTCAAAAATTGCATAGTTTTGTAATTGACAAGCACCTAACCCTAGATGAAATGGTTTAGAAAAAGATATGGCTACAGTACATTTCATGTTACAAGGAAAAGGCGGCGTTGGCAAATCACTTATTTCAGCATTTCTTATTCAGTATCTGCGCGGTAGGGATGTGAAGGTGCATAGCTTCGATACTGACCCGGTCAATGCAACGCTTTCTGGCTATAAAGAATTGGATGCCATCCCCCTGAACATCATGAACGGCGACGACATTGACCCGCGCTGTTTTGATCCATTGATGGAGGCGATATTCTCCCTGCCAGAAGACGGGCACGTGGTGGTGGACAATGGCGCGTCGTCCTTTGTGCCGCTGTGCTCCTATCTGATTGAGAACGAAGCGATCCGCCTGCTTGAAGAGCAAGGTCATCGGGTTTTGCTGCATTCCGTGATCACGGGAGGTCAAGCCATCGGGGATACCATGATCGGCCTCAAGTCTTTGGCTACCCATTTCGCGACAAGTCCCCTTGTGGTTTGGCTCAATAGCTACTTCGGCGATATCGCCATTGACGGAAAGTCATTCCAGGAATTCAAGATATACGAGGAATACTCGTCGAATTTTCACGCCGTCATCACGATCCCGCACCGCAAGCAAGCGACCTTTGGCAAAGATCTTGAAGAGCTTTTCGCCAAGCGCCAAGGGTTTGTCACGGCCATTGGCTCCGGTCTGCCGATCATGGTCAAGCAGCGTTTGGCCAGCTTCTGGCGCGACGCCGTGGCTGAGATGGACAAGGCGCGGCTTTGTTAATGGCGGGCATGTCAGAAATCGAAGCCCATCTCCCGGATGGCATTGGCCTTGATTTCGAAGAAGTCCGCGCGTTGCTGGCTCATAAGCACGAAACCATCGTTGGGACGGATGATCCCGTGCTAATGCTGGTCACGCTGCACAACGCCTTTCTCGGCGAATACGAGAAGCTCTTGGCGCGTCACAACGCGGCGATCACGACTATGCTCGCAGAAAAGACGGACGGCTACGTCGCCGGCGTGCTCGCCGCTACTGAATCCTTGGCCAAGGATCTTTCCGCCGCCTCAATCGAAAGTGTCCGCAAGATGCACCAAGAGCACAACGCGGCTATGCATGCCTTTCGGCTCAACCTCATGTGGTTGGCGGCCATTGTAGCTATTTCTGCGCTGGTCAACGTCGTGTTCTTCGTTCTCCGTGGGGCGCAATAGCATGGACAGGCTACACGCGAACCTTGAATACAACCTCGGACCGGTAATTATGGCCGCGCTGGGCGATCCAGACGTGATCGAGATCATGCTCAACCCGGACCAGACGCTGTGGATCGAGAAACTCGGCCAAGGCATGGTCCAACACGGGACGCTGCCCGCGCACCAGGGCCGTTTGATCATCTCGCTTGTGGCCAGCGCCTTGGAGACCACGGTCACGGTGGAGCGGCCAATCGTCGAGGGCGAATTGCCCTTGGACGGTAGCCGCTTCGAAGGTCTCTTGCCGCCGATTGTGGCCGGGCCTTCGTTCACCATCCGCAAGAAGGCCAGCAGGGTCTTTACGCTCGATGAATACGTCGCGTCTGGCGCCTTGGACGAAACGGCGCGCGGGATTCTTGACGCGGCCGTCGCTAAGCGTCGCAACATCCTCGTCGTAGGGGGGACAGGCTCGGGCAAGACGACCTTTGTCAATGCGATTATCGACAGCATTTCCGGGCTCTGCCCTGCGGATCGGCTGCTGATCATCGAGGACACGGCCGAGCTTCAGTCCCAGAGCCCGAATACGGTCTTTCTGCGCAGTTCGGACTTTGTGCCCATGCAGCGCCTGGTGAAGGTCACCATGCGTTTTCGGCCAACGCGCATTCTTGTCGGCGAAGTGCGCGACGGCGCGGCTCTGGACCTCCTGAAATCCTGGAACACCGGGCACCCCGGCGGCGTAGCCACTGTCCACGCCAACAACGCCGCGGGCGGGCTCATCCGCTTGGAGCAACTCGTGGCCGAGGTCACACCCGCGCCCATGCAGCCGCTCATCGCCGAGGCCATCGACCTCGTATGCTTCATCGAGCGCACGCCAACAGGCCGACGCATTTCCGAAATTGTCCGCGTCCGCGGGTACAGTTCCCAAACCCTCAACTACGATCTGGAGCACTTATGTTGAAACCTACCGTGCGACTTGTTTTGCTGGTGGCATTGGTATTAACCTTGCCCGAACTCGCCCAGGCCTCGGGCGGCATCACCGAGTTCTCCGGTCCTCTGGAGAAGGTGGTGGGCACGATCACCGGCCCGGCCGGCCGCTGGATTTCGATTGTGGCTATGGCGCTCTGCGGCGTCCTCTACGTCATGAACAAGGATGATCTGACCGGCGCCTTCAAGCTCCTGCTCGGCGTGGTCTTCGGCATCTCCTTCATCGCCTTTGCCGCGAGCATCGTAGACAACATCTTCTCCTTTTCCGGCGCGGTGATTTGATGCGTACCTTGACCATCCACCAATCCCTGCACCGGCACAGCCAGGTGATGGGCGGGGAGCGTGAACTCGTGCTCATGAGCGGGCTCATCGCCTTTCTGGTTGGCGTCGGGGGGCTGACTCTGCTGTCGGCCGTGACCGCGTTTTGTTTCTGGATTACCGCGATCTTTGTGCTGCGGCGCATGGCCAAGGCAGATCCGATTATGAGCAGGGTCTGGCTGCGGCATATCAAGCTGCAACACCACTATCCTGCGCGGTCCAGCGTCTGGAGAGCCTGAGATGCTCAAACTTAAGGGGTATCGCGCCCGAACCAAGGGATTGCCTGACCTCTTGCCATATGCGGCCTTGATTGCTCCAGGTGTGGTGCTTTGCAAGGATGGCGCGTTCCTGGCCGGCTGGGAGTGTCGAGGCCAAGACACGTGCTCCAGTACGCCCGAGGAGCTGGGCTTTGTTTCGGCGCAGTTCAACAACGCGATCAAGCTCTTTGGCACGGGTTGGATGCTGCATGTGGACGCGATCCGCAGCAGGAAGCGCGCGTATTCGCGGCCAGACGAAAGCTTCTTCCCCGACCCGGTGACGACGCTCATTGATGAGGAGCGCCGCAGATACTTCAGCGGGGACGCGTGCTTCAGCACCCGGACTGTCTTGGTCGTGAGCTACAAGCCGAATCTACAGGCGACAAAGATGGCTGCGGCTGCGCAGTCCGGCGTGGTCGCAGCTAATGTGTTGCAGAAAAGTCTGACGTATTTTCAAAACGCCCTACTGGAGCTCGAAGACGCCTTGTCCGCCGTGTTGCGCATGTACCGGCTCGACGAATACGAGGAGGTCGACGAACAGGGGCAGACCTGTTTGTATTCTTCGTTGTTGGAACATCTTCAGCAATGTCTCCTTGGTGAAGAGTACTCGATCCAGGTCCCCAAAAACCCCATGTATCTGGACGCGCTCCTCGGCGGCGAGGACTTGGTCGGCGGCCTGGCGCCGCGGATCGGCGAGAAGCACATCGCTGTTTTGGGTCTCGACGGATTGCCTCAAGAGAGCTGGCCGGCCATGTTGGCGACTTTGGACGGGCTGCAACTGGCGTTTCGTTTCTCCACCCGTTTCATCTGCCTGGATCAACTCGACGCGACGAAGGAGATCTCGACCTACCGCAAAATGTGGAACCAGCAAATTTTTCGCTTCTTCGACCAGTTCTTCAACAACCCCAACGCGCGGGCCAACCGCGACGCGCAGCTCATGACCGAGGACGCGGAGCAGGCGCTGGTCGAAGTGCAGTCCGGCTACGTCGGCGCGGGCTACCTCACGTCCAGCATCGTGCTCCTGCATGAAGACCCGGAAATGCTGCACGATTGGGCGCGTGAGCTGCGCCGCGTCATCCAGACTTTGGGTTTCGGCTGCCGCATCGAATCTATCAACGCCTTGGAGGCGTGGCTTGGCACACATCCAGGCAACGGCTTCGCCAATCTGCGGCGACCGCTCGTTAATACGCTCAACCTCGCCGATCTTCTGCCCCTGGCCAGTGTCTGGGCTGGCCGCGAGCAATGCCCGTGTCCGTTCTATCCGCCTTTCTCGCCGCCGCTCATGGTCTGCACCACGGACGGATCGACGCCGTTTTGGTTCAATCTGCACGAGGGCGACTTGGGCCACACGCTGATCTTTGGCCCGACTGGCTCTGGCAAGTCCACACTACTCGCGCTCATCGCCGCGCAGTTCAGGCGCTACAAGGACGCGCAGCTCTTCTGTTTCGACAAGGGCATGAGCATGTTCCCGCTCTGCCTAGGCGCCGGGGGGGTGCATTACGCCATAGGCGACGACGCCCTGTCCTTCGCGCCCTTGCAGCGTATTGACGAGTCCGAGGCAGAGCAGAGTTGGGCCGAAAGCTGGGTTGCCGATTTGGCCGAATTGCAAGGTTTGCGCATCTTGCCTGGCCACCGTAACGCGATCCGCACGGCCATGAGCGCGCTACGTGAAAACCCGGCGACCATGCGCTCGCTGACTGATTTTTGGCATGTTGTTCAGGACCAGGAACTCAAGGGCGCGCTCCAGCACTACACGCGCTCGGGCGCCATGGGCCGGCTCCTGGACGCGGCCAGCGACGCGCTCGATATTTCTGCCTTTATGGTTTTTGAGATTGAAGAACTCATGCAGCTTGGCGACAAGAATCTAGTCCCCGTGTTGCTGTATCTCTTCCATCGTATCGAAAAATCCCTCAAGGGCGCGCCCTCGCTGCTCATCTTGGACGAGGCCTGGATCATGCTCGGGCATCCAGTTTTTCGCGAAAAAGTCCGCGAATGGCTCAAGGTCTTGCGCAAAGCTAACTGCGCTGTGGTCCTGGCCACGCAGAGTCTGTCCGACGCGGTGCGCTCCGGCATCCTCGACGTGCTCGTGGAGTCCTGCCCAACCAAGATTCTACTCCCCAACCTCGCGGCCCGGCAGGACGGCCAGCGCGAGCTCTACGCAGGCATGGGCATGAACGCGCGACAAATCGAAATAGTTGCCACCTCCACGCCCAAGCAGGATTACTATGTTGTCTCGCCCTCTGGCCGGCGGCTCATGCAACTTGCGCTGCAAAAGAAGGCGCTAGCCTTTGTAGGTTCCGGTGATAAAGAGAGCATCGCCAAAATAAAATCGCTACATAACATACACGGAAAAGAGTGGTTCCACGTATGGCTACAAGAAAAATTGGGGTCGTCATGAAAAGATTTTTAGTCGTGTTACTTGTTACATTTGTTTTTTTATATTCTTGTATTGCGTATGCAATACCTGTAGAATGCGTGAATTGCAGTGATAACATTGTGCAAGCACTCAATCAGATTACAACTCTGGAAGAACTTGGGCAATTGATTTCTTCTTATGAGGAGCAGGTAGAACAAACTTTGAAACAGATTCAAATGGTCCAGAATCAGATTCAGCAATACGAGAACATGGTAAAGAACACCATCAAGCTACCTGCGCAGCTTTTAAACAAGGTTACCGGTACGTTCAAGCAGTTGGCGAGCCTGACCAGCGGTGTACAGAATCAGGTGGGCGACATCGCGGCCTTGGGCGATGTATTTAAGCAAGTCTATATGAACAAGGATTTTTTAAAGGGCATCGCCTCGGCCGGCACGGTCTCGGGCGGCGGAATCAACGCCATTCGCCAGCAGAACGCGCAATACTACCAGAAATGGCAGGCCATGAACGCGGAGATCGAACGCGCGTCGCAGGCCACGTTCCAGATGTCTGGGCAGCAGTTGCAAGACCTGGTGCAGGACGCGGACGGCTTCGACGCGCATATAAGCAGTCTTTTGAACACGCCCGAGGGTGCGGTGCAGGCGCTCGATTCCGGGAACCAGCTCGCGGCGCTCCAGATTCAAGAAGCGCGGCAACTGCGTACACTCATGCTCAACTCGGTCCAGGCGGTGACGCAAAAGGACATGAGCGCGCAGCGCAGGGAGGAATTGCGGATGGAGCAGCAGCGCGAGATGTACAATACGGATAAGCTGCGCGGCAAGGTCGGCGTCGAGAACGCGCACAAAGACCCTTTTTAATCCCGATGTTCGAATCCGTCAGATTCCCCTTGGCCGCTCTGGTGGTGGGCCTAGCATTGTGTTCTCTGCCCGAGGTCGCCCTTGCCGATACCTCGCCCGGAACAGTGTCGCAGATCGTCCAGGCCTTCTTCACCAAGACCTCGTCTTGGTCCTCGGCGCTGCATGACTTTGCCTTCGCGCTGCTGCGCTGGACCATAGTGCTTGAAATCTGTCTGTTCGGCATCCGTATGGCGCTCCAGCGCTCGCAGTTTCAAGACATCGTGAGCCAGTTCATCATGATCCTTCTTTTTGCCGGCCTCATCGCCGCGGTCATCAACAACTACCAGGCCTGGTCTTGGAATCTGATTAATGGGCTTTCTTCGGTGGCCAATTCGCTAGGTGCGTCAAGCTCCTCGGTCGATGCGCCGTTCATGGCCGGCCTAAGCCTCGTCATGATCATTTTTGACAAGGTTTCGATCACCTCACCAGGCGACAGTCTGGCCTACGTCGTTTGCGGGATCGTGGTGCTCGTCTGTTTCGCGCTCATGACCGCGCAAATCGTGCTCATAAAATGCGAGGCTCTGATCTCGATGAATGCCGCGGTCATCATCCTGGGACTTGGAGGCTCATCAATTTTTAAGGAGTACGCGATCAACGTAATGCGCTACGTGTTTGCCGTGGCTTTCAAGCTCTTCATCATGCAATTACTTCTGGGCATGGCGCTCTCGTTCATCTCAGACATGCAGCTTGCCGAGGCATCGTTGCAGGACATCGTTGTGGTGCTCGGCATCTCTGTCGTCTTGCTCGCATTGGTCAAGACTCTCCCGGAGACCTGCGCCGGCATCATCAACGGGTCGCACGCGCATGGCGGCCAAGTCCTGGCCGCAACGGCCGGGGCTGTCGTGGGCGGGGCAATCGGCGCGGCGGTTGCTTCAGCAGGGATGGGCGGGGCAGCCTCGCAGGGCGTTAAAAACGTCCGCGAGGCCTCGAAACTCGCTCAGGCCAGTGGGGCGGGGGGAGGTTTTGGGACGCTGGGGCACATGGCCAGCAGTCTTTACAGTGCGCATAAGCAGGCCAAGGCCGAGAGCCCGCGCGCAAGCCACGGCCTGCGCATGGGGAGCCGTCTGCAAAGCCAGACGCAAGCAAAACGCATGGAGAACGACATGAAAGAATCTGGAGAAGAGAAGAATGAAACTTAAGCTTGGACCAAAAGAGCCCGCTGCTGGCGCCAATCCGTATCTGAACGGACGCGAGGAATGGTTGGAACGCTACGGGGATTACATTACGCGCGCGGCGCATTGGCGCATAATCGCTGTTGTTTGTCTGCTGATTACGGCCTTCTCGGTCGCTGGCAACGTGATTCAGGCCGCGCAGTACAAAGTCGTGCCGTATATCGTCGAGGTGGACAAACTGGGCAAGGCCGCCACCGTGAACCGCGCGGACATTGCGACTCCCACGCCCCAGCGCGTGATCCAGGCCGAGCTTGCCAACGTGATCCAGTCTTGGCGCACGGTCACGGCCGACCTGGACCTGCAAAAGAAGATGGTGGAACGGCTTTCGTATTACATGGCCGGCGCGGGCAAAGGTCTCATCAGGCAGTGGTACGAGGCCAACAATCCCTACGAACGGGCCAAGGAAGGCAAGCTCGTCCAGGTGGTGGTAAAGGGCTTGCCGCTGCCGGTCAGCAACGATTCCTGGCGTGTGGAATGGACAGAGACCCTTCGCGGCTTCAACGGCGCGTTGCTGCTTGATCCGCAGACCTACGAAGCCACGCTGGCCGTCCAGGTACATCCGCCGACGACCGACGCGCAGGTCATGAAGAACCCGTGCGGTATTTACATCACGGGCCTTTCGTTCTCAAAAGTCCTTAACTCAAATGAACAAGCAAAAACTGAAAAGGTTGGGGAGTAAATATGCGCGGTTTGGCATTGCTGATCCTCTGTTTCTTGTTGGGGTTTTCCGAAGTTTCGTTAGCGGTGCAGCCGGGTAAGGCCTTTGTGCCTGCGCCCAAGAGGGAGCAAACTACATTCCCTGGACCTACGACAGGCCATACTTCAGTTCCGATCCCAGGGCCGACGCAGGCCCCTCTTGAAGACATGGCCCAAGCCCCCCTGCCGGACTATCTAAACGGCAAGGACGTTAAGTTGAACTCCAAGGAACGGAAAGCGCTCGGTCTGGCCAACGAGTGGGAGGCCAAATCCGTCCCGCCCAGCCGCGACGGTAAGGGAAAGGTGGTCTTCGTACACGGCGCGAGCCTGCCGACGATTATCGCCGCACCCCTCAACGTTACGGATGTGGAATTGCAGCCTGGCGAGACGGTCAACGAGGTGCTGGTCGGCGATTCCGCACGCTGGCTGGTCGAGGTGGGCAAGTCGGGCGCGGCAGAGAACGCGACCGTGCATCTTCTGATCAAGCCCGTGGACGCGGGTCTCGAAAGCTCGGCTGTGGTCACCACAAGCCGCCGTGTCTATCATCTGCGCCTGGTCTCGCAACGCAGCGAGCACACGCCGTATGTGGGCTTCATTTACCAAGAGGACCAAGTGAAGCGTTACCAGGAGCAAGCGGCCAAAGATGCGAAGGAAAAGCACTGGAAAACGGCGGATATCGACGGTGAAAACCTCGACCTGAGCAAACTGAACTTCGCTTACGCGGTGAAGGGCAAAGCCTCGTGGAAACCCACGCAGGTTTATGACAACGGCCGGCAGACCGTCATTCGCCTGCCGCACGCCACCAAATCCGGGGAAATGCCCATTCTGCTTGTGCGTAAGAGCGGCAACGACGTGCTCGTGAACTACCGCGTCAAAGGCCAGTCCATGGTCGTAGATGGGCTCTTTGAAAAAGTGGTGCTCGTCGTGGGCGTTGGAGGGGATCAGGAGACAGTCGAGATTTTGCGGGAGAAGAGCTGATGCGCACTGTTTACATCGTCCTTTTCTCCTTGTTGTTTTGCGCCTGTGTGCGACAGCAGCCAATCGGATCTTTTTGCGGGAGCGGCATTCAGACGGATCAAGAGGCCGTGATCGCTGAGGACGCGGCCTCGCGGCTCGCGTCTGAGTATCCCCCAGGCCGCACGGCCCTTCACTTGGAGCAGGCTAAGCGCGGGAGCTTTGGCGAGGCCTTGGAGTCGAACCTGCGCGCCAGGGGGTTCTTGCTCCAAAACGAGGGAGCAAAAGACGTACTCTCGTTGACCTACCGGCTTGACGCCATCAAAGACGAGCCCAGCGCATGGTATCTGCACGTCACGCTCTCGAACGGGCTTTCCTTCTCCAGAGTGTACACATTGGGCGCGCAAACCGCGCCGGAGGGTGTCGTCGTACAGCGCTCGCAGGCGGCGAATGAACAGCCCTAACGAATTTACACCCGCTAAAGACGGCGCGATTGTGGCCCGGATGAGCAAAAAGCCGTTGATCCTTGTCTTTATCGCAGGGCTTATTCTGGCGTCAGTTTTGATCTACGCGGTCAACTTCTCCAAGAAGGACAAGGAGGCGCGGCCGCGGCCGCCCGTCGAAACGCAGCCTGACAAGCCGTTGGCGGTTGAAATGGCCGGGTCGGGCTTAGCCGTGAAGCCTCCAGCAAAAGAGAAGACGGAGCCTAGGCAGTTTACGCCAGATCAGCAGGTGGTGATTGTTGCGCCCCAGAAAGACGAACGCGCCGAAACGATGCGACGCGAGCACGAGCAGCTCCGGCGGCAGAAAATGCAAGAGACAACCAACGCGCTCCGCGCGCCCATGGGAGTTATCAAGGGTGGGGGGCAACAGCCAAAAGTTCAGGTTACTGGCGCGCAGGAAGCGCCCAAAGAACGCACTGCGACTCCTCCTCCTGGCGGCGCGAACAGCGCCGAGGCCCTCGCCGCCCTCACGCCCGGAGCGTACAATCCTGCGGCGGACAAGGATAAAGAGGGGTTCTTCGCCCGGAACGCTGACCATAAGTGGCAACTCGCGGGGACGCGTACGCCTGGTCAGCCCTGCGAACTCAAAACCGGCGCGGTCATCCCCGGCGTCATGATCACGGGCATAAATTCTGAACTCCCTGGCTCGATCATCGCGCAAGTAAGTCAGAACGTCTTTGATACGGCCAACGGCGCGTATCTGCTCATTCCGCAAGGCTCAAAGCTCTTCGGCGTCTACGATTCGCGCGTGGTTTACGGGCAATCGCGCGTGCTCGTGGCCTGGAACCGCATCATCTTCCCCGACGGCTCAGCCGTCACCCTGGAGGCCATGCCTGGCGCAGACATTGGCGGCTACGCCGGATTCAATGACGAGGTGGACAACCACTATGTGCGTATCTTCGGTTCGGCGGTGCTGATGTCATTGATTTCCGGCGGGCTGGCCTACACGATGGACTCCATGAGCAGTGCGTCTCATGGAGCTGGCGCGGCGTATGGTCAAGCCCAGCCCTCGATGCAAAATGAAATGACCTCAGCCTTGGCCAGCCAGCTAGGCCAGACCACGACCAAACTCCTCGAAAAGAACCTGAACATCAAACCAACGCTGGGCATCCGGCCGGGCTATCAGTTCAACGTTATCGTCACCAAGGATATGGTTTTCGAGGCGCCCTATGCCGCATGGCAATAGTGGGGCTTGGAGCTTAGGACTGCCGGGAATCGACCGCTTGGGACAGCGTTTCCGCCACCCAGTGGTTGAGGCTTTTGCCGTCGGCCGCGGCTTTGAGCGCGATGCGTTGGTGCAACTCGGGCGTGACGCGCAGGTTGAAGCGGCCCGAATAGGGCTTCTCGGGCGCGCGGCCTTTCTCGGCGCACAACTCCAGATAGTCTTCGACCGAGTCGGCCAGGGCCTGCTTCATCTCGTCAATGGAGCGGCCTTGAAAGGTGATGACGTCGGCAAGATTAATGACCTCGCCGTGAAAAAGGTCGGCCTCGGGGTCGTACTCAAAACGCCCGTGATATCCCTTGTAAATCAATACGTTCATGGCTTCACCCCTTCCTTTACCCCTGCATTGACGAGAAAATGGCGCACAGATTTTACCGCGTCCCTGTCGGTTGTGGGTTGCGGATGCGGCCGGTGGAACACGGCGAACCGCTCGTTCAAGTTCACCTGCACACGCGAGCCGCGTCCCTCACTGATCTCCGCGCCCAAGGCCCGGAACAAGGCCTCGATGTCCGCCCAGGCAATGGACGGGCTGACCGGGTCTGCGAAGATCGCTGCCAGAGTTTTGCGATGCTTGTTGTTCACTCGGAAATGGTACTACTTTTTGGCGTCAAGTCAAGGCGCGTCCGACGACGTTTTCCAGCGGAGGCCGGCATGACGCGCAAGGGCAATTCCTATGGCCTCGGCGACGTCAGGTCAACGTCGCGGCCACAACGTTGGCCGTATCTCCTGTTTGTGGCGCTCCTCGGACTTGGCGCCGTGAGCTTCACCACGCAGCGCGTGGCTGCATATTTCGGCTACCAGGCCACCCTTGGCGCCCCTTGGGGTCGGGCCTTCGGTCTCACCTGGTACGCGCCGTGGAAGATTTTTGTTTGGGAAGGTTTGCCGGACCCTCAAGGCTACGTGCGTCAGTCCATGGCCTTTGGCCAGGCCATCTTTTTGCTGCCGCAGTTCTTTGTCCTGGCCCTGTTCATGGGCCGTCGCAAGCTGAGCAAAGGGCTCCAAGACCTGCACGGTTCGGCGCATTGGGCGGATGAAGGGGAGATTCGCGACATGTGCCTGCTCGAAGGGCAGGGCGTGTACGTCGGCGGCTGGCTTAAAACTTTTCACGGCAATCAGCGTTTCGCGCGCATGTTGCGAGGCTTGCCCGCGCGTGTGCAACTCTACCTGCGCCACAACGGGCCGGAGCATATGCTTTGTTTCGCGCCCACGCGCTCAGGCAAAGGCGTGGGTTTGATTCTACCAACCCTACTTTCGTGGCCCGGATCGTCGCTCGTGTTCGACATCAAAGGGGAGAACTGGAGCCTCACGGCTGGCTATCTCAAATCTTGCGGCCACCTGATCATGAAGTTCGACCCCTCTGACGCATCCGGCTTGTCAGCTCGCTTCAATCCCCTCGAAGAAATCCGGCTGGACTCCATCCACGCTATCCCTGACGCGCAAAATCTCATCTCCATGTTGCTTGATCCCGAGGGGAAGGGCCTCAATGACTACTGGAACAAGGCGGCCTTCGCCTTTCTCTCCGGCGCGTTGCTGCATTGCCTGGTCATGACGCAACATCGTGAGAACCGTCACGGCACGCTCTTTGACCTCGCCAGCCTGCTTGCCGAAGAAGGCCGCGGCATTAAGGAACTCTTTAACGAGATGCTCGCGACAAATCATACGGCCTTGCTCGACGCCATCTTTCCGGGTGGGCACGAGGCAACGGCCGTCCACGCCTTTGTCGCAGCCGCCGCGCGCGATATGCTGAACAAGTCGGACAAGGAAATTTCTGGCGTGGTCTCTTCCGCGGTCGTGAATCTCTCGCTGTATCGCGATCCCGTGGTGGCTATGAACACGGAGCGTTGCGACTTCCGGCTGCATGATCTCATGCACCACGAGCGGCCAATTAATCTCTACCTGGTCATCAGCCCGGCCGACATCAACCGATTGCGGCCGCTTATTCGCATCGTACTCAACCTGCTCCTGAACCGTACCACGGCCAAGATGGAGTTCGCGGCCGGCGCCACAAAAATCTCCTACAACCACCGTCTGTTGCTCATGCTCGACGAGTTCACCGCACTCGGCAAGCTCGACATCGTCGAGCGGGCTATCGCCTTCATGGCCGGGTATGGGGTCAAGGGCTACTTCATCGTCCAAGACATCGTGCAGCTCAACGCGGTCTACGGCAAAGACAACGGCCTCATGGCCAACTGCCACGTGCGTATCGCTTACGCGCCGAACACCATCGAAACCGCGCGCGTGCTCTCGGCCATGACCGGCAAGACTACAGTGGTCGAAGAACGAACCTCGCTCTCGGGTACGCGCAGTTCGCTCAAAAACGCCTCAGTCAGCGTTTCAGAGACCGCGCGATCGCTCTTGACCGAGGACGAATGTATGCGCCTGCCCGCGCCCAAAAAGGACCTATCGGGCAAAGTCATCGAGCCCGGCGACATGCTCATCTTCAATGCCGGTCGTCCGCCGATCTATGGTCGACAGATTCTGTACTTTCTGGACCCGATCTTCTCTCAGCGCGCGAAGACGCCAGCTCCCGCACGTTCGGACTCGCTCTACCGTGAATCGCTCGCATCTAGCGAAAACGTTGCCAAAAACGGCGCCAGCTATGAAAGCTATCTTGCTCGCATCTAGTTTTCTGCTGCTGCTCTATGTCCCGCTCTGGGTCATGGGCTTTCGGCTCAACGCTACGGCGTCCATGCCAGTTGGCGTCTATCGTCTGGAAGATGATCGACTTGAGCGTGGCGACATGGTCAGTTTCTGTCTTGAGTCGGAACTTGCCGCCTTGGCTCTGGAGCGTAGCTACCTTCGCCCTGGCTTGTGTCCCTCGGGAGTACAGCCCCTGCTCAAACGGGTCGTCGGCCTCCCTGGCGATCGCTTGGCATTTGGTTCGGAGGGCGTCCGCATCGATGGACGCTTGCAGCCTTCAAGCTCAATTGCTGCGCGCGACAACCTCGGTCGCGCCACGCCGCCGCCAGTCCTGGAGTCTGGCGTCATTCCTGCCGGAAAGGCCTTGCTCCTTTCCGACAACCACGCGGGCGGTTTCGACAGCCGCTATTTCGGGCTGGTCCCCCTGGCTGCGCTACGCCGGGCGCGACCCATATTGATATTCAACACGCAAGGAGACTGAACATGGACAAGGAATATCTCGCAGCCGCGGCCAAGATCGTGGACGCGCAAGCCACGGACAATCCGGCGCTGGGCGTCCCGGTCGATCCTGACGTTGCGGAATTCATGGGCGCCTTCGTCGAGCCGGCTCTTGACCTGGGCGATCTCGACGACTTGGATGATGTTTTGGGTGACCCGGAGACCGCACATGGCCAAAGATAAACCTGCGCGCCCGCCCTTTCACGAGGAGTTTGCGGCCAAGCTCGTCGAGGACCTCAAGCAAGGAACCGCGCCCTGGCAAAAGCCCTGGCGGCCCGGGCAGAGCCACTCGCCCAGAAATCCCATTTCGGGCACGGTTTACAGTGGCGTCAATCGCGTGATGCTCGCACGCCGCGGCTTCGAGGACCCGCGCTGGATGAGCTTCAAGCAGGCCAACACCCTGGAATGCCGCGTGCGCAAGGGGGAGAAGGCGCAGACCATCGTGTATTGGCAGTTCGACAAGGAGATTCCAGCCGTAGACGACAACGGCAAGCCGGTCCTTAATGCTGAGGGCGAGCAGCTCAAAGAAAAAGTTGAGTTGACGCGGCCCATCGTGCGTTTCTCCTCGGTCTTCCATATCAGCCAGCTCGAAGGCGAGATTCCGCCGCTCGATCCCGCCACGCTCGAACTCAAATGGGACCCGAACGAGAAGGCCGAGACCATCCTTCAAAACTCGGGTGCGGTTATCAAGCACAACCAACGCGACCGCGCCTTCTATAGCCTGCTCACGGATGAAATCTCGTTGCCGCCCAAAGAAAACTTCGCGGAAGCTGATGGCTACTACGCCACGGCCCTGCACGAACTTGGCCATCATTCGGGCCACCCGTCCCGTCTGAACCGCGAATTCGGCCCCTTCGGCTCTGAAACCTACGCGCGCGAGGAATTGCGCGCTGAAATCGCCTCCTGGATGCTCGGTCAAGACATCGGCATCGGCCACGATCCGGGCCAACATTTGGCCTATGTGAAGTCCTGGGTGTCGATTCTGGAAAAAGACCCCTATGAAATCGTCCGCGCCTGCCGCGACGCGGAAAAAATCAAGCAATACGTGCTGGGT
>Ga0247841_10008381_pt1 | contig 14924 bp, 18 predicted proteins | sample LaCruzMarch2015__2_FD_192410 | JGI IMG/M metagenome (GOLD analysis project Ga0247841, IMG submission 192410) | Freshwater microbial communities from meromictic Lake La Cruz, Castile-La Mancha, Spain - LaCruzMarch2015_18m | ecosystem: Environmental > Aquatic > Freshwater > Lake | place: Spain...
CCTCATAAAACTTTTTTATAATTCATTTTTGCCTCAATAAAAATATTTTTAAAATTTTATTTTCAAATAATTTCTCCCTCAAACAAATTTCCAAATCAAAAAAACAAAATGTTTATAAACCTAAACAATATGAAATAACTATGTCAATGAAGAGAGGTCAGTCTACAGTAATTTCTACAGTATTGATTATTCTCTTCGTTATTGCTCTCGTTGTAATAGTTTCTGTAATAGTTATTAATTTCATGAATAAATCTTCTTCAAGCGTTTCAACATCGGACATTTCTCTTTCGATCGTTTCTGCAAGATACACGAGCCCGCAACTTCTAAACATTGTTGTTGAGAGAGGTCAGGGAAATTCTCAGCTAAAAAAAATAAAATTTATTCTTCATGACAGCTCCGGAGTTGCAAAGACAACTTTGGTTGATGCTTCAACATTAAATCCTCAAGCTCAAGCATCTTACAATATTGACACTTCAATCTTAGGTTTGGGAAATCTTACGTCAATTGACGTCGCTGCAATAGTTATAATTGACGGCCAAGAAAAAGAATTAGGCGCGATGAATAGTTTCAGTTTTCGTAAAGAATCTCCCGGATCAAGTTCATATTGCACTTCAGACGTAAACTGCACATCCGGGAATTATTGCTTTGATGCATCAAATCACTGCAATCCATGTGATCCTTCAGATAAAGAGGATAATATTTGTTGTCGTGGTGAAACAAATAGTCCTACTGATTGTAGCGGTAGCGGATTTGGCGACGGATCGCCCGGAAATCCAGACGATGGAAATACCGGAAATCCAGATCCAGATGCTAGCTGGACTCCGACGACTAATTTAGTTGCATATTATCCCTTCGACGGAAATGCAAATGATGCATCCGGAAATGGAAAGAACGGACAAATAGTTGGAAGTGTTAATTGCAATGTTAATGGAAGAATTGGTAAAGCTTGTAATAATTTTACGACCTACAATAAAGGAACAATACTTTTAGATAACACAAACAAGGCTCTTGGTAATTTTGGCGCAAATGATTTTTCAATAAGTTTCTGGATAAACGTTACTAATTTTGTTTCTTCTGTAGGAGAGAGTCAATACATTTTAGATAAAGGTTATAATCAGCAGGATAAACCCACTTCTGCTGTAAGCTGCTCCAATGTAAATACGCACTTTACTAAAGGTTATGCTTTGCTGTTAAATCGAACCGGCATGATTGGTTTTGCAATGAATCCCGGACCTTATCCCTCAAGCTCAGCTATCAAAAGTTCTCTTAATAGTTTGCCCTATACCGGTTCGCTAAGTGATATAACTCTAACTGCAAACAAATGGCAACAAGTAACTTATGTCTTTGATAGAACAAATAAGAATGTTAAAATTTATTTAGATGGTCATCTTGGTCAAACTGTCGACATTTCAAATTTTGATGGCGTAAGTTTTGATAATAATGTATCTCTAAGATTAGGAACTCTTTGGGCTTGGGAAGCTAACACCTATCCTACTTGCGCGGTTAACTTTTATCCTCTATCGTATGGTTCCGTCGACGATTTGAGAATTTACAATCGTGCTTTGACTGGTGCGCAAGTTAACGAGATATTAAATCTTGCACCTCAAACTACTCCGCAAGTCGGAAGCAGAATATTCGTTACAAATTCTGTTTACAACGGAAATCTTGGTGGAGTTTCCGGAGCTGATGCAAAATGTATGGCCGATGCAAACAAACCTTCCGACGGAACGGGCGTTTGGAAAGCTCTAATATTTTCTAGCACAAGAAGTACAACCTCTAGTGGCTGGGTTTTAAAACCAAACAGACTATATAAAAATATTGCTGGAAATAATTTTGGTTCAACGGACTCAAATAGTTTTTTTACAAATTCTGGATTTCAAAATAGTTTAGCTTCTGGTTCTTTAAGTTTCTGGAGCGGTTATCCTCTTAGCGGTACAACTAATCCAACTGAATATTGCAATGATTGGATAAGTTCAAGTAATAGTAATAGCGGATGGGTTGGAATAGATCAGGTAGATTTTGTTTCTCCGAATTATCCTCTAATGTATTTCAGTGATGACTTTTATGGATGTCACAGCACCTATAATCTTCTTTGTGTTGAGCAAGACGTTCCTTAAATTTATCTTAGTAAACTAAGAATCTTCCCGTGTTATGTTTGGAAAACATTTAATAGACGACATTCTCGTTTACAATAAGTCTTTGAATTCTTCAGAAATAACAAATTTATACAACGGCGGATAAATCATTTTTTCTTTTCATAAACTTTCTTAAAATTATTTTTGAAAATTAAAAATTTTCCTTTCTTTATTTCTTCTCTCGCTCGTTCCATCAATTTCTGTAAAAAATAAAGATTATGGAAACTCGCGAGCCTGTAACCCACCGCCTCTTCCTGCATTAACATATATTTTACATAAGCACGAGAATAATTTTTGCAAACAAAACAGTTGCAATTTTTATCTATCGGTTTTTTATCCGTAGAATATTTTTTATTTAATATCTTTAATTTTCCTTCACTCGTAAAAATTGTTCCTCGACGTGCGTTCTGCGTCGGAAAACGAGAATCAAACATATCAACACCATGAGAGACCGCCTCCAAAAGTTCAACAGGATTTCCAGCACCCATCAAATAAATCGGTTTATTTTCTGGAAGAATTTTTTTCTGTATCTCAACCATTTTCATTTCTTCTTCAAAACTTTCTCCCAATGCAAGCCCACCGATAGAATATCCATCAAAATTAATTTTAGAAAGTGCTTCTGCCGATTTTTTTCTTAAATCTTTATAAATTCCTCCCTGACAAATTCCCCAAAGTAACTGTCTTTTTTCTAGAGGAATATTCTTTTGCAGCTTATCATGCTCTTTTTTACATCTTTCTGCCCAGGCCGCCGTCTTTTCAACAGCTTCTTTAACTTTTTCTTTTGAATGAGAAAGTAATGGCATGGAATCCAAGCACATTGCAATATCCGAATTCAAGTCAATTTGTATTTTCATATCTTTTTCCGGAGTTATCAAAAACTTTTTCCCGTCGAACGGACTATTAAACCAAACGCCTTCGTCGACGGTTTTTATTAAAAAATTTGGAGAATACATTTGAAAGCCTCCGGAATCCGTAACATTTATTCCCGAATAATTCATAAACTTTCCAATTCCGCCCATTTTTTTTATAATATCTGTCCCAGGACGCAAAAATAAAACTAGCGCATTAGAAATCACCGCTTTCGCACCCATACGTTCTAAGTCTAACGAGTCAATATGTTTTACCGCCGTCTTCGTCGCTACAGGCATAAAAAAAGGCGTTTCAATCGAACCTTTTTTTGTTTTTATAATTCCAACACGCGCTTTTGTTTTTTTATCTTTATGAATAATGGAAAACGTTTCTGTCATAATTAAAATAAACAATTACTCCTTTTAACTTTATCTCTCGCTAAAGAAGTCTATCTGAAATATTTTCTTGATTTATAAAATATCCAAGCGAGCAATAAATTAATTATGATTCCAACAATTAAAATTATTGAAACTATCCAAGACAAACTCATCATTGCAGCATCCGAACCCATTTTCAAAAGATCCGACGCTGGAATTCCGCTGTAAGCGACTTGAACAAGTTTTCCAAGATTAAAAAATCCCAATAAACCATTCACTACAAAAAATATGCAGTAATATAATCCATATAATCCCGCCCACCTCTCTCGCTGATACATCGCGCCGACGAGCAAAGCAGCCAGTAAAACATTAAATATAAACATCAAACTCATTCCAGTATATCCTACCAAATACATCCCCAAAAAAGAATATCCATTATCATTCGGAGAAAATAAATTAGACAGAGAAGATATCAAACCAATAATCAAAATAATAAAAACAAGCTTCAGCCCCAAAGGCATAGCACCGAATCCACGATTCCTCTTCGAAGAACTAATATTTCTTCTCACACTCTTTTTCCTAGCCATATTAAACTAAAAACTTTCTCCTTTATAAATCTTTCTCGAGAATACCTCAAATCCAAAATGATTTTTCTAAGATTAAAATAAAAAAATAAAAAATAAGTTTATTTATTTCTTGAATAAATAATAAATTGTGTACAATGCTGATAATCCAACTAATGCATAAACTATCTGTTCAACGATAGGCCATGCTCCGAACAGCATATCAACTAAATTCACATTAAATACAGCCAATCCCCAGTTAATACCGCCGATAATCAGCAATACCAATGCAATCCAGTCTAAAACACTATTTTTTGCCATACTAAACCTCCTTTTGATTAAGCTTTTCAGCTTATTTACTCAAAGATAAATCAATTTATATAGCTTTCTAAAGAGAAAAAATGAGTTTAAAATTGTCCAAGAGTAATCTGTAATCGTGCCGAAATTTAGATCGGAAATATCAATTACCCTCGATAATGGACTATTAGAACCCTGGAAGGGAGCAGTTAGCCAAACAAATAGTACGACTAACGCTCTCTTCTGGGCAAAAAGAGGTGATAATTTACATAAAGATATCTAGTATTTAAATCTTTCGTTTATGTTACTTTTTGTAAATGACAACATCATTTCACGCCAAAGTGAAACGCGTTTGGTCTGGCGCCAGTGTAAACCATCTCTCTGAAAGCATATATTTCACAACAATTAACCTTTAATATACCCATTTAATAATATTTCTATGATCTCATATAATGAAACGTATAGAGCGCTGCAAACATTTCAAAATCTCTTAGGAAAACCTAACAATAACTCTGCATACGCCGGATCATATTCTCTCGGAAAACCAGAGCTGGTTATGATTCACGGAATAGGCAATGAAGATATTGAAGCCGTTCTTCTTGCACCTCCACAAATAAAACATCACAATATTGGCAGAATCGGTCTTGGCTGTGGATTTAGAAATTTTGATATCTATGACTCAATGTTCCTCAATGAGCAATCTTTTGTGAAAAGTAAATTAAATCCCTCTTTTGCATTTGTAATGATGCGGCCCGAAAGAGAATGCGTAGAAGACGGTTATTCTCATCCAAGAATTCTATTTGCTCATCTCATCGGAACGAGTGGAGCTTCAGATAATCCTATGCAAGTTCGTGAACCAATAAGACATCCTCGCACGAATGCTTCCTGCCCCCAGGTTTATTGCAGAGTTGGAGATCATTATACTGATTCATTTGATATCGATTCCTCTTCGAAAGACCACGTGGGATATGTTACTGATTTACTAACCCTTCTCCAAGAAAAAGGTTTGAGTGTTCCCGATGAATTATTTAATTTATTTAAGCCCAAGAGGATATTCTCTAACGATGCAAGAAAAGATAGATCCGTAAGCGCAAGAACATATCCAAAGCATCCTCCTGTAAGCAAACATAGGCCAGTTGACTTCGAACTCTTCAAAAAAATAAATCAAGTATAACTATCCATAAACCCTATAAACATCAAAAATCCTTCGGATTTTTGTGGCTTAAAAATTCTGATAGAATTTTTAAACTCACTCGACGTTGATTACTCATGGAAGAAGAGGCATTAACAGTTTCTGAATTATTAAAATCAGAAGTCTACAAAAATCTTGAATCTCAGGAGCACGTTTCGCAGGAACAAATCCACGAATTGCTTTTCAGCGACGAACTTAGCTGGCAGGCGATTATTTATGATTTAGTTAATAGTGAACAGTTAGATCCCTGGGATTTAGACATTTCTATTCTCGTGGAAAAATTTCTAGAAAAAGTTCAAGTCTTAGAAGAAGCAAACTTTATTTTTAGCGGAAAAATTCTTCTCGCCGCGACCCTATTGCATCGTTTGAAAACGGAATATTTGGTTGACGTATATTTACGTTCTATCGACGAAATTCTTCTCGGCAAAAAAGATGAAGAAAGAAAACCTTTCGTAAGAATTGAACTTGATGAAGATGAAATTCCAATTTTAGTTCCACGCACTCCGATTCCCCGTTTCCGTCGTGTTACACTCGAAGAACTTATGAAAGCGCTGAACAAAGCAATCAACACCGAGTCGCGAAGAATAAAACGTCATTTACTTTTCAATCAAGCTCGTCATCTAACCGACATTTCTCTTCCAAAAAAAACAATTAATATTCATGATCATATAAATTCATTATATGCAAGAGTTATGGAATTTTTAAGAAATGATAAACTAAAAACTGATTTCACAACTTTAGTAAAGGGAAAAAGTCGAGAAGAAAAAATAATTACTTTCGTTTCTTTACTTCATCTAGAGAATCAGGACAAACTTTGGCTCGAGCAAAACGGCCATTTTGAAGAAATTTATATTTGGCTCTCTCACGTTTACAAAAAACAAAATCCTCTTGCAGATAGACTGATTGAAGACTTACAGGAAGAAGAAAAAATTGAAGAAATTGAATCATTTCTCGAAGAGGACGATGAAGTTCCCGAATTTGATAATAAAAAATTCCACGGAAAAAAGAAATCTGAACGAGAACTAGACGAAGAATAGTTACATTCTATCACAATAATCTATTTAATAGAAGAAATTTTTTCTGCACTATGCACTTAGTTCACAAAGGAGAAATAAAATACTATAGAGAATTTGAAGATGTTCTTAAGGTTGAAGTAACTGATTTAGATATTATAAAATCACACAGCGTTCTCGGCGTTTCATACACACTAAGGGTCTTAGAAGTTCTTCAAACAACCTCTCGATGTTATGCTCCAGCTATCGGTTTTACTTTTTCCGTCTGGGAACCAGTTAGTTCAAGAAATAAATCAGGAATACATCTATCAGATAAATTATAAAATATAAAATGGAAGAGAAAACCCTTGGCAATTTTGCCAAAGGCCTCTTTTTTAGCTCAACTGCCTCTAAGTCAAGCCTCCATAACTATTAGTTTTTTAGGGTATAAAAAGCTTGTTGTATGGATATAAATTTTTATAAACTATGATCATTATCTCGTCGAATGGGAATTTTCAAAAAGAAAAAAAATAAAGGAGCATTCATTAATCAAGCAAGTCCATGTGAATTATGCAATATGCGCTACTGCTCTGCAGAATTTAGCCAATGCAGACTAAGAGATTATCTTTCAGCTAATTCCAAGAAAATCGATGAGGCAAATGAATATCGCGCAATTCCGATAGGCCAAATAAAGTGCCCACGAGCAGTTTATCTTTCTGGTTTCTGGGAATTTAACTAAATATTTCTAATAAAATTACTAACAAAAAATAATATAAATATTTATAAATCAGATATTTTTGCAAAATTCATGAAGATATTTTATGGCGGACAAATACTTGAGGGACTTCGTGGAGAATTATCTTTGATTATTACTAGAAGCGAGAGTGGAGGTCATGAATTCTTTTTGCCTTCTGCATTTGATGATGAAGCTATTACTCTAACTGGAACTCGAGCTGTGCGAAATCCAGTCGAAAGAGTTTATGTTGGAATCTCACATGATGCAGGAGAAGACGCTCTTAAGGAAATTAGTTTTCAAACGGGAGAAACTACTCTTAGTGAAGAAAATCTTGCGAGAATAGATAGAAGACTTGTTACTCCTTACTTTCTAACTCATCAATAATTTAATTCTTATTCCAAAAATAATTATAATCCCCACTTGTCGTCTTTTTTTCTTTTTATATCTGCGATTTCCTGAAGAATTTTTATTTCATCGCTTGAAAGCAAATCTTTATTTTTCTTGAATGACTTAAATTGTCCCGGAGTCAAATCAGAATATAAAAATTTCTTATCTTTGATTTCCCGTTCATAATTTGCTTTTTGCAATGAAAGAGCAACCTCTTTTCCAGATTCAGCCTCGGTCAAAGAAGTTTTTTCTTCTTGCAAACCCTTAACTCTATCCAAATCCCCTCCACTGTCGGCCATAATAAACATATTTTGTTTTAATTTCCCGCCTAAAACTCTCACGCCAAAAATCGCAGGCTTTGTATTTCTAAAAACATATTTGTGCAAAATTTCCAATTTGCAAATCGGCGCAAGTTCCATCAGTCTTTCTTTTTCAATTTCCTGCCTTTTATTTTTCTGAAACTCCAGCAAATCTTCAACGAGTTTAAAAATAACTTTTTGGTTTATGAATTTTATTTTGCTTGAGATTTCTTTTGCATCATCATCAACACCGACGTTAAATCCAATAACAACTGAATTAACCGGATTAATTTCTAAATTTGCTTTCGCAGAAATCGCATCAATTTTATTTATATTTCCAATTCCAACTTTCAAAATCGGAACATTAGCTTGTCTCAGCATCAAAAGTAAAGCTTCCAAACTTCCCAATGAATCTGCCTTTACAATAATTCCTTCGCTTTCTGTTTTTATGTTTTCAGCGAGGTCTTTTCTAAAATTTTCTTTGACTTGCTCTATATCTCCCTCAACTTTTACAAAGGGCATTCCTGATAAAACTCCCTCTTTGTTTGCGAGTTGAACTCTCGCGCCCGTCGCTGCAACAATTTTTTCTACAGTTTTATATTTTTGTGTCATAGGTTGCAGCTCCTCAAGCGTTCTAATTTTCGTAACAATCAGCTCTCCAAAACTTGCAATTGCAATTTCATCTCCAGAGTTTAACTCCCCGTCATATAAAATTAATTCAAAATAATCCGTCGTCCTATCTTTCTTGCTTTCTAAAATAACTCCTTTCGCAACATCACCCAAAACCAATCTTCCTTTCAAAAATTTCTGTGATAATCCGCAAAGCATCATAAGCAATTCAGGAATTCCCTCTTTCGTCCTCGCTGAACACGGAACCATCGCGACCTGTTTTGTAAAATCATTTACTTTGTAATAAAGTTCGGCCTCGAATCCGTAGCTACTTAACGAACCGATTATAGTATAATATTTTTCTGTAAACTGCTCTTTAACATGTTCTGGTTGACTCTCAATGCTGTCTTTCAAACTCTCTCCTTTTTTCGCAGTCCTCCACCCAGAAATATTATCTATTTTATTCAACGCGATAACAAACGGCGTTTTATTATGTTTCAAAATTTGTATGACTTCCGCCGTCTGCGGTTTTATTCCTTCGTTGATATCCATGACTAAAATCGCCAAGTCTGCAAGAGCGCCGCCGCGCTTTCTTAAATTCGTAAACGCTGCATGCCCTGGCGTGTCAATAAACATAAATCCTGGAATTTCCAGTTCAATATTATTTTCATCAATCAGATGACATGCATTTTTTATATTTTCCGACGGAAAACACGTAAAAGAAATTTTCTGCGATATTCCTCCGGCCTCGCCCTCCTGAACACAGCTACCTCTAAAACAATCAAGGAGCGACGTCTTTCCGTGATCTACATGCCCGGCAACCGTGATAATCGGCTGGCGAATTCTTTCTACTTTCATCAACCTTCATAGACATAAGTAAGTTTTTATTGCTTTCCATCTTCTTCTGTTGATGCTTTTTTTGGTTTATTCCAATACGGACTTCGACAATTTGGGCAGGTTATAGAATCTTCATCTTTTCTTGGTTGCCATTCGTGACCACATCGATAACAACAAAATTGTTTAACCTGAATTAATTTAACTGGCATCTTTTCTTCACCCCCTTTCATATTTTCTTTTTGAATCGTTTCCTCTTCCATGATATACATATAAACATTATCTTTATAAGCTTTACTTGTCATAGAATAATGACACAAAAATGGCTAAAAATAACCTATATACTCCAAAATATATATTGCAGAACAATAATTCTTACACGCTTGAGATTTACTCAAAATTTTACGTTGGAAAAAAATAGACTTTTGTATAATGGATTCAAAAAAATACCGTCGGTATTTTCAGATGAAGATATAAATAAAATAATTTTTCAGATAATGAACTGCAAAGATTATTTTAAAAATGATTATGGTACATTCATGCGTTACCGAGATATGTGCTTAATCTCAACAATTTATATCCTCGGACTTAGGCCTAAAGAGGCGTGCTGCTTAAAGTTCTCTGATTTTGATTTCCGAAAGATGCTTGTAAAAATAAATGGAAAAAACAACAAAACAAGAAAAGATAGAATACTTCCTCTTCCCAAACTATTGAAAGAAATTTATGTTCCTTACTTCAAAATGCCAAGAAACAGATTTTGGAGAGGAAGTGAATATCTTTTTCCGTCGGCAGAGAATAATTATATTTCGCCGGGAAGATTAAAACATATATTCCGTGAAAAAATTCTCAAACCATTAAATCTATGGGTAATGCCAGAAAAGGGAATAAGTTCCTAGTAAATTTTTGCCAGTCTTCTTACCTTTTAAATCTCTATATGCTATAACTAAAACAAACGATGCAAATGCTAGAAAGATAATATTCAACAGAAGAGAAACTTCCATTCCTCTAAAAGTTATACCTATAACTGCAATCGCAATTGCTAAAATGTTAAAAATGTAAGTTTTTAACTTATCATGATTCCATTTTTTCCACATAACACTATAGACTAAAGAGAAAACGGCCATCGAGCTAGAATAAAGAAAGACTAACATAGATAGACTAAATACTGCTCTCGGAGATATCCATAAGTTTAGATTAAAGAATGTCAAAACAAACATGATAAAATATCTAAAGAAATAAGCTATTGCAAAAAATAAAAATGCTTGCCTGAAATATTTTAAACCTTTATAAAAACTTAATTCGTATATTTCTTTTGTAGCAATGTAAATCATTAAACTACAGACGATTATAACAAAAGAGTATATCATATCTGAAGCCAGTTCTGGCGGAAACAAAAATTCAATTGGTGGTCTCATTTTCTTAATATCCTCAAGAAATTAATCTTTTTAAAGATTTATAATGATCGTGGACGATAAGTCCACCTTGTTTATAAACAAAAAATAATCTTTTGTATATATTGAGGTAAAAGATGAATAAAACAATTATCTGGTTTATCGTTGGAATTATAATCGGGCTCATCGTTGGCGGTTTAGCCGGATATTTCTATGTCGATAAATCTCCAAGAGGAAATTTCGGAAAATTTAACAATATGCAGATAAGTGAAGAAAGCAAATCTGAAGTAACTTCCTTTTTTGAAAGTAATCCTGACCAAGCAACTCTGAACTCTTATTGTCAAGAAAACTCTAACCCTTGTAGGTATTATTGCATTGAGATAAATCAAGATAACGAACTATGCACACGATTTTTTAATATGAGCGGAGGAGGAATGCCTCAAAGAAGATGAACTCTCAATCATTAATAAAAATAGATAATGTTTGGAAAAAGTATGACATGGGCGAAGTCGATCCATTGATTGTTTTAAGTGATATAAATTTAGAAATAAGAAAAGGAGAATTCGTAGCCATAACTGGACCGTCTGGTTCTGGAAAGAGCACAATGCTAAACATCGTCGGTGCTTTAGATCGTCCATCGTATGGAGAAGTTTACATTGAAGGCAAAAAAATATCTTCCATGTCAGAATCAAAACTTGCAGTTCTTCGTGGAAAGACAATTGGATTCATTTTTCAGCAATTTAATTTACTAAAAAATTTAACAGCTCTTCAAAACGTTATGTTGCCAATGGAAGCAATTGATGTTCCGGAAAATGTTGCAAAAGAAAGAGCTGAATTTTTATTAAATCAACTAGGACTTGGAGACAGACTTCATCACAAAGCAAATCAGCTATCTGGAGGACAACAGCAAAGAGTAGCAATTGCTCGCGCGCTTTCAAATAATCCCGACGTGATTCTTGCCGACGAGCCAACCGGAAATTTAGATTCTTCGACGGGAAAATTTGTTATGGACTCACTTAGCAAATTTAATAAGGAAGGAAAAACTGTGATACTTATTACTCACGATGTTGAACTTGTGAGTTATGCTCGAAGAATTGTTCATATCAAAGACGGTAAAATTGAAAAAGAGGAAATAAATCATAAGATCACAAGATGAAAACTAAATCATATCTCTTACTAATACTTTTGTCTTCTTTAGTTTTTACTTTTGCAAGTTTTGTCAATGCAGATTCTTCATGCTCTCCGAACATAAAACTTGTTAGCTTTGATCCTACCCAAATAGTTCCGGATAGCTATGTAAAAGTTTTATTTGAGGTATCTGGACTCGTCGGATGCAATGGTTTCGCCGTAAGACTTAATCCCGAGTATCCCTTCTCTGTCGATTCAAATGAATCATTAATTTCAACTGTTATGGGAAATATATATAATTCTGGTTCTACAAACACTTTACTTATTCCTTATAAACTAAGAGTGGACAAAGATGCATTGGAAGGAGATGCAACAATAAATATTGATTATCATCAAGGAAGTTCAACAGATTTTACAAATTACGCCGAAGTAAAGTTTAATGTGACAATACAAGATTCACGAACTCAATTCGATTCAGTTATTCAAGATACTTCTGGCTCTCAAGTTTCAATTGCAATTGCAAACGTTGGAAAATATACTGCAAATTCCGTCGTCGTTAGGATACCAGATCAAGATTCTTATATCGCAACCGGAACTGACGGACAGATGGTGGGGAACATCAACAGCGGCGACTATACCATCGTTAGTTTCTCAGTCTCTCCAAAAAGTTCAGAAAATTTTGGAGCAAGGAATTCTTCAACAGCAAACTTCCAGAGACCGCAAAATTTTTCTTCAACTAATCTAAAGTTTGACATTTATTATACCGACAATATCGGTATAAGAAGAATTGTTAATATGCAGCTGCCCTTGAAAATAGGAAATTCTACTTTTGTAGGCACCGGTGCAGCCGGATTCACCCGAGGAGCTGCTAGAACTTCCTCATCACCTTGGTATTTTTCTTGGCAATTTTCAGTCATATTAGTAATCATTCTAATAGTTTTATTTGTTTTGTATAAAAAATATCCTCAACAAACCAAAAATTTTCTAAAAAAATTAAAATTTCACAAAAAAGATTCTGGCAGTTCATCAAACTCAACTAAAGAAGTTCCTGATTGGATTAAGAGAGCTAAAGAGAAGGAGAAAAAGAAATAATCTCTTTTAAAAATGAGATTAAAAAAATGCCTTCAGCTTGCATTCAATATTTTTGTTCATAGCAAATTAAGAAGTTGGCTTACTGTTATCGGAATTGTCGTCGGTATCGCCGCTGTAGTTGCAATTGTTTCCATGAGCCTCGGCGCACAGCAACAACTTCAGTCAAGGCTTGGAAGTTTAGGTGCTGATATTTTGACAATATCTCCTGGAGCTCAAAGAGCTTTCGGAGGAGGATTCGGCGGTGGAGGATTTGAGGGTCCAGGCGGTCAATCTACGTCATCGACCGTTCAAAAAAATCTTACTTCAAGAGATATTACTGTTCTAAAAAGTATTCCTAACATAAAATATGTAATGGGAGAAATTTCTGGAAGGCCAGATATAACATACTCAAGTAAAACTGCAAAAAAATCAACCATTACCGGGGTTGATACAAGTGTTTGGAAAGATATGACGACGGAAACCCTAAGTTCTGGGAGATTTTTAACAACTGGCGACATGTATTCTGTCGTCATAGGGCAAAGCGTTGCAACAACAGTATTCGGAAAAACTATTCCTCTTAATGCAAAAATAACAATTGACGGTCGTTCATTTAACGTTGTCGGAATAACGACTGAGGGAAGAAGTGTATATGTTCCCATGGAAGTTGCGCGACCAATCCTAAAAGATACCGGAGACATCGGCGACGATGAATTCAGTTCCATCTTGGTAAAAATATCCGACGTGAGCTTATCAAATCAAACCGTAACAGATATAACAAATAGACTAATGCTTTCTCGGGGAATTCTACAACAAAATAGAATTGACTTCAGTGTAAGCAATCCAGCGTCGTTTCAGCAGACAATAGAGCAGACCATGAGCACACTAACTTTATTCTTAAGTGCAATCGCCGCAATCTCTCTTCTTGTCGGTGCAATCGGAATCGCCAATACAATGTTCACTTCAGTTTTAGAAAAAACAAAAGAAATCGGAATAATGAAAGCAATCGGCGCGCAAAATAAAGATATTCTTTTGATATTTCTTCTGAACTCGGGATTTATTGGTTTGGTGGGTGGCGTGGGCGGAGTTCTACTGGGCGTAATTTCTTCAAATGCAATAAGCTCTTTAGCGGGCGTAAGCTCAACAACATCAGCTCGGGGCGGCGGCATTGGTGGAGGGATAGGAAATTTATTTTCATCTTCAGTTGTAACGCCACAACTTATTCTCGGAGCTTTGCTGTTCGCAGTTTTAATCGGAATGATTGCCGGTGCAATTCCTGCTTATCGTGCATCGCGACTTAATCCCGTCGACGCGTTAAGGTATGAATAATTAATCTTTAATTTTCTTTGAGTATACAAATTCTTATAAAACGAAAAAATCGCTTCCAGACATGAACGGACCACAAAATTTCAACACACAAGAAGCAATTAATACCTGGTTGCAAACTCATTTAGAAGCAGAAAAAATTCCAGCAGAATCTCAATCAAGAATTTTCGTCGGCCTGAACGGCGGAATCGCTTACAAAATTTTTCCAGAAAACGCTCCACGAAATATTAAATTGACCTCGTTAGAATATTTAGAAATTGCGAGAGACTACATTATCAATGCAGTTCAATCAGTTCGCCGAGCCAGAACTCATGCCGCGGGATACGGCTTTGATTTAGTTTCACTAGACGAAGGAATAATTCATAACAGAAAACCTTCCGAATTTTCAAAGGGAGCTTACTCTTATTCCGATTTGGCCGTCGGAGACGCAACAATCGAATCATATGAAAGACTTGCAAGATTTCTTAAAATGGTCAGAGAAGGAAATCAAATCTTCAACACAAATCAACACGCACTAGAAACATTATCAAAAAAATTAATTTCCCAATCAACAACATGCTAAAACCTTATCCACCTCCAGCAGTTTTCAAAGATCATGAAATGGCCGATTACGATTTAACCGGATATTTAAGTTATCGTCTGTTCAGAAAATATGAAGGACTAAAATTTACTGAACGAGGCGAAACACTTTTTTCGCGAATTGTTGATTGTGAGCCAATACCAAAAAATGCAATTACTCTA
>Ga0247841_10008383_pt1 | contig 14920 bp, 17 predicted proteins | sample LaCruzMarch2015__2_FD_192410 | JGI IMG/M metagenome (GOLD analysis project Ga0247841, IMG submission 192410) | Freshwater microbial communities from meromictic Lake La Cruz, Castile-La Mancha, Spain - LaCruzMarch2015_18m | ecosystem: Environmental > Aquatic > Freshwater > Lake | place: Spain...
GGGCCGTATAAGAAAGGAAGCAGCAAGTACATCCGGCGCTGTCCCCGAAGACCTTGTAGAAAAACCGCGGGGGGCGCGCAGGCCGAAAGCTTTGAAGGCACAAGGGGCCAGCGGCACGCAAGGCGATAGCGAGCCCTCTACCGTGCCGAGCGCGCAAAAGGAAACGCCCAAACCCACGAAACGCACGATCAGCCGGACAGAACAGAGTCAATACCAGGCCATGATGCAGCAATTCGTATCTGAGACAGATACTGATAAACAGATTGAGTTACAGAAAAAAATAGAGGCCATCCGGGGCAGTCTCGGGCCTACCGCACGCAAACGATTTAATGAAATGGCTGCAAGAGTATCGCGGCAGTTTTTAGAAGGGGTTGAAAGAACGGAGTCAGCCGAGGCGCCATCAGACGCTGCCGGGTGCATCTATTCTCCCGAGGGGCCAAAGAAAGCTATCATACAGATGGCCGAGAATGTAAAACGCGGTGAAGTTAGGGATGCGCGGTCCGATAAGGTTAATGCGGCAATAGTTAATATAGAGAAGAAGATAGCCAGTATAAAGCTATCGCCAGAACTACAGCAGTATCAGGGCTTCCTGGACAAAGCTATGGCCGATCTGAAGACTATCAAGCTTCTTAGGACACAAGGGGTTGTGCTCTCTTCAAGGGATATTCAGAAAGAAGACGACTATGCCTTAGGATTCTATTCAAGGGCGCCTCCTGTAAACGGCATATTAGATAATATCCCGGAATCTCTTATCCTTGCAAACCAGGTCATGGACCAGGTTTATAGCGCCCAGCTCGAAGAATATCTACTCCACGAAGCCCTCTGCCATCTATGCCCGGATCACGCCATTGCAAAAGCCATAACAAATAAGCTCTATTATGACGAGAACTACAAAGACTACCCCTACGACAACGGAAGGCTCGGTGTAACGTTAAGAACGATTATTAATAAAGAGGCACAGGCCGCTACTGCTCAAACTGCTTCAGCGCCGGCGACAGCATCGGCGACAGCATCGGCGAAGGAAATTGACTTCGGGCGCGAGCGGAAGGTTGCGTCTGACTTCTACGATGAGATCGTTTCCGCAGCTCAAGACGCCAATGATAAGGGCCATAAGCTGGTCATAGGTATCGATACGGGCTGGATACCGAATATGAGCGGTTGTCAGGGTGTGATCAATTATCTGGAGCAGGATCTGCTCGAACACTTAAGAAGGCGCGGTCTTGACGTCGAGATCGTCCGCGGAACGGGTGACGGGGTCGCGCAGAAATTGACGGCCATGCACAACGCTGCGCCCGATAGCACAGATGTCATTGCCATATGCGGTAAGGATATGCTTAAGTCACCTCTGTATCAGGCCCTCCCCGGAGTTCTTATAGGAGTAGATGGTGCCTCTCTCAAACCGACATCCGCAATCCGCATCATAGAGATGTGCCTCATTGCGCTAAGGCTTGCCTCCGGCACCCCTGCTGAGCAAGTGAAAAACGAGTATATCGATGTAACGCCGGTTGTGGGCAGGGTCCTTACCTTCATCTTTACCCCGACGGAGCCATACGATATGGAGCAATTCCGGAAGGTCAACGACCTGCAGATCCGCGAGATCAAAACCAAGGCCTAATTTTCAAATTGACCCATCTATATTGAGATAGTATCATGTACTTATGAATACATCTGTAAAAGGCATAGTTGTAATAACATTACTTCTTACAGGAATATCCCTTGCGCATAACGCAGGAGCGAAGGCCATGGATGGGTACATATATCTCGTACCCGTAGGCGATATAGATAAAAAAGTAGTGCAGGCGATAAAAGAAGCTATCCCTAACAGCCTGCCGGCGACCCTGAAGATCGAGATCACTCCCCAGGAAAATATACCAGATTCGGCTTATGATCCCGCGCGGAAGCAATACAGCGCGGAAATAATATTAAATGACATTTCCAATAAGATGAGACTCGATACCAGGGTCGAGAATGCACTGGCTATCGTAGACGCTGATCTATATTCCAAGGATAAGGATTTTGTATTCGGCGCCTCGGATGCACCTAAGATGACGAGCGTTATTTCCCTCGCGCGCCTTAGGAATGAATTCTACGGCCTGAAGCCCGATAATAAATTGTTCCTTAAAAGAGTTATCAAGGAAGCCCTTCATGAACTGGGGCATACCTGGAAGCTGCCGCACTGTTCAGACCAAAGGTGCGTAATGAATTCTTCCGATAACCTTTCAGCTATGGATAAAAAGAAAAGCTCATTTTGTCTCGAGTGTCAGAAGACTCTCCGCGGACGATATGGCGGTCCGTTATTTAGGGGCTCGCTGCCGGTATTGAAATAAATCAAGTTTACCCATTCGGAAGTTTTAGCCGCTTGACAACACCGGGATCTGTGGTACACTTACTTCCACAGTTAGGGCAGTCCCGAGTTGGAAGGAATAAATCCCGGACGATAAAAAAGTAAAACCTTCGTGAGTCGTGGTGTGGCTCTCGGGGGTTTTTGTTTTTCAAAACGAAAGGAATAGGGCAATGGGAGAGGGAAATTTTTTAAAGAATATCCAGATAATTATTCTGGGAGTTTGTATAGCGGTAGCGACGATAGCTTCGAGCATAATACTGTCAGGCGGGTTTTTAAAAGTGATGAAGTTTACCAGGGAACAGATATCGGTTACGGGTTCGGCTACAAAAGAGATAAGAAGCGACTATATCGTCTGGAGGGGCGAATTCACCCGCAGGGAGGCAGATCTTAAGGCTGCCTACACGCTTTTAAAAGAAGACCTAAGTAAAGTAAAAGCATATCTTGCATCAAAGGGCGTAAAGGATGATGAGATCACAATATCGCAGGCCATCACCGAGACCGTATACAGGAAGAATGAGAAGGGTAACGATACTAACGATATCGAAGGGTATAAACTGACTCAAGGGGTCGAGATAAGGTCCTATGATGTCGAGAAAGTCGATAGAGTTTCGCGTGAGTCAACCGAGCTCATAGACCAGGGGATCCAGTTCATCTCACCTGCGCCGGAATACTTCTACATGAAGCTGGATGAGCTCAAAGTGGAGATGCTTGCAAAAGCCACCGAGAACGCCAAGCAGAGGGCCGAGAGCATGACGAAGGCTACCGGGAACAAGATCGGCTTCATGCGCTCTGCCAAGATGGGCGTATTCCAGATCACGCCTGCTACCTCTACGGATGTTTCCGATTGGGGAGTGAACGATACCTCGTCGCTTGACAAGAAAGTCATGGCTGTGGTGACGGTGAGTTTCGCGATAGAATAGGGCCGGTTGTCGTTTAATTTAAGGACGTGTCAGAAATGGCACGTCCTTTTTATTTAAAGATTTTTGCCCTGGAATTTCACAGAGGAAATTCCAGGACCTTAAGTCTGTAGCTTATTCGGATTTTGACAAAGCAAAATCCGAATTTTGCAATAATTTCACTCTTTTTACCGTCTTATATATGGGGGACATATTGTGTCCACTACTATATAGGAGGGTATTATGGATCAAGAAAAATTGGCGTCTAAGGGCGAAATAGAGATCTATAAGGCTAAAGATAAGGCGATACGATTGGAGGTTAAGCTAGATCATGACACGGTCTGGCTTACGCAGGCGCAGATAGCAGAGCTCTTTAGAATAGAGCGTAGTGTAATAACAAAGCATTTAAGTAACATATTCAAAACAAAGGAGTTAGAAGAAAGTAGCAATGTGCAAAAAATGCACATTGCTATTTCGGATAAGCCTATAAAATTATACAACTTAGACGTAATAATATCCGTTGGTTATCGTGTAAATTCCCGCCGCGCTACACAATTCCGCATTTGGGCTACAGACGTTCTGCGAAGACATCTTGTTGATGGTTATACCCTGAATGAACAACGGCTCCAGCTTCAGAGGCGCAAGCTTGAGTCGCTGCAGAAAACTATAAAACTCATGCAGGATGTTAAGATCCGTAAAGAGCTCGAATACAAGGAAGCGCTCGGGCTTTTAGATGTGATAAGCGATTATAGCTATGCGCTCGGCCTTCTGGATGACTATGACAATAAAAAACTCAAGATATCGCGGATCTCGAAAGAGGAGAAGTTCAGGCTTTCGTATGATGACGCCATAAAAGCCATTCATCAACTGAAAACAAGGTTTGGCGGATCCGGTCTATTCGGAATGGAAAAAGACAGATCATTTAGAAGTTCCGTATCGACAATCTACCAAACCTTCGACAGCAAGGATCTATATCCGAGCATAGAGGAGAAAGCAGCGAATCTGCTGTATTTCATAATAAAGAATCACTCTTTCATAGATGGCAACAAACGGATCGCGGCTTCCATCTTTCTATGGTTTTTGGAAGGTAACGAGCTTCTATACAGAAAAGACGGGACCAAACGCATTGCTGATAACGCTCTTGTTGCGTTGACTCTGCTCATCGCCGAAAGCAGTCCGTCTGACCGGGATGTTATTGTCACCCTGGTCGTGAACCTGATAAATAAAGATAACTAGCGGACTTTCTAAAGTTCATAAAGGAATTGTCCCGCAGAATATAATAGTGATATAATACCTGAAATATAGGTATATATGACTAAACTAAATCGAGTGGCCGGGTACTTCACCGAATATCTCGTGGCCTGGGTAGTTATAGCGGTAGTACTGGCATATATATTCCCATCGGCATTCGTGCCTCTCAAGCCCTTTATAGAGTGGTTCTTCGCCTGCACCATGTTCGGCATAGGCGCGCTCCTTACTATAAAAGATTTCCAGCCCATATTTAAAAAACCTCGCCTGGTGCTTCTGGGGATACTGGCGCAATTCGCCATCATGCCGCTCGCGGCCTTCGTCATAGTAAAGGTACTGAATCTTCCGCCGGCACTTGCCTTCGGGCTCATACTGGCAGGAGCAGTTCCCGACGCTATGGCGGCAGGCGTAATGTCATACATAGCCGAGGCAGACGTAGCGCTATCAGTCGCGCTTACCACGGGAACGACGCTCATCGCTCCGGCCGTGACGCCGGCGCTCATGTACCTATTCGCGCGCGAGTACATTCCGGTCCAGTTCTGGCCTATGATGGTGAGCATAATGCTCATGGTGATATTGCCGCTCTGTCTGGGGCTCATAGTGCGGCATTATTTCCATGATGAAGTGGAAAAGATAAAGCCGGTATTCCCGGCCTTATCTACGATATTCATAGCTTTCATATGCGGCCTCGTCGTGGCTTTAAACAGGCAGATCCTGGGAAGCATAACGTGGATAATATTTTTAGCCGTAGTGCTATTAAATTTTTCCGGGCTTATTCTCGGGTATTGGGCGGGGATGCTATTTAAATTCGATAACAGGCAGTGCCGCACCCTAGCCATAGGAGTAGGAATGCAGAACGCCGGCCTCGGAGCTGTACTTGCCATAAAATACGCATCACCCGAAGCCGCGATACCCAATGCGTTATTCGCTACATGGTGCATTATAAGCGCCGCGATCCTCGCCTGGTTCTGGAGCCGTAGTAAGCCGAAATAGTTTTACCCGCCTCTCGAGACGCCCGACTCAATTTATTTTGCAATAATTTCACCCCTTTTTCCGTCTTATATATGAAGGCAAATATCTTGCCTAAAGACTAAAAAGGGGGTAAAATATGAGCGAAGTTAATGAAGCTAGTCAAACTGTTGTACCGCAAATAGATGAATTGCCAATGATTCATTCCTACAAGCACATAATATCAAAGGTAAACCAACGTCCATTTTATTCAAATAGAGACGGTAGTTGTACTTTGTTTAAAGGCGATTGCCTCGATATTATAAGTTTAATACCTGCTAATTCCATCGACATGATCTTTGCCGATCCCCCTTATTTTCTATCTAACGGTGGTATGTCATGCCATGCAGGCAAAAGAGTTTCCGTAAATAAAGGCGAATGGGATAAGTCTAAAGGAATAGAAGAAACCCATAAGTTTAACATGGAATGGCTGGCTAAGTGCCAAAGAGTCCTTGCTAAAGACGGTACTATCTGGGTTAGTGGTACGTCTCATGTGATCTATTCCATTGGTTTTGCCATGCAGCAACTCGGCTTTAAGATTTTAAATGATATTGCATGGTTCAAGATCAACCCCCCACCAAATCTCTCATGCCGTTATTTTACACACGCTACGGAAACGATAATTTGGGCCGCTAAAAATAAAGATAGTAAGCACTATTTTAATTATTCGCTAATGCGTAAAATGAATAACAATAAGCAAATGCAGTCACTCTGGTCAATTACAGCTCCAAAAACTGTAGAAAAAATTTATGGTAAACATCCCACTCAGAAGCCCGTAACATTATTGGAGCGCATAACCCTTGCTTCGACAAAGGAAAATGATATTGTGCTAGATCCGTTTACCGGCTCATCAACCACCGGAGTAGCTGCATACAGGCTCGGAAGAAATTTTATAGGGATCGATAATAATAAGGAGTATTTGGATTTATCAATAAAAAGGTTAAACTTTGAACAAAGAACTAAGCATAATGTGAAAAATGAGATACAAAACGTTGAGCAAAGCATCGAAAGGCTTGTTACGGTATGAAAAAAGGAGGCGTTGGCGGTGCCAAGACTCTAACAGGGCTAAAGTTTGAATCTAGGGTTGATTTAAAAGAGATTATAAAGCCTCTGCCCGGCTACAACATAGCAGGGGATGAGGTTTTTTTTGAGGGACAAAAGGTAGCTGAGCTTTATCAAAAACATAAACTATACAAGAAGCTATTAGAACCAAACGGAGTTGACTATACAAAAATTATTACTAAGAAGCTGTTGCCAGACGATGCAATATTTCTTACAAATGGCAGAACACTATTCATTATAGAAATAAAGTTTCAAGGAGTTGCTGGATCTGTTGATGAAAAACTTCAAACGTGTGATTTTAAGAATAAACAGTATAATAAGCTGTTTAGTCCTTTAAATATACCGGTTAGGTATGTATATGTTTTGAACGATTGGTTTGCTAAGCCGGAATACAAGGATGTTTTAAGCTTTATTAAATCAGTGGGATGTTATTATTTCTTTTATACCATCCCATTTGACTTTTTAGGACTTCCAAAACCACATGAAGACGTATAAATTAACTTATTTCAAATTATAAAGGTAGCGCCGGACTTAGTCTGGCGCTTTTTTATGAGCAAAGCCACTAAAGAAATAAAGGTGAAACAAAAAGCAAGAGTTAATATTTATAAGCATTCTATAGATCTGAGTAGATTGGAAATCAAAAATAAAAGTAGCAAAGAGTTCAGCAAAAATTTAGAGGCTATTAAATATAGGGGATATGAAGTCGAAAATATTTCAGATGGCAGGAAGATAGTTATAACTAAGCCCGGAGGTAAATTTACTTTCGGCACAATTAAAAAAGAAGACTTTATGGTTTGGATCTATAACGAAAAAAGCGAATCCCTCTGGCTAATATCCCACCAAAATATTAGTGACGATCTTAAGGATAAAGCAGCTTGTGACCCAAAAGAGGCTTTACAGATTATGGAAGGCCTTAAGAGAGTTTATGAAGGCGAAGATCCTGATGATGTTTTGAAAGAAATGAAGTTAACAAATCCATGCGGTGAAATGCCAGAGGTTCTTCTTAAGGCCTATAAATGGATTTGGGGGCAAGAAGATTGTAATTATCCTCCTCCTAAATATAAAGGTAGAGCCATGTCTTGGGAGGGATGGAAGAAAGTAGACGAAGAGTGGATAAAGACAGGCGATGGCCTAGAAGATTTAAAAAAAAGGCTATTGAAATAGAAAAAATAAATTATATGCAGGTTATAAACAATAGGATAAAAACAGACGTCCTAAAAAGTGACACCCTGCGCTTGCAGGGTGTACCGAAATAGGACGTCTATAAAGGTCTTTGATAAAACTACTGGAAAACACAAAGGAGGCTCATATGAATGCGATCGGTATTGTATTAAGTGTAATTGGTGTTTTTATAGCGTCATATGGAATCTATTCAAATGGAAAAATCGAAAAATTAATTTTAAAAGAAAAGAGATTAATTCGCGATAAAATACTTGATATCGCCCAGATATTTACAGGACATCGTAACAAAATTATTAATGATCGAAAAACATTTAATAAACCAGATTTCAATAATGTTTCTATACGAATTGAAGATTTAGAAGGTATAATTGAAAACCTTAATCGCTTTGCCGAACAATTACAAGAAACGTAAAAATAGCAATGACAAAAGGAAAACAGACGTCCTAAAAAGTGACACCCTGCGCTTGCAGGGTGTACCGAAATAGGACGTCTGTGAAAGCCGCTTTTGTAGGGTGTACCCAAATAGGACGTCTATAAAAATACCCTGCAAAGTGACACGTCCCCAGAAACCAGAAATAGGATGTCTACAAAGCCGTGTTGGAGTAATGCCAAATGATGCTAATGTTTAAGGATGAATAAGATGAAAAAATGTCCTTATTGTGCAGAAGAAATACAAGAAGAAGCGATTAAATGTCGATTTTGCGGTGAAATGTTGGATAGTTTCAAAGATTCCAATAAGCCACAGAGAGTGATTGATATCCATAAAACAATTGGTAAGAAATTAATGCTTGCTGGTTTTTTAATGATGATATGTGGGATTATAGGCTGTTCAGTGGGCCTGAATATACTACAATCTAATAAAGGGTCTGGTTTTGGGAATATTGTTGGAAGTATTGGACCTCTTTTAGTGCTTATTGGTTTTTTTGTAACCGTGGCAGGTAGATTTTTAGAATAGAGAGCAAAGTGGAGGGGAAAACAGACGTCCTAAAAAGTGACATCCTGCATTTGTAGGATGTACCGAAATAGGACGTCTATAAAAGGCCATGTTTTAATGTTATGAATAATGGACCCATAGATAGAATTCGAAATTCCGGTGGAAGTATGACGCTGCCATCGGACACGGGTGGTATCGCAGCTATGGGTGAGATCAACGGCGTATTGCACCTGATCGGGAATTCTGCTATTTATCGTGTTCAACTCGCGGATGAGATTGATCCACAACGGACGAATATAACCATACCTAATACGTATCAAAGGGTTCTTTCCTACGGGACAGAGCATTTTTTCGTCAGACAAATTTTAATGACAGCTCGGCGTCTATTTAACAATAATGTGTTAGATCCTGCTTTAGACTGCAGCGTCGGGATTAATTTGTCCTTCGAGGCTTTGCTAGATATGGCGGTTATGTATGCCATTATAAATAAAATGCGCGATAAATTACAGCAAGCATCTGAAGAAATTAAGAACATTGCCGCGGAACAGCGTTCTATGAAAATACCTTCTATAGGGGATGTCCGAAGTGAGGCTAAAGTATTTCTACAAAAGGCCGATCATGTAACCGCCGCCTTGTTTAACATTGCCAAACTTTTCTATGGGAGTACTATTGACCGACATCGATTTGAATCTCTACACATTTTGATAAGTAAGAAATACGGAGAAGATACTCCTTTTGCTAAATTTTTGAAAACAGCGGTACCATTCCTAAAATTCGTGCGCAACGCTCGGAATGCAATGGAACACCCGGACAAGACCAAAGGGATCAAAATTACCGACATTTTGCTTCTGCCTAGCGGTGAGTTTAAACCGCCTTCCATCGAGATTGTTCATCCGGAAACACCGCAATCCCCGATATCTTTTATTGTGCTGATGGAACAAATTACTAACCAGCTTGCTAGTGTTTTTGAGATCATGCTTGCGCATCTTTGTGGTGTCAATGTTCAGTCCTTCGCGGGCATGTCACTCGTTGTTATCGAGTATGATGAAAACCAGCAGAAAGCGTTCAAGTGTCGTTACGGATACGCAAGTCGTATAGGAAATAAGCTTGTTCCATTCGGTTAGATTTAAGGGAATCGGGTACGTGTCAAAAAGGGACAAGCCGCTTTATTGAGTATCCCAAAGTGGCAGGTCTCCCTAAAGAAGTTTTGGCGGCAAAGACGCTGAAATCTAAATAATGGAGGTGTTAAATGGGCGATAAAGGAGATAAGAATAAACATAAACACGATAAGCAAGTAATGATAGCAAAAGCCGAAGCGGAGCAAAAGAAACACCAACAAACTACTCCATCAATAAAGAATTTCGGAAAATAACTTCTGCAAAGCTGATAGAAAGGGAATTAGGGTTAGATCCCTCGGGGACATATCTGAAACCTGTCCCTTTCGGACTTGATCCTATAGCACGCATAAAACTATGAGAATATGGGATATATCCTGCGCAAGATTATGCCGCAACCATCTGCTCGGTGAGCATAGAGAACTTCACGCCATCTGGTCGATACTTACAAAAAATAAGAAAGGTTACAGTCGTCACCCTGAAACTCTGCGATGGAAAGGAAAGCTCAGGGCGCTTTATGCCAGGCATGAAACGCTCGTTAAGGAGATGCGCAAGCGTGGGTACAGGCATCTGACCAATCTTCCCATACACCTTGCAAAAGGTGCGTCGCAGCAAAATGTATTTGTGGATCCATATCGCCGGCAGCTCAAGATATTGAAACGAAAAGGCTGCGATTGTAAAATTTGAACTTAAAATTTAGGGGCACCCTGTGCTTGCATGGTGTCACAAAATGTGACACCATCCCTCAAATTTGAGGTTCCAAATTGGAACCTCAGACTCAAGGTCACAATTTGTGACCCTGAAGATGTCTAGAGGCGGTAGGCGCAGGGGCGTAGGGCATAGGATTTAGGGCTAGAATCTCGGGTGAAGACGCCCGGGATTTTTTATTGAAAATATTTGCCCTGGAATTTCACAGAGGAAATTCCAGGACCTTAAGTCTGTAGCTTATTCGGATTTTGCTTTGTCAAAATCCGAATTCTGCAATAATTTAGCCACTTTTTCCGTCTTATATATGGGGGCATGAAATGCCCATATAGGCAGAAAAGGAGACAAGAGATGGATAAGGCGGTAGTGGTTGGGAAGATAGAAAACAGAATATTTCAGATACGTGGGAAGAAGGTTATGTTAGACATAGACTTGGCAGAGCTTTATGGAGTAGAAACCAGAATATTGAACCAAGCTGTAAGAAGAAACATAGATCGATTTCCAAACGACTTTATGTTAGTCCTTACGCATCAAGAACTTACGAACTTGAGATCACAAATTGTGATCTCAAGTTATGGCGGTAGAAGATATCTTCCATATGCGTTTACCGAACAAGGCATTGCTATGCTCTCAAGCGTACTTAATAGCGAGCGAGCCATCAAGGTTAATATTCAAATTATGCGGGCATTCGTAAGTTTAAGAAGGGTGGCTGTGACCTACTCTGGCCTGAAGAGGAAGATAGAAGGTATCGAAAAAAAGTATGATTCTAAGTTTGCAGTTGTATTTAGAGCTATAAAAAAGCTCATGGATCCACCTTCGATTAAAGATCGCATTATAACTGGATTTAAGCCGAAATCTTGAGGTCACAAATTGTGACCTCAAGTTATGTATAGCGGCGGGAGATGTGATATAATATAAAGCATATATGAAGATGATTAAAGTATCGGTTTTATGCATTGCGCTATCCATCGGTTTTCTGGACGGCTTGTGGGCGGCGCCGTCCAATGGCACAAGGTTTCCGCCAAAATGGAAGATCGAAGCAGGTTATGAATATAATAACATGTTCAAGCGGTCGCTTTGCCGAGCGTTCGGGAACCTGACGACGCAGGATCATTTCGGCACGCTTTCCCTGGGCATATTTGACTGGTTATCATTGGACGGTAAGGCGGGGCTGGGCGATGTGACCGAGAAGAGTGGCAAGCTGCCGTCATTGGAGTATAATACTGGATTTGCCGGAGGTTATGGTTTTCGCATGAGGGTGTATAAGAACGAAAAGATGGGCCTGCGCGCTATCCTGGGCGGGCAGCATATCTGCGTTCACCCGAAAGTCAGGAACATCAACAGTGATAAATACGAAGCTATTCTCGACGATTGGCAGGCGAGCGCTATAGTTGCCAAAGATTTTAAATTCAACACCGTATATGCCGGTATCAGCGGGTCGGATTGCGAGATTATTTATAGGTTGAACGGCCAAAACAAAAAGAGGGTTTCTTCCGATTCATATATAGGTCTCATTACCGGCATGGAGATGTATTTATTTGATGGGAAGGCAAGGATCGATATCGAGGGGAGGTTTTTTAGCGAAACAGCCCTGTCGACATCAGCCTCCTGGTTATTCTGACGCCTCTTTAGTCAACTTTTGGAGTAAGTCGTAAGGAAAACAGACGTCCTAAAAAGTGACACCCTATTCTTGTAGGGTGTACCGAAATAGGACGTCTGCAGGAACTCGTCTGCAGGAACTCGGAGTGCCGAAGACCCAATTTAAGAAGATTGAGGAAGATAGAGAGCGATGAAAAAATCCCTGATAATATTAGTGATCCTGGCGCTTGGAGTTGCCGGATGGCTTTATCTTGTGAAAGGCTATGTCGGGTTCAGGCGCAGGGGCGCTGTTCCTGAGCAGCTTATAAGCGAAGCCCAAATTCCCGGGATGAAGAATATCCGCCTTATCGCCGATCCGCTCAAGATCAAGAAGCACAAGTTAGCCGGCTTGATAAAGGATTCGAACCTTTCCAAAGGCAGTTTCAAGAACCCGGAGATCAACATACTTACGATATCCGGCGGCGGTGCTAACGGCGCTTATGGCGCCGGGGTTTTGTGCGGATGGACGGAGACAGGCAAAAGACCAATATTTGACATTGTAACAGGTGTCAGTACAGGCGCCCTGATATCGCCGGCAGCCTTCCTTGGCCCTGAATACGACCATTTGATCAAAGATATATACACAAATATATCAGATGCCGATATCGTAAAACAGAATTTTATAGCACTCCTGTTTGAAGGGCGCCCGTCGCTCCTTGATACCCAGCCGCTAAGAGGAGTCCTTAAGAATGCCGTGACGAAAGAGCTGGTGGCTGCGGTGGCTTGTGAACACGCTAAAGGAAGGCGCTTATATATAGCGACGATCAATCTTGATGCCAGGCGCCTCGTCATGTGGGATATGGGCGCCATAGCGTCATCGGGTGTGCCTAATGCCGATGAAATTTTCCGTGAGATAATGCTGGCTTCGGCATCCATACCGGTGGCCTTTCCTCCGGTCATGATCACCGTCGAAGTCGGAGGTAAGCTATATGATGAAATGCACGCCGACGGTAGTGTGGCAACCCAGATCATGGGATCGCTTCTGGTATTAGGATATGATGAAGTGAAGAAGAAGAGGACTAACGTCTACGTCATCCGTAACGGCAAGATCGCCGATCCGCCCGAGGAAGTCCCTTACAAGGTGTGGGATATTGCCGCGGCCGCTTTTTCCACGATGATCACGTGGCAGAGTTATGGTGATATTTACAGGTTCTCCACGCTTGCCAGATATGAGCACATAAATTTTTATTTTACATGCATACCATATATATTCAATGAACCGCGCAAGGGAGAGTTCGACCTATCCTATATGCGCAAGCTCTTCTATCGCGGGTACCGGATGGCGTTATCCGGAAATAATTGGTATAAACAAGTGGGCGATACCATTAAGGTGTCCAGCTCAGGCAAATAGATAATAATAGGAGGCGAGGTATGGTAAAGAAGATATCGGTGCTAGTGGCGATTTTCATGCTGGCGGTTATGATACTTAGTGAAATTTCTTATGCTCAGGTAGGACTGGCGGTAATGGGCGCAAGGCGCGCAAAGAAAAAGATGGATGAACAGCAGCAAGCCAAGGAGCGGCAAGCCGAAGAGCAGAAGGCCGCAGAAGATGCTACCGCCGTGACAGATGAGGTAAATCCGAAAAACGCGCCGGAGGGTGAGTAAAGAAAACCTTTTTACACCCGTCATAAAATCTGCTATAATCCTGTCGTAACCGCTGTTTGTTACAATGAGATTTTTATGATGCTGGCGTAGCTCAGTTGGTAGAGCAGCGGTTTCGTAAACCGCAGGTCGTTGGTTCAACTCCAATCGCCAGCTCCATTCTAAGGTTATGGTTAAAAAAATAATTCTAGCTCTCCTAATTGCCGTATGCCTGACTCAAAGCACGGCGTACGCGAAGCCGCAGGGCCTGTCGCTCACAGCGACGGGATATGAGTGGCTCGGGTATTCACCTCAGGAAAAACGCGCTTTTGCCAATCTCGTTCACATAGCGCTTAATAAGAAGGGAGCGTATAATACCGAAGATGTTATAAAGAAGCTCGACGATTTCTACTACTCGGCCATTGAGAAGGCCAAAGCGGATCCCATGAATTTTGATGAAGACGAATATCTGAAAATTCCATGTGTGAAAGTGATCAAAAACTAAAAGGAGATGTATGAAGAAGAGTCCTAAGACCAAAGATGCCGGTTCTCCGGAAGCGGTCGAAGCGGATATCGCCGGTTTGATCGTCAAAGTAATGCAGCAGATAACGTTCCTCGATAAGAAGATAGATGGGCTGATCGCCCAGGCAGCGGCAAGGCCGGTAGAAGTGAGGCATGCGGCTGCGCCTTTTCAACATTCAGTCCGTCATGATCGCAGTGACCAGGGCAGGCCGGATTTCAGGGACAGGATACTGCATAAAGCGGTGTGCGCCGATTGCAAAAAAGAATGCGAAGTGCCTTTCAGGCCCACAGGGAACAGGCCGGTATATTGTAAAGAGTGTTTCTCTAAGAGAAAAGACGATAGCCCCTTCATGGGCCGGCGGGATGAGAGACCCGAAGGCGGAGACCGTCACCGCAGTTCATTTAAAGGCAGGCGCGAGGAAAGATCGTCGGGACCGGAGAGCCATCATAAGGCCCCGTTCTATAAAAAGTTTGCCGGTAAGGAAGGCAGGCCGGGAGCAAGGAAGAGGCCGATCATGCGCGGGCGAAGAAAGCCGAAGGAATAAAGTAAAGATATCGGAGGTGTCTCGATGGTCATAGTGCTCGGGATAATGGCGGTGCTGCTTCTAGTGAGTGTTTTCTATCTAAAGAAGTTCATGAGCGATATGGCAGTGGTGGAAGACGAATTAATAAAAGAGATAAGAGA
>Ga0247841_10008384_pt1 | contig 14916 bp, 8 predicted proteins | sample LaCruzMarch2015__2_FD_192410 | JGI IMG/M metagenome (GOLD analysis project Ga0247841, IMG submission 192410) | Freshwater microbial communities from meromictic Lake La Cruz, Castile-La Mancha, Spain - LaCruzMarch2015_18m | ecosystem: Environmental > Aquatic > Freshwater > Lake | place: Spain...
AATGGTTGTGGTTTTTCATGCGGCTGTAGGCTACAGCCGCGACCGTCCCCAAAGCCAGCACTTTTTTTTCGATTTAGAAATAGGTGCGAAAAAGATTATTTTTGGGGTTGACTATTTTGCCCCCCCCCGCATAATATGTGCCAATCGTAGGTGCTGGAATGTTTCTGGCTTAACCTATGGGATGCTAGTGAAGGAAATCCATGAATAAATACTTAGTTTTCTTGCTGTTGCTGTCTCCGGTATCGTATGGGGGAACCAAAATTGATGCCTATTATACGGATCCACAGATCAATCCATCGCGCCCAAATTCCGCGAGGGAGTATGATATGGAACAGATCGGTGTGACCGGGATCAAGGCGCACATCTATAAGGGCGTAAAATTCACGGTCGAGGGGACGGAGCCCAACACCCCGTCGCAGGGAAAGTTCCAGAAGGGTGATGTCATCCTTGGCGTGAATGGGGTTGTACTCCAAGGGAAAGATCCGTTGGTGACTCTCGGAACAGCACTGACCGAGGCTGAGGCGACAGATGGAGTCCTTGTCTTTGATATTCAGTCAGCCAAGAGCAAGACGTCAGAAAAGGTGACGATCAAAATTCCCATTCTGGGGGCCTATAGTAAAACCTACCCGCTGAACTGTGAGAAATCCAAAAAGATCATTGCACAGGCTGCTGAATTCTATTCAGTCCAAGACAGGAAAAAGCATGCCCTGCATGACGGACTTGCCTGTTTGTTCCTGTTGTCCACTGGCGACGATAAATACATTCCGCTCGTGAAGGAGTACTTTGTTCCTTATCTGAACATTCAGAAAATCGGGGAAAACTCATGGCACAACGGTTACAACGGTGTTGCGTGTGCAGAGTATTACCTGCGCACTGGCGATAAAGCTGTTCTGCCGATCCTGCAGTATTACTGTGATAACGCCCGTGACCGCCAGAGATACGGCGTTGGTTGGGGTCACTGGGGCGGCGCCGCCAATCCCTCCTACGAGTCCGGCGGCGGGATGCAGCACTCCGCAGGCAATCAGATCCTGTTCACCCTGGTGCTGGGGAAGATGTGCGGGGTTGATGTTGATGAAAAGACCCTCACAGGTGCGCTCAGACATTGGTACGCGTTTGCTGGTCATGGAGGGATTCCGATCTCCGATCAACGTTACTGGTCTGTCTGCCGTTCAGCCGGCAGGGATGGAACGACTGCCGCAATCATGCACATTGCCAGCCAAGCCAAAGGAGATGTGACGATCTATAAGAAGGCCAAGGAATATCTGGCCATGTCCGCACTGACCAGCTGGCCGTCACGGGAGTATAACTGGGAAGTGATCTGGGAGAGTATGGCCAGTCATTTCATGCTCGACTACAATGCTAATATGTACTATCAGACGCAGCAGCGTTTCCGCTGGCTCTATGATCTGAACCGGCAGGCCTCAGGGGGCTTTGTTGCCCATATCGACCATGGCAGTATGAGCCCCAGTGCGTCAGGTATTTCGATGGCGTTGGCCTTTACCGCGCCACTGAAGAACCTCCAGATCACAGGCGCGCCGCGTTCGAAATACGCCAAGGACTTCACCTTGCCTGAACATCTCTGGGGCAATGAGGCGGATCTGGTTTTTCTGAGTTCCAAGCATAACAAGGATTACTACTCGTACGGTAAAGATGAAGAGATTTATATCCCGTACAGTCAATTACCGGTCGAGCTCTCGTATACGGCTGCGGCATTCAAAGATTTGCCCCTCAATGTGATGCTCAAAAACGTACGCCATGCACGGTGCGAGATCCGGATGGGGGCCGCAAAAGCGTTATGCATGAACGGACATATCGGTGAACTTGAAAAACTGTTGAGTGACCCGGATCCCCGTTTGAGGCGTGCCGCGCTGGATGGCATCAATGACTGCCGTCCGTGGTTCGGTGGTTGCCCAGTTAGCAATAATGCCCTGCCGGCCGAAAAGTTTACGCCGGCCATGTGCGATGCCATTACGAAGATCCTGAGTAATCGCGAGGAAGCGTGGTTTGTCATCGATGGGGCCTTGCAGGCGCTCTACCACGCACCCATCCCGCTGATCGAAAAGAACATCCCCAACATCCTGCCCTGGACAACCCATGCGGACTGGTGGCTGCATGAGTCGGCGTTTTTAGCTCTCCTGGGGTTGCAAAAAGATGAAGCACTTTTCGTGAAACATCTCCCCGCCGCAATCACTATCATGATCAACGAGGACCACTACAGTCCTCGGAACTCCATGGTCAAACAACTGGAAGGGATCCTGCAGCGAACAGGAGCAGATAGTCTGGTCCGGCGGTTGGTTGCCGACGGACTTGTACGTGCCACAGCAGAGACCAAAATCTTTCCGAATGAGCGCAATTATAATCGATCCAAGTCGGGGGCCGTCAACGTCATCGAAGCGGCTTTGGCAGCCCTTACGTATGCCCCTGAAACCGCTGCCAGTATCGCTGAAGGCCTCGCCACAGGTGACCGTCTGAAAATGATGGACACGGACGTCCTGATGAGGGCTGTCAGGAGTCACGATAAGAGTGTAAAGCGGTTTTATATCGGCTTTCTTCCAGCACTGGACATGCTTCAGGGAAAAGAGAGGGAGCGGGTGATCACGGTTCTCTTCGATACGTTCAGGCCGGAGCTGATCAAGCGCTTTGAAATGGGGAGCGGATTCAACAAAGTCGAACTGATGAATATGATCATTGATCTGAATAAATTGAAGAAACCGATCTCGGGCTGGGTGAATATCGGCACACCTGCCAGCACAAACCGCGTCTGGCGTTATCACTCCTTTGATCCGGTTAAGGAAGAAGCCAAGACGTCCCTTAAAGCTGGCCCCAAGACACAAGTTACCGCGCTGCCAATCGGAATGGCCAGGTGGGAGCTGCCCGGATTTGATGACAAAGACTGGACCTCTGGGTTCACCCCGATCGGCAAGGGAAAATTCGTAACCCATGGGCATGGGCATCCGCACGTGGCGGATTCCAATTTCAGCTACCCGAATCGCTCGGTCTGGGGCGAAGGCGAGACTCTTGTCACCCGAACCAGCTTTACGCTGAGCAAAGAGGATCTCCAGAAAGAGATATACAGCCTTCGCATCCTGTGTCCTGGAGTCAATAAGATCTATCTGAATGGAAAGAAAATTCACGACACCATCAATTGCCCGGATGTGCCACGGTATGAGACGATCATCCTCGGTTCCCCCGAGACAAAAAACCTGAAGGAGGGTCTCAATACCCTCGCAGTTGAAACGGCCGCTAAAGCCATAACGATCTCCAAGAGCAATGGTGTCAATAAGCTCGTCGGCCAAATAGATGTCTACGTCGAGGCATTGAAGAAGTCGGATCTGGACTTGTGATTTCAATTCAATAGGGGAAGAATATGAAGGGCATCTGTTTTCGGAGTGTGGTTCTGTTGACTCTCATGGGGACTTCCGTTAAGGCTGAACAAACGAATAGGGTCAACAACGTGCGTGATCTCAAATTGAAATCGTTTGAGGAGGCGAAGTCCGGCAAGTCGGATTCAGCTCCAGCTGCAAGCACTGGAATAAAGGTTTACTACCCCACGGTGGACCTCGCGAAAGGATCCGCTTTAGCATGCTTCCGCGCGTGGCCAGAGGGCGCATCACCGGCAGGGGTAGGCAAGAGGATTGCTGAAAATTTCCTGCCACGAGGCCACTATCAAGATCATCGCGATTTGCGTTATCCGGATGCGATTGTCTGGCTCGGGGCTCTCAAGGTGGCCCGCGAGACCGGAGACAATGAACTGGCTGAAAAGCTCATTCGTAGGTTCGACAGGTATCTGGCCAATCCAAAGCTCGTGCCGGACAGATTTCATGTGGATTACACGGTCCTCGGCATTGTGCCGCTGGAGCTTTACCGACTGACCAATGATCCCGCCTTGAAGCAACTCGGCATGTATCGTGCCGACGGACAGTGGCTCACGCCGACAGCCGACGGGGTGACCCGTCAGGCGCGTTACTGGGTCGATGATATTTATATGATCGCCGCCATCCAGACTGCGGCCTACCGGGTCACCAACGATCCGGTGTATCTGGATCGCGCAGCCCTCACGATCGAGACATACTTGAAAAGGCTGCAAAAAGAAGATGGACTCTTCTGGCATGCCGAGGACTCGCCGTTTGTCTGGGGTCGTGGCGTCGGTTGGTATGCGGCCGGCATGACAGAGATCCTCAAAGTTATTCCTGAAACCCATACGAATTACCCGGCCATTATGGGCGGCTATAAAAAAATGATGGCGGCGCTTCTGAAAAACCAAGCCCCTTCAGGGCTCTGGCGCCAACTGGTGGACAAGCCGGAAACATGGGAGGAAACGTCGGGCTCAGCTATGTTCGCCTACGCCATGGTCACAGGCGTCCGGCGCGGCTGGCTTGCGCAGGAGGTGTATGGGCCGGCGGCGCGCAAGGCCTGGCTGGCGCTCGTCGCTCAAATCGATCAAGACGGCAACCTGCAACAGGTCTGCGTGGGCACAAACAAAGGCGAGAAGGCGGTCGGCAAGGATCTGACAAAACAATACCAATACTACCTGGATCGTTCGCGTGTTGCCGGAGACTACCACGGTCAGGCTCCTCTGCTCTGGACCGCCGCCGCCCTGCTCGAAAAGGAGGGGGAGTAAAATGATGCTATGCGCAACCAAATCGTGGCCGCTCATGATTCTGTTAGCCGCTCTGATGCAGGCGCCGGCAAACGGGGCGCCATCTATGGCACCTGAAGAGGTGGTCGCCGGATTCGACCGGCGGGCCGAGGCGGTGTTTCGCGCGGAGGCGGGCAAGCCGCTGGTGCGTGCGAAGAAAAACCCGCCGCTGAGTCCCGAGCGCGGACCCTATGTGCGGGGCTATTCGTATTCGATCATCGCGTTCGCTGCACGCTGTCTTTACCTGGGTGAGAGACTCGACGAGGCTAATGCTGCCCTTGTTGAAAACGCGCAGTACTATCTCGATAATCCCTTAGCGATCTGCGACCGCGACAGTTTCCACTGGCATGCGGAGATCGTTCTTCGCCTGCTTGAACTGTACGGCCCTCAAGGAAGCGTGCGTGCGGGTTTGATCACAAAGAGCACGGAGGCGAAGGTTCTTGAGTATATGTGGATCTACACGAAGAAATGCTCCTGGCTGGGCAAGGCGGAGTACAAGAAGACCAGGACATGGAATGTGTACAGTTCCGAGAACCATCACGCGATGGATTTCACCTGTCACTGGCACTTTTCGAAATATGCGAAGGATCGGCCGGAATACAAAGATCTCACATGTGATGATGGCGCGACCCTGGCAGAGCATTTCAAGGCTTGGAATGCGTACATCATTGAATACTGCAGGGAGCGGGCGCGGCGCGGCCTCTGTGTTGAGATGAGAAGTGATGGCTACAACTCCACGCTCATCAAGGGCTTCTACAATTTTTATGACTTCGGTGATAAAGAACTAAAGAAAGTTTCGGGAATGTTTCTTGATATGTACTTCGCTTACTGGGCTGAAGAACAGATTATGGGTCATATGGGCGGAGGGGCTTCGCGCATCAAGGGCAACAATGCATACATCCAGGGCCGCAAACACGGTAACGCGGTGCTGGCCTGGCTCTACTTCGCGATTGGCGAACAGCCGGAACTTAACGGTCATGATGTCAGCGCGCTGCTGAGTGGCTACCGTCCGCCTGCCGTAGTGGCCGATATCGCACGCGATACAGAGGGACGCGGCACGTACGAAATCCGACAACGCGTGCCGGGGCTTGGTTATCAGGGACACACCTTTCCGCACATGGACAAACCGAACCAGAAACCCAATCAGTTCCATACGGATGGCGGCGGCGGCATTCTGCGCTATAGCTACTGTGTTCCGACGTTCATTTTGGGCACGCCGATGTGCGAAGCCCGCCCGCTGTCGGACTGGGTGATGATCAGCAGTCAGAGCAGGTGGCAGGGGGCAATCTTTGAGGGCGAAGGTGATCCACGGATTGTTCCTGTACCGCGGGCAAAAGACAACAGTGTGGCGTTTAACCAGTTCTGGTCGGTCCAGAGCAAAGGAAGTCTTATCACCCAGAAACTGAAGACCAGCAAGGGCGCCGCCGAGATGATGGTGTGGATGTCAAAGAACGGGCTGGGTACGCCCATAAAGGACGGTGACATCGTATTTATCGAGGCGCCCGGCGCTTATGCGGCAGTGCGTGTCGGGCAGGGCGGGTTCACGCTGACGGACCAGGTGTTCAAGGGCACGAAGGAGGAAGGAACTGCATTCTCTTCGCCGCCAGCAAACATCGTTCTCCCGGACAATGAATATGCGCCTGTGATCCTCGAGGTCATGGCGAAGAGCGCTGTGAAGAACTTCGATGACTTCAAGTCGAAGGTGAAAGCATCGAAGCCGAAGATGGAAGGAGCGCTCCTTAAGTACACGACAATCTACGGTGATGAGCTCACACTCGATACGAGCTACAAAAAGAAGCCCTCGATCAATGGTAAGACCGTCGACTATGCACCGAAGAAGGTCTTTGACAGCCCGTTCTTAAATGCTGACTTTGACAGCGGCATCGTGACCATCAGCAAAGGGGCGCGCAAGAAGATTCTGAATTTCAATTGACCCCAAAACATGAGGCCTGGAACTAGAAACCTCCCTGCACGGTTGATGTGGCGGGGTCCGCTGGGGACTGTCACTCTGCTTCGGAATGATGAGCATTAGTTTATTAAGCATGTAAAGGAACGATTAATGAAAACGAAAATGAGCATTGGACGAATCGTCATGGTGAGCATGACTCTGTTATTAAACCCCTTCTCTGTCTGGGCAGATGCTCTGGAGGAGGGCTTTAAGAATCCGCCGGAGGAGACCAAGCCGTATTGCTACTGGTACTGGCTGAACAATGACATTTCAAAGGACGGGATCACCAAGGATCTTGAGCACATGGCGAGGATGGGGATCAAGCAGGCCATGATCGGGAATATTGAAGGTGGCGGTCCGGTCAAGATGTTCTCTCCGGAGTGGTACGACCTCACGCGCCATGCACTCAAGGAGGCGGCGCGCGTCGGGGTTGGCATTATGATGTTCAATGCGCCAGGATGGAGCCAGAGCGGCGGACCCTGGATCAAGCCCGAACAATCCATGCGCCGGATCGCCTGGAATGAAATAGAGGCCAAGGGCGGAAAGTTTTCTCAGGTGGTCCGTCCTGCAGGCAAGCAGAGTCCCCAAGATGTTGCGGTGCTGGCGATTCCCAAAAAAGAAGCCGTCTCAATTCAGGCCTCTGTGCCGGAAGGAGAAGGCAAGGCAGGGACGCTATCTTTCAAGCACACAGCCCCATTCAAGGCGCGGGCGCTGATTGTGAAAAGCATACCCGAGGTCAAGCAGCCGAAGGGTAAGGGCAAGGCTGCAAAAGCCAATGTCGATTCCAATCTGTACGCTGTGAAAGATGGGAAAAAGGAGTTGGTGGCGAAGATCCAGCCCGGTAGCCGGAATCCGACAACGGACTTCCTGCCGGATGGCGACCGTATCTATAGCTTCAAAGAGGTGATGGCGCAGGAATTTGTTCTTGAGCCCTGCACGCTCGCTTCAAATGCGGTGACGTTGACTTCAGAACCCAGGGTCGCACAGGCAGTTGAAAAGCAAATGGGGCGAATGCACCCGACGCCGAGCCCGACGTGGGATTCCTACAAGTTCAAGGATACCGTGCAACCGGATGATGTCTCTACAATCGTGCAGCAGAAGGATATTATCAACCTGACGGACAAGCTGTCGCCAGATGGTTCGCTGACCTGCGAGCTTCCGCCGGGGGACTGGACCGTCATCTATTTCGGCATGGTTTCAACCGGGGCGAAAAACTCACCTGCGCCACCGGAAGGTACGGGTCTTGAAGTTGACAAGATGAGCAAGTCCCTTATTGAATTTCATTTTAACGCGATGTTCGGAAAACTGTTGAAAGAGGTTACGCCAGAGGAGAAATCCGCCTGGACGGGTGTGACCATTGACAGTTACGAAAAGGGCGCACAGAACTGGACGGATGATTTTGATAAGGAGTTTAAAAAACGCGCCGGATATGATCCGATCAAGATGCTCCCCGTGATGGCAGGTAAGGTCATTGACAGTGCCAAAGCTTCGGATCAGTTTCTCTGGGACTTGCGTAGAATCGTCGCAGACATGATTGCTGAGTATTACGTCGGCGGACTCACAGCTGTTGCGCACAAGCATGGATTGACCACCTGGTGTGAAAATTACGGACATTGGGGTTTCCCGGGCGAGTTCACGACGTATGGCCGGTATTCCGATGAGATCGGCGGCGAGTTCTGGAGCACAGGCAACTTGGGAACAATCGAATGTCGGGCTGCAAGCTCCACATCGCATATTTACGGTCGGCGGAAAGTGTATGCCGAGGCCTTTACCAGTTCATTGAATCTGGGGCACCATCCCTACATCTTCAAGCGGCGGGGCGATGAGATGTTCTGCGAGGGTATCAATCAGTTTGTCTTGCATGTCGTAGCCCATCAGTCTAAGGACGGCGTGCCTGGCAAGAATCCATGGTTCGGCACCTCATTCCATCGTAATAATCCGTGGGTCATTGAATCGCGCAATTGGGTGCGGTATCTGCAGAGGGTTCACTTTATGCTCCAGCAGGGGAATCCTGTCGCTGACGTGGCTGTTTATATCGGCGACTTCGCGCCGCAGATGACAGGTCCTGCGAATCCTGTTCCCGCTGGCTATGATTATGATTACATGGGGTCGGATGCAATCTTGAGCAACCTTGATGTTGTGAATGGCAAGTGGGTAGTTTACGATGAGAAGAATAAAAAGCGCATCGCCGCAACGTACGAGTTGATGGCGCTGCCGGAGTCAGGGTATATCCGTCCGCAGGTGGTCACGCGGCTTGAGCAACTCAAGAAGGCTGGCGGAAAGGTCGTCAATACGTCGCCTGTTCCGGTTAAGGCATTGCAGGATCTCGGGGTTGCGCCTATTCTTTCGGGAGCGTCCTGCGGACTTCGTTGGAAGGCGCGCCAGTTGGACGATGGCATGCTCTTCTTCCTCTCCAACTTCGAGGCGACAGGTCAGTTCAAGGCGAAGCTGAGGACGACAGGAATGGTTCCTGAACTGTTTAATCCAGTGACTGGAGAGACACGGAAATTAGCACGTTACAAGGCGGAGAAGGACGGAACGCAGATTTGCCTGAATGTCAATGACAAGGCAGACGCCTTCTTTGTGATATTCCGTGAAAAACAACAACAGGCGTCGGTTCTCGCTGTTCAGTCTGAAGGCAAGGATGTCGGACCAGGCGACCTCGCGCTTTATTATGATCAGAAGAACGGGTTGGTTGCGGAGTCCGGTCGTAAAGGCGTCTATACGCTTACCATGAGTGACAAAACGGAAAAGAGCGTCACCATTGCGAAGGATTCCGAAGCGTTGCCCATCAACGGCACGTGGACAACCACGAATAAGGACGAAAAAGGCTTTTCGGTGTATAACGAGGTCACGTTCGCCATTCCGGCCGGCTTCGGACAGGGAGAGAAAATCGAGCTGGATCTGGGGAATGTACAGGTCATGGCGCAGGTGACGTTGAATGGCAAAGCGTTTGAGACACTCTGGATGCCACCGTTTGTCGTGGATGTTACGGAAGTTGTGAAGACGGGAGACAACCAGTTGAAGGTTCTGGTCACATCGACTTCAAAGGGCAAGCCAGGCCTCGACAATGTGAAGTTGAAAACGAGCTCCCGTTGCTCTCTGTAATCACCTTTGTTTTAAAAGGGGTTCTTATGAAATGTGATAAGACAGCCGGTTCTGTAGTTGCACTCGTGTTGCTCTGCCTCAGTCTGTCTGCCACAGGGCAGACGAATGAGCCTTCGCTCAAGCTGATGGGTAATCGTTTTCTGACGTTCAATACAATCGTCCGTGTCCGGCAGATCGAGGTCACGCGTGATGTTGCTCACGGACCGGATGAGTCGAGTGTCCACACGCCTGCCGAAGCGCGTACGTTCCGCGAGGCGATCGAGACTGCATGGCCAGGTGCCCGTATCACGTGGGCCTTCAGTTGGCTCGCACTGCATGATGAACGTGCGCAGTATCGTGAGTTGCGTGATCTCGTTGTGAGCTACCAGAAAAAGTTTGGCGATGAGATCACCTTTATTCCAGGCGCCTATTTTTCGAACATGTATAACACCCGTGAACAGGTGAACCGCGACCTGCATGAGGGATTGAAACGTGTTTCGGAACTTGTCGGTGACGGATATCGTCCGAAGAGTGTGGTCGCGGGTTTTCTTGCCTCGGACAATCTCCGCTATCTTGCAGAGAAGGAGAACATCCATGTCTGCCAGGGGAATATCTGGAGCCAATATGCGGTTGATAATGGTGACGGCGAGGGCTCGATCTGCTATCCCTACTATCCGTCACGTGAGCACTTCTGCAAGCCCGCGCAAGGCAAAGATGATTTGATTGACTGCGTGAATCTCGACGGCTGGACCGTGGACTTCCTCTGTGGACGCATTCCCGGTGGTCGAAGAGTCAACGGCGAGCCCTGGCGAAGCCGTCAGGGCGTTGGCCCCATCGAGACCTTGCTCGACATGGGAACCGAGCGTGGCACGAAGGCGATGCTCGCCACCACGGCCGCCCATTTTGATGATGGCTTTGAACGCAACGGCTTTGCCTGGGTGACCTGCGGCTGGGAGATGGGTCTTGTAGAAGCTCGCAAAATTTATGGGTACGGTGGTAAAAATGGCATGGAGGGTCTTCATCTCTGGTTGACCGAGATCCGTAAACGTTGGCCAAACGCCAAACTCATCACTCAAGGCGAATTTGGCTTGCTCTGGCGGGAGCAGTTCAAAACGAATGATAAACTCGACTATCGCTTTGTCCAGCGCGGCTGTGGGATCCGCGCCTCGGAGGCCAACAAGGAGATCAGTTGGTACATGAACAAAGATTTCCGACTAGCCATCCTGCGCGATTGGCAGACGAATGCCACGGGCAAGGTGATTGATTTCACCCGTTATGACCTTCCTGCCGCAGAACCTGCCGACCCCGAGCCCGGCAAGCAGTCCCGTAATTGGAGCCTGATCAATCGCCTCAATCAGAAGGGTGTGCGGCCGCAAGACAAACCCATCTCTCTTCAGGAGCTGACGCCTGAAGAACAGGCGCTCATTAAGCGTCGCTATCCGGAACTGATGAAAAACTAGGTTTCAATTTTTACCACAGAGAACACAGAGAACACATAGAAAAGAGTTGCACATCTGATTGCGAAACAAAGAATTTAGAAGTTGATCTTTGAGATCTCTGCGTTCTTTGCGGTTAAATCAAATCAGTATAGACAAGGAGTAGGTATATGGTAATTTCTCGTCGAGCTTTTGTTCATGCCGCAACTGCGGCGATGACAATGCCTGTGATTATTCCTTCGCGTGTTCTGGGGCAAGGCGCCCCTTCAAAAAAAATTACACTGGGATGCATCGGTGCCGGTGTGCATGGAATGGGCGTCAATATCGCCAATTTCCTAAACATCGATGACGTGCGCATCGTGGCGGTCTGCGATGTGCAACGTTCTCGCATGGAGAAGGCCAAGAAGCGGGTCGATGATGCCTATCAGAATACAGATTGTAAGGCTTTCCAGGATTTTCGCCAGATCATCTCAGATAAGTCCATTGACGCTGTGGTCATCAGCACGCCGGATCACTGGCATATCACCATGGCTTTGATGGCATTGGAGGCGGGCAAGGATGTCTTCTGTGAAAAGCCGCCGAAATATATCTCTGAATGTTTTGCCCTTGAAGCTTGTGCGAAAAAGCATCAGGCGGTCTTTCAGACTGCCCTTGAAGATCGCTCCACTCCGCACTATCACAAGATGATCGAATGGTGTCGGAATGGCGCGCTTGGCGATGTGCAGCGCATCGAAGTGACCTTGCCGGAGCTGGCAATCCTGCCCCCGCCAGCCAAGGACGTTCCGATTCCAGCGGGTGTCGATTATAATCTTTTTTCTGGCCCAGCGCCCTTGATCCCGTTTCAGAACCAGTACCTTCAGTCGAATGGGTGGCGCGCCGTGCGTAATTTCGGAACCGGTTCCATCTTGGATTGGGGTGGGCACATGTTCGACACGGCGCAGTTGTGTGCGAATGCGCTGGATCAAGTTCCTGTGGAGGTGAGTGGCAAAGGGCGGATACCGACAAACTCCTTGACCGATATCCCGGTTGAATACGATGCAGACCTCACCTATTCCAATGGAGTGATCATCAATATCAAGCACGGCGGAACAGGCATTAAGATCTATGGAACCAAGGGCTGGGTGGGGAATGACAAGTGGCTGGGACAACTGAAGGCCAGCGACGAGGCGATCCTGAAGACGAAGTATACCCCTGAAACATCCAAATATCGGCAGATTGCCTCGAGTGAGCACAAGAACTTCGTCGCGTGTGTCAAGTCGCGCGAGAAGACCACCTATCCCGTGGAGACCATGCACTCGATTCATCTGGGACTTCATGCGGCTGACATCTCCATCCGGCTCGGTCGCAAAGTTAAATGGGATGCAAAGAAGAACGAATTTATAGATGACGCGGAGGCCAACAAACTCGCGACCGCACCTGCCCCGCGCGATTGGCAAAAAGAGGGATAGGAGTGTCAGCCGGCTTCGCTCAGTCGTTCACTCGCTCACTCGTTAAATCGAAAGAAAAAAACATGAATTGTATAACCGTTCTACTTGCCTTCAGCGTCATTACCCTGTCTACCCATGCCGCCCCGAAGTTTTTCCCCTATTGCGTGAAGGCTTCGCCCGCAGAGCTCAAGGCGCTGGGGTATGACGGCTGTGAGATCCCTTTCGTGATTGGACCGGAGCTAGACAAACGCATCAAGGCCGCGGATGAGGCAAAGATGATTATCGCAAAGACCTACATCACGCATGATCTTCAGAAGCCCTTTCCAGTGGAGAAGCTGGAGGCCTTTATGAAACCGTTGAAAGGGCGCGAAACCGTGATTGAGCTTGCCCTGACGGGGTATCCTGCTGGCGCGCCGGAAGGTGTCGAACCCATCGTGAAGGTACTCAAGGAGTTGGGGGAGCTCGCCGGCAAGTATCAGCTGCGTATTGCCGTTTACAATCATATCAAGACCTATTGCGAGTCTGTGCCCTTCGCGATTGAACTTGTCGAGAAGGTCGACCTGCCCAATGTCGGCTATTGCTTTATTGTTTGCCACTGGCTTCATATGGAAGGAACCAAGGATTACCGTCCGTTGCTCAAGGCGAATCCGAAAAAACTCTTTATCGTCGGTACGAATGGCGCCACTGTGGAGTTGAAGGGGTGGAACAATCTGATCTGTCCCTTGGATGTTGGAAATTTCGACAATGCCCAGTTACTTCAAACTTTAGAGGAGATTAAATACTCCGGTTTGGTGGGTCTCCAATGTTTCGGCATTAAATTGCCAGAGGCTGAACATCTGAAACGTTCAATCGATGTCTGGCGAAAACTGGTTGAGGTGCGCCAACAGAAAGAGGGTCTCTCGAAAGTTACTCCATGAAAAACAAATTTATTCTGATCATCCTCGGCACCTTCCTTCTGGCTGCTCACGTGCCGGGCGCTGAACCGAAGCCTTTTGTTGCGGACCTCAAGCCGGAGATCTTGAAGTTTGAGCCGTTCACGTGGACAAACGCGATTCCTGAGGGATGTCCGTTTGAACGCTCCAAGACGTTCACGGATATTCGCTTTCTCGGCGTGAAGAGTGGTTTTAGGTATGGTGACACGTGGTATCCGACCTGGGCGGAAAACGATATTCTCTATTCGCCCTGGACGGATGGAAAGACCAAACGCCTCGACGGCTATACCGACTGGTCGCAATCATGGGTTCATCCCGAACACATCACAACCGGACAGGGTGTCATTCTCGGGGATGACCCGCTGAATCTGATTGCCTACAGCATCGGGCTCGATAAGAGCTCTCCCGCCAAGCCCTATCCCGGACGTTATCCCTGCGGCTCGCTGATCCACAATGGCGTCTGGTACTACGGCACCTACTGCCTCGGGCCGGGGGATGGTGTGTATTATGGGAAGACCCGTCTCAACTGGCCGTGGATCGGACCCTTCGTTGGCTTCAGAACCTCGGCTAATTATGGACATAGCTGGACGCCGCCGCCGCATACGCCCGAGAAACCCCTTTTCGGGGAGTCGGGGCAGTGGGGGTACCCGGTCAAGATCGGCGCACCGCACTTCGTTGATTTCGGAAAGAACATGGAGCACTCGCCCGATGGCAAGGCCTATCTCGTGGCGCATGGCGCGGATCAGAACACGACAACCAACAACTGGCGGATGTGGAACGACAGTTGGATTACCGGCGATCAAGTCTATCTGTTGCGAGTCACACCCAGCATCCAGACGATTAATGAGCCAAAGGCATACGAATTTTATGGCGGCAGGGATAATGACGGTAAACCGGTTTGGACAAATGATTTCGAGCAGATCAAACCGCTGCTCGAGTGGGACAACAATATGGGTTGTGTCACGGTCACCTATAATCCCGTGCTCAAAAAGTATTTCATGTGCGTCACCGACGGTGGTAACACCGTTTCACGGATGAACACCTATCTCCTTGAAGCGGACCGCCTCGATGGAGACTGGAAGATCATCACCTACATGAAAGATTTTGGAACACAGGCCTACTTCGTGAACATCCCCTCAAAATTCATCAGCGCTGACGGGGTGACGATGTGGCTGCTCTATTCCGGTGGCTTCTCGAATGATCAAGACGGCAAACCGCATCCAGACAACCCGCCCGGCGGCCACTACGGCATGACCTTCCAGAAGATTGAATTGTTGCGGAAGTAAAAGCTTTTAAGCGAGAAGAGAGTCTCAACAATGGAACACTAGCATCCCATAGGAGCTGAAAAAAAACATACCGCCCCCTTTCCCCCGCTGATTCATTGGGCTTTTTCGTGATTTCAAAGGCGGTTTTCAAAGTGCGTTTGCGGACGCTTATTTAAGAAAGG
>Ga0247841_10008385_pt1 | contig 14915 bp, 15 predicted proteins | sample LaCruzMarch2015__2_FD_192410 | JGI IMG/M metagenome (GOLD analysis project Ga0247841, IMG submission 192410) | Freshwater microbial communities from meromictic Lake La Cruz, Castile-La Mancha, Spain - LaCruzMarch2015_18m | ecosystem: Environmental > Aquatic > Freshwater > Lake | place: Spain...
AGGGATATTTTTGTAGAAGCATTGGTTCAACAACAAATGAAGCTGTTGAATTCTACATCAATGAATCTCAACAGAAGCATTGGAATTAATTACACGCCATACCCTTTAGGGTATGGTTCTTGACAGTATCTAATGTTTGTTGCAGTCCGTGGACTTTTGCAGTTTGTTTCCATCGATTTTTATTATAGGCAAAATAAGGTAAATCTGCCCAATGGTCTTTATGACTATCTGTTATTATTATATCATCTATTTTTTCTTGTTCTGGTTTTTCTAAGGTGCAGATAGAACCTGCATCAAGGGCGAGGGTTTTTTCATTTGTTAGAAGATATGTTGGACTATATTTATTGCCGACTCTTCCGCCATAACATCCGATAACTTTTAATTGAATTGTCATTTTTATAATTTTATAACTTTTTTATTAGAATTACTCGGTTCTCCTTAGGACTGCAAATGTAATATCATCATTTCTTTGGTATCTTGCTCCACTAAATTTTCTTAGTTCTTTTTTTAAAATTTGGGCTAAATCTTTGGGTAGAATCTCTGGATTTATTTTATATGTTTTCGAGAGGAAATCAATTAGTCTCTCTTTTCCATACATTTCATTATCTGCATTATTTAAGTCTGTTAAACCGTCTGTGTAGGCAAACCAGGTATCGCCTTTTTTAAGTTGAAATTGAGTTGGCTCATTTAGGCTTTGAGCAAACATTTCTTCATCAAATGGGCCTAGGGGCATTGTTACAGTTACTTCTTTTTCTTCAATATTGCCTTCGGGGCTGATAATTAGTGGATTGGAGTGTGCTGCATTTAGAGAATAACAAGTTCCATCTTTGGTGAAAATTGTATATGCTAATGTTGTATTAAGAGTTTCTTTTGAAGACACTGCTGGCGATAGGTCTGTTAGTGATTGGTTAAGATTTTTGAGTACATTCTGCATCTCTATTTTGTTTGTGAACTTTGACATTGCAAATATTGTCCTAATTGTTGCAAGAGAAGTGTTTGCAATCATTGCTGCTTCTATTCCGTGCCCTTCTCCATCTCCAATTATTAGGTGTAAATTTTCATTAACTTCTTTTCCATAATACCAATCACCCCCAAGACCTGCACATGGAAGATAATCTACTGCAAATTCAAGATTTTTTATTTTAGGCATTTTTGCCATCATACCTTGTTGTATTGCAGAAGCTCTTCTCAAATCTTCTACAAGTCTTATAATGCTTCCTTGTTCATGAAGAGGTTCTTTTATTTCTAAACCTGATTTTTTTCTTATAAAATTATCTGCAACTGTTGCTGCTAAAGTTTGAAGAATAGCGATATCTATTTCATTGTAGCCTGTTGGATTGTTTGCTGCCTGAAAAACTCCTATTTTTATTTCTTTTCCTTCTTTATCCGATGTAATTATTGGAACACTCATTAGGGTGGATATTTGAACTTGCGTATCATTTTCTGTTTTAACTCTGTAAATTGGGCCTTTTTCATCTCGAGGTTCTTCTCTTACATTAGAAGAAACTACAAATTCTCCTGTTCTATAGGTATGTGCTACAATTGCTCTTTCATCTAAACCAACTATTATTTCTTGTCCATCTGCAGAAAGTTCTTTTTTTAAATGTAATATTCCCTTGCCTGATTCTGAGGGCTCATAAAACCAAATGCTTGCTACTGGAGAACCCGTTGCAGTTTGGCAGTAATTTCTAGTTGTTTCACAAACTTCTAAGAATTTAGATTCTAAGTTGTGAGTCATACAAAAATATACTTTAATTGATATAAAAGCATTATTATGGTGTAGAATATAGTTAATTGCTAAGTAATAAACCTCAATCTCTGGCGTGACAAGCTGCAGAGTTCGCTTATCCTATATATTATTAGATATTATTAATGTGTATTTTATATTGGGTAAGAATTTATGGGTGGGTTGGATACTTTACATTAATATCTACTTACAAAGAAAAGTCGTCTTTTTCTTCTGGTTCAATCTCATATATTTCAACAGGTTTGTCTTTAATTTCTATAACCCCTATTTTTTTAGTTTTGAAATTGTTTTTTACAACTTCATAGACATTTTTTGATATGAAAACTCGATTTGTAGATTTTTTGCTGATGTTATAGGCTATATTTATTGCAGCACCAATTGGCTGGTATCTCTTTACATCTGTTCCTACTGAAGTTAAAAAGACTTCTCCAAAATCAACACCTATTCCAGATCTTAATAGATTATTTCCTACTTCTTTGTTAAATTTTATAAATTCATTTTTTATTTTTAGTGCTGCTTTTGATGCTCTTAGAACATGGTCTGGATATTCTTTTGTAACATTAAACATTGCTTCTACACAATCTCCTACTAGTTGAGAGACTGTTCCACCTTGGGAATGAACAGCTTCTGTAATTATGTGGAAATATTTGTCTAAAATTTCTTTTGTTTTTTGAGGATTTGATTCTGACATTTTTGTATATCCCCGTATGTCTGTAAATAGGAAAGAGCAAACATGTTTTCCTTGTTTTAGCTTGTTTTGAATTGCGCCCTGGGCAACATCTTTATCAACATATTTTTCAAATAAACTCTGAATTCTGGATTTTTCTTTTTCTGTTTTATCTAATTTTACTTCTACAAATTTTCTGTTTTCAACTTCTTTTGAAAAAACCTGCCCTATTTTTCCAATTTCTCTTTTTATTCCCCTATGTGAGAAATAGAAAAATAAGAAGATAATTGCTGCGAGGATAAGTATTGCAAGATAAGGGTATTTTGAAATAATGCCTGAAGATATCTCTTGAACTTTTACTGCATCTCCTGTTAGCATTGTTTTTGGGAATTGTTTATCTTCTATTTTAACATTATATTCTCCTGTTGGGGCTTCTAATTTTAGTCTTGTTTCCTCTCCTTCATTTATTGAAACTTGAACATTTTCAGTATAGCTCTGGTCTTTCCCTATCATTTGAATAGGGATAATTTTTGTCAAAGGAACATTTCCTATATTTTTTAGTATCAATATATCTCCTTCTAATTGAGATGTTAGTTTTGGATTTTCTTCAACATAAAAATGTTTTTCTGCTTCTAATTCTATAAAGAAAGCTTTTACTTTCCAATTTCCCATTTCAGCATTGTTTGGGATAAAGAAATAGGCTGATTTTCCCGATAATATTTCTTGGCTGAATATATTGTCTTTTTCAGGAGAGTCCAGACTTATTGAAACATTTCTTTCAACTGTGTTATTATTTTGGTCATATAAAATTGGGGTTATGCTCATGTTCTGCCCTGGTTTTGCATTTTCAATCTTTATTTCTAATGAAGAGGGCTTTGGTTTTATACGAATTAACTTTTGAACCTCGCCTGAATTTAGTTTTTCCTTGTCATAGGCTTTAATTGTAAGATTATATTCATAGGAAGAGAGGATTTTTGGAAGGGTAATTTTATCTGAGAAATTTCCATTATTTATTTCACCTGATTTTACTAAGTTGGAGAAAAGGTATATTTCAAATGTCCCTAAAATTTTGCTATTATCTTCTTTTACAGCAAGCCCGGATATTGTGATTTCTTCTTCAGGAGAAACATATTCTTTATCTAGTGTTGCTGATAGCTTTAATTTATCAGTAAGGATAAATGGGCTTGATTTGAATTCTTTGCTGTTTATTTCTGCTAAAATATAATAAATTGATGAATTGTAGTTTAGTTTTACTTCTTTTTCTAAAATCTTTTCTTCAGTAGACTGTAGGTTTATATATTCTGCATAGAATAGGTTTTTTTCATTTCCTATTAGATAGAGCTTTAAAATTCCTGCTTCTTCTGTAACTTTTATAGTGGTATTTAGCATGTCATTTATATTATATGTTGTTTTTGGTTGGGAAATAAAAACTTCTGCTGATACTACTGGAAAAATCCAGATTATGAGCAAGGTTGCAAGAATTAACATAATAATTAGGTCTTTTTTCATATTTATCTATAATTTGGAGATATTTAAATTTTTATGGTGTGGGGATAATTTTAAATATCATCTTTTTGTCAGTTTTATATCTATTAGCAATGTTCCCTTTACAGGAGCATCGTTCGTAGATAGGTGTTCGAATAGTCGAACGATGCTCCCGTAGCTCAGCTTGGATAGAGCACTTGCCTTCTATACATGAAGGAAAGCAAGGGGTCGTAGGTTCAAATCCTATCGGGAGCGTTCTAAATCTCTTAATTTAAAATTATCCCTTGTGTTAAAAAGGTTTATTAATCTTATTTATTTAAGATTTCTATGAAATGGGTGATAATTGTACTTGGACTTTTAATCATAGGAGGGGTTATTGGGGGGGTAGCTGCAAAGATTTACCTTGAAAAAGGACTTCTGAAAGTTGAAGTTCCTATTAAGCAGAAGTTTCCTGTTCTTATAGATAGCATTTTTCCCGTTCCTATTGATATGTTTATAGAAGTTCCTTTTAGTGATACTATAAGGATAAATAAAGTTATTAAGACAAATGTTGCTGTTCCTATTGATGACGATATTTTAATAGATACAAGTATTCCTGTAAGAATAGATGTTCCTATTGACACAACTGTTTCTGTAAATGTTCCTCTTTTAGGACTTATTAGCATTCCTATAAAAACAACTGTTCCTGTTGACATTAATATCCCTATAAATAAAAAAGTTCATATTAAAACTAATTTGAATGTTCCTGTTGAAGTTCCTATTGATGAAAATATCCCTATTTCAACTAGTGTTAATGTTTCTATAAATAAGAGTTTTAATATTCCTATTAAGCAGAAGATTGATGCAGATGTGGATACTATTGTCAATACTCAAATTAAGATTTCTGATATAATTGGTGGGGGATAATTCTTGTTAATAATTGAATTGATAAGCTGTTATTTAGATTGTTAATAATTTAGTAATTTATTATGTCAGAGATTAAAACCCCATCCTTTAGGATGGGGTCGTTACTTTACTGGTTTTAATCTCTGAGCATCCTAAACACAAAGGGCTTCGCAAACTCCACCCTTTAGGGTGGAGTGCCCTTTGTGTTTTTGATATGAATAATTAATAATTGATAACAATAATCTATTATGTGGGTCATTAATAATATGAGCGAATCTTACTATAGCATTTATCTATAATCATGATATGGATAATTATTAATATGTTCTAATGCTATTAAGATACTATTATGGGGCAAATTGTTGGGAGATTTAGCCATATATTTAACGAGATGGGAAGATTTTTAAACCAGGGGTTTTAATAGATGGAGATAAATTAATTCAAAAATCCGAGATTTTTGAAATCCAGAAGATTTCTGAGGAAATCCTCTGGCTTTTAAACTTCGTTGATACTCAGTTTAAAATGGGAAAGATATTACTAAGAAGGTTTGATGGAGCAGTAGATAAAGATGGAAAACCATTTGAAATCCTTGTAGATGCAATAACTCATTTTGGCAGAAGTACTCAATTAGTGGATTTAAGAATAAGAAATACTCCTAAATGTTTTCATGATGCTAAGACTTTGATTACCTTTTTTGATGGAAGTATCTCAAGAAATCATGCTTTAATTTATCCTGGTGAAGATGGTTTTGGATATATTTCTGATTTAAATTCTGCTAATGGAACCTGGTTAAATGGGAAGTTAGCCCCTGTTCATGGAGACAAGGTCAAAATTTATCCTAAAGATAGATTTCAGATTGGGCATACTTTTTTTGCTGTTGTGTCTGCTGATTGGAAGTTTGATGCTCCTGAAAATATTAAAGACGAGTATCATGAAACTGGATATGCTGATAAGCCTATTTTTCCGAGTTTTACAAGCTTGCCTCATTATGAAAATCATGGGCCTGCTCCTGTTCCTGATTTTGCAGACTCTGTTGTTTTTGATTTAAAACATTCTAATTTTGGACTAATGGTTGCAAATGATGGCGGGAATTTGAGAGGGGTTGTTAATGATGTTGTGAGATTAAAGCCCGAGTTTGAAAAAAGAGGATTTGGAGAAAATTTAGAAGTTTTAGTAAATGATAATGCTACAAAAGCAAAAATAGAAGAGAAATTAAGAAAAATTGCAAGATATGCAACTGACGATTCTATTGTTTTATTTTATTATGCAGGACATGAAGATAAAAAAGGAGATTTATGTCTTGGAAGAGGATTTTTTGGTTTAGGAGAGAGTCTTAGCCCTAGTAGGTTATTTTCTTATTTAGGAAATTGTAAAGGTAGAAAACTTGTAATTTTAGATGGATGTACTAGTGCAAGGATGGCTGATGTTCCTCTTCCTGGAAGAACCTTTTTAGTAGGGATGGAAACCCCTGCTTATGAAGGAAATTGTGAATCTGTTTCTGTTAATGATAAGGGCAATGGTAAAGTTATGGGGTATTTTTCAAGAGCTTTAGAAAAAGCTTTGAAAAACCATCCTGAAAAAATAAATTTAAAAGAGCTTATTGAGGAAATTGTAAAAAGTGATTCAAGAATAAAATCTCATAGACAGGAAGTCGGGCTTTATGAGCAGACTGTTATTCATCTCGAGGTTGAGAAGGAAGAAATGGGAGGGGAATAATGTATAAAGTATTTTTAGACGCAAGAGATAGAGAATTTTCTTCTAGAGAAGTTTATTCGTTATATGAAAAGTTAAGGGCTGTTTCAGAAGCAAGAGGTTTAATTTTAGAGAGAAGTTTAAGATTTTCTAGCGATAAAAGGATTATGTTTGTTGTTAAAGAAGCAATGAGGTCTTTGATGTTAGTTAATAGTTATTTAGATGGAATTGCAGCAGCTAGAGTTGAGAGAGATGGGTATAAAGAAAATAGAAAGAGCAGTTAATGATTCTTTAGCTAAGTAATGTAAGATTTATATAATTCATTTAGGTATTATTGCTATGTATCTTGTTAAAAAACTAATTAATGGGAAGGAATACTATTATGCTCGGGAGAGTGTTAGAAATGGGAAGAAGGTTAGTTCTAAAAATGTTGCTTATTTAGGAAAGACTAAAGAAGAGGCTGAGGAAAAGTTTAATAAGATTAAGATTGAAAATGGGGAGAAGAAAGATAAGATGAATTATGTTCTGTTGCATGGATATACTGGAAGTCCTGAAGCTAATTTCTTTCCATGGTTAAAGAAAGAGCTTGAAGATAAAGGATATAAAGTTGATGTTCCTAGATTGCCTAATTCAGAAAATCCAAATATTATTGAACAAATAAATTATGTATTAAAAAACTGTAAGTTTAATGAGAATACTATTTTGTTGGGGCATAGTTTGGGAAGTGTTGTGGCTTTGAAGGTGATTGAAAAGTTGAAGAAACCTATTAAAAAATCAATTTTTGTAGCAGGATTTTCTAAGCCTAATAAAGATAATCCAAAGGCTTTTGAAAAAACTTTTGATGGGAAGTTTGATTTTGAAAAGATTAAAGAAAATTCAGGGGAGGTATTAATATTAAGGGCTGAAAATGATTCTATTATCTCTCATGATAGGGCAGATGTATTGAAGAGTTTAATTGGCGGGAAAATTATTGATTTTAGGGCAGAGGAAAATCATGTTTGTGGAAAAATAGAGCCAGAGGTTCTAAAAGCTTGCATGGAAAGTATTAAAAATACTAAAAAGCAAGAAAGTGGTATGGAGAAAAAAGACAATTTTGTTAAGATAACTTATTTTGTTCATGGAACTACAACTGATAATGAGAAAAAATTGTCTTCTGGAATGAAAGATGTTGAGCTTTCTGAACTTGGAATTAAGCAGTCTAAAGAATTGACTGGACAAACTACAGATAAGAAATTTGATGTTGTTTTTACTTCTGATTTAAAGAGAGCAGTAGATTCTACAAATATTAGTTTTGCTAAAAAATACAAAATAATTATAGATAAGAGATTGAGAGAGTGTGATTATGGAGATTTCAATGGAAAGGAAAGCAAAATTGTTGAGCCAATGCAAGAGGAGAACATAATAAAAAGATTTCCTAATGGCGAAAGCTATGAAGATGTTAAAAAAAGAATTAAAGAATTTTTAAATTATTTATATAGACATTATAGCGGGAAGCATGTGGCAATTGTAGCACATAAAGCTCCTCAGCTAGCAATAGAGGTTTTGCTTAATAATAAAAGTTGGAAGCAGGCATTTGAAGAGGATTGGAGAAAAAAGGGCAAGTGGCAACCTGGATGGGAATATTTTATAAACCATGAAATTCAAGATAATAATATGGCTGAAATTAAAAAAGCAGATAAAAAAGTAGAAGTAAAAGAACAACAAAAAGTAGCAAGTAAACTAACCATTGATGAATTAGCAACTTTTTGCAAGAGAAAAGGATTTGTATTTAAATCTTCTGAAATATATGGGGGAATGGCTGGATTCTGGGATTTTGGTCCACTTGGAGCTGAATTGTTTAATAACTTAAAACAGGATTTTTGGAAATTCTTTGTTCATGATAAGGAAAATATGGTTGGAATTGAAGACTCTATTATTAGTCATCCTAAAACTTGGGAAGCTTCTGGGCATATTGCAAGTTTTTCAGATGTTGCTGTTGTTTGCAAAAAGTGTAAAAAGGCAACAAAGTTAGATAAATCAGAAGTTGGAAAAGTCAAATGTGAATGTGGTGGGGAATATGATGTGCAGGGAACTTTTTCTTTAATGTTTAAGACTACAACAGGAGCTTTAAATCCTGTAGATGCTTATTTAAGAGGAGAGACTGCTCAGGGAATGTTTTTAGATTTTAAACAAATTTATGAGTCAAGCAGAGTCAAGCTTCCTTTTGGAATTGTTCAAATTGGAAGATGTTTTAGAAACGAGATTGCTCCAAGAGACTTTTTATTTAGATGCAGAGAGTTTACAATAGGGGAGTTTGAGTTTTTTATTCATCCTGATAGTGATGATACTTGTGGCTTGTTGGATGATGAACATTTGAATTTAAGAGTAAGATTATTGGATGCTGAAACTCAGGATAAAAATGGAGAAGATTTAAAAGAAACAACAATTGGAAAAATGTTAAATGAAAAAAGATTAGGAAATTGGCATGCTTATTGGCTTGCAGAACAGATGTTATGGTTTAAGAAATTAGGAATTTTGGAAGGAATTAAAATAAGAGAACATAAAAAAAGCGAGTTATCTCATTATTCTTCTGCTACTTTTGATTTAGATTATGAATATCCTTTTGGAAGTTTAGAGGTTGGGGGAAATGCCAACAGGGGACAGTATGATTTAAAACAACATGAGAAATTTTCAGGAGAAAAAATGGATATTTTTGATGAAGCAACAAAACAAAGAATTATTCCAAGAGTTATAGAACCCACTTTTGGAATTGACAGAGTTTTTTTGGCTTTATTATGCAAGGGCTATTGCTTTGATGAAAAAAGGCAGAATATTATTCTCAAGTTACCTGCTTATTTAGCTCCTATTAAGGCTGCTGTTTTCCCAATTATTAAAGGAGATGAATTTGAAAAGACTGCAAGAGAGGTTTTTTTAGATTTGAAAAAAGAATTTAAAGTTATTTATGATAATTCAGGAAGCGTTGGAAGAAGGTATGCAAGAAACGATGAAGTTGGAACCCCTTTTTGCATAACTATTGATGGTGATTCTGTTAAGGATAAATCTATTACTATAAGAAATAGAGATACAACAGAACAAATACGAGTTAAAATTTCTGAATTAAGGGAAATTTTAAGAAAATTAATTTCAGGAGAATTAGAATTCTTGAAAGCTGGGAAGAAGATAGATACTAGGGTTAAAGAAGAGTAGTTGGTAGTAAAATGGAAAGACAGTGCGGTGTTTGTGGTAAAAATTTGAGTATAATTCTTAAAGAAGATGGAAGTTATAGTGGTGGGTATTACTTTGGAAAGATTAAGCTTCCTACTGGAAAAGGAGAATATATTAATATGGGGAAGAAGAAAATCTTAGATTCAGAGTTTGAAGTAGTTAAATGGACAGGGGAGCATAAAGAAATTGAGTATTGGGAATGTGATAAATGCTATAATAATTAGCAGTTAATTGTTTGATTTTCTTTGTATTCTTTATTATAATAATTTAATTGGCAATAATACCATTTAGACAGGATATTTCCATATTCATTTGCATAAAACTCTTTTGTGGTTTTGTTTATTAAATTATTTAGTTCTTTTGAGTCTTTTGTTAGATTGTATGCTTCTGCTTCATAATCATGCAAGTCAAGAATATATTTTATATCATCTTTTATCAAACCTATCTGAAGATATTGATTTTGGACCATTAGAAAGATATTATCATTTTTAGTCATTTCTTTGCCTTGGAATAAATTGGGACTTGAGAAATTTAAGATTTTGAGTATTGTTGGAATTACGTCCAGCTGTTTAACTCTATCATTAATTATTTGTGGCTCTTGATTTGGAACAAAAAAGATTAATGGAACTTTAACTTGTTCTTCATATAAACCATAGCCATGTCTTATTTGTTCGTGGGTTTTTTCTATTGCTTCTCCGTGGTCTGCTGTAATAACTATAATTGTGTTATTAAGAAGATTATTTTTTTCAAGATATTTTTTTAATTGGTTTATTAATTTATTTGTGAAAAGAAGAGCATTATCATACTTGTTAATGCTCGCATTAATATCCTCTGGGGAAATTTTCAGCAGATTGGAATTTTTTGAAATAATATCTGGCAAAAATATGCTGTTATTTTTAGGGATTTCATAGGGGTAGTGTGTTGATTGGAAGTTGAGATATAGGAAAAACTTTTGTTTTTTGTCAAGCCAGTTAAGCGAAGTATTTAGTGTTTTATCATCATAGTCGCATTTTAGCAAGTCTGAACCATAGTCTGTTTTGTTATCTGTTGTGGCATCACTATATAAATCAAGATTAGTCATGTTGTAGAACTGTTTCATATTTAAAAATTCATCATTTTGAGATGTTAGATATGCTGTTTGATAGCCTTGTGGTTTTAGAATATCCCAGATAAATTCTCTTGGATAATCTTTTGTAAAAAAATCCCGATTTTTATTTTTAAGAGGGTAGAGTGAAGATAGAAAAGATGTTTGAGATAGGTCTGACTGGGCTGCAGAAGCATATGTATTTTTAAAAATAATTCCATTTTCAGCAAACCAGTCAATTGTCGGAGTTATATTTCTTGAATAGCCTGAATAACCTATATGTTCTGAAGAAACAGAATCCATTACAATAAATATTATGTTTGGATTTTTTAGGTTTGTGCTAATATTTAAAACTTTTTCAGTGTTGTTTAATTCGTGAAAATTTCCATTTGGTTTTGGCACATCTAAAAATCCGTTTACAAGATATTCTGTTGTTGGATTGATTTGCTCAACAAATTTATGCGGAAGGGTAAAAACTATTAGGATAATTAGTATTAAACTTATTATAAAATAACTTGATGTTTTTTTAAGGTGCTCTTTATCATTGATTGTTTTATGAAATGTAAACATACTTATTGTTATAATCACTATGCTTGTAGATAAATAAAATATTATCTGATGAGCTTGAGACATGCTGGATATCCAGAATAAAAAACCAGAGAGAGAAAGAAAACTTTTTTGATATGTTTTAAGCATTATGCTGGCAATATACCAGAGAGTGCCCGCCACCATTGGAATTATTATTAGCAGTTTTATAATTTTGGCTTTTGCATGTTTATTTATTAGGGTTATTACAAATAAAAAAACATAGAGAAAAACAATGTTAAATATAGTGCTTGCGATTATTGATAGAATAGTTTGATAGTTTTCATAGTTGATTGTTTTTTCTATTATTGTAAATATGCATAAAATTATTGTTGTTATTATTGCTATTTTTTCAAGCTTATTCATATCTTAGTTAATAGAAGTCAGTTTAAAAATCTGAGGATTTTTAAATTGAATAGCGGTGGAAAAGAGATTTAGAATCCTTGATGTTTCTTCCCCCTAATAATTCAATTTAGCTTATTAATTAATTCTTGTTTAATTAATTTTTTTTTGTCTTCAGATATTTTAAATAATAACTTTTCAATCATTTTTTCAGATATGGTAAATATATAATTTAGTTTTATTATACTGTCTTTAATTGCTCCTTCTTTTTTTGTTAATGGAATGCCTTGCATTTCTAAATTTGAGGTGATGCCCGCGACAACAATGTTGTTATTTTCTTCAAATAAAACTAAAGAAGACCTTTTTTTAATTTCAAATGTGTCTGTGAATTGAATGTTTGCAAGAATTATATCTCCAAACTTATGCATTTTCCCAATCCTCATCTTTTTTATTGTCCCATAATTCTTTCATCTTTACTTGCTGAATTTTATGCAGGAATTCATCATATTGGTTTGATTTTTTTAAATTTATAAAACAAGTTATCATTTTTTCTATTAATTCGTTGTAGGTTTGTCTTGGGTACTCTTTTGATTTTTTTAAATTTTCAATTAGATTTTTATTTAATAATATCGTTGATTCTTGTGCCATTTTGTTATGTATGTCTTATATATTAATATATAGTTTGTGTATAAATCTTTCTATTTTCAGTTTAGTTAAAAGTTGGGGTGTTTTTTAATGTAATCTATTAGCTCTTTGCTTATTCTTGGTTTGTTGTTAACTAGGGGGTATAAATAAGGCAGAGTGACTGAATCATATTTTCCTGTTTTTATTTCAATTCCTTCTTGGAATTTTAAATCTTTTAGGTTTTTGCCTTCTAATATTTGTTTTGTTACAAAAACAGCGTTGTCTGTGGAAAATTGTGATTTTCCTATGTTTCTTTTTTCTGCATTTGGAAAAAATACTGTTAGTTCAGGGCCTGTTCTTTTTCTTGGAGGATTGTCTCCTAAAATTCCTCCAAAGATAAAAAATTTCAATTTTTTATCTTCTGGTTTTAGTTCTTGAGTTGCTTCTGGGTCAAGGATGCAAACACTTCTCAGATTGTTAATACACAAACTATTTTTAGCATCTTGGGCAACATTGTTTTGACTAATTAATTGTCTAATAGATTTAGTAAAGACTTTTCCATAATGTTCTAATTTTGATTTGTCTTCTTCCTTTATATTCGTGAACCAGATATTTTCTTTGCCTACGAGATTTGAAATACTTTTATATTCTATTATACACCATTCATAGAGTTCTGGCTCGAGGTGTTCTATTATGTAGGTTGGCATTTTATTTATTAATTAAATAATTATAAGTTTATAAATTTGCAGAATTCTATGGTTTTCCGAAAGAATAACCTACGCCTATTGTAAATAGTTCAGGACCTTTATAATCTATATCTGTGACTTCTATGGTTCTCGAAGCTGTTCTAGTTGTTCCTTTCAAATCTTTTGCTACTAATGCGTATGTTTTGCTGCCTGGGGTTTTTTGAGTTTGAAAAGTTTCTTGATAGTGTCCTTTCCAACCATTTATTTTCTGCTCTTCAACCATATTCCCATTTTCATAGAGGGCTACACTCTCTAAACCTTTTGTGCTTTTGCACTCAAATAATACTATAAATCTTTCCCCTTTTTCTACTCTTGGAATTTTTTTGTATGATTTATCTTTAACAGAGATATTGTGATTTGAAAGTGCAAAATCAATTGTAGCATAGTTATTTGCAACCTGATACCACTTTACTGCTCCAAGAATGCCTAAACCAAGAGCAACCCCTGCTATTAATTTTGTTAACTTTTTCATATTTTTACATTATTTTAGTATTTATAAGGATTATTGTGTTGCAAGATGTATCATTTATTTAGCCATATCTTCTAACTTGAATTTTTCCCTTGCTTTTTCTAAATCTATTTGCCTTTTTGCTCTTATAAAATCTTCTGATATTTGATAATGATAACTTGCTCCTTCAGGGCCGATATATTCATTTTCTTCTCTTACTTTATATGTTAAAAGGGTATATGTTTTGAATAAATAATTTGCAATTATGCTTTTATGTGGGATTATATTGGGTAGGGTGTATTGGACTTGCTCTTTTGAAATACTACATGTTATGGGTGTTTTTTCTTTGGCTGCTTGAACACTTCTTGACTTAAAATCTTCTTTGATTATGCTTAATGCTTCTGGAATTTCCTGAATTTCTTCTGCTATTTGGGTTTCAATTTTTTTACCTGTTTTTGATTCTATTAAAAGAGAATTATAAAAGATAGTTGAGCCAAGCAAAGCACCTGCTATTGCAAATGAGTATCTTCTTAATCTGCTTTGTTTTATCCAGTTCATTGCTTTATCTGACATTTTAATTTGTATTAAGAAGGGGTTTATAAATCTTGTTTATTTATTAGTTTTATGATAAAAGAGATATTTTTGTTTATACTAGCTTTGTTGCTTGCACTTATTGAAATAGAGATAGAAGGGAAGAATGGTTGGGCTGAAAAAATTCCTACATGGTATAGGAAGAAAGGAAAATTTATGAAAATCTGGAATTTATTCAATAATCAAAGACCTATGACTGGGTATCATTTATTTATGATGTTATTTTTAGCTCTGTTTTTTCATTTGGAATTCTTTTTAGGATTAAACTGGAGTATGTCCAAAGAGCTTGAGATTTTATCAATTTTTATAATTTTGGTTTGTGCATGGGACTTTTTATGGTTTGTTTTTAACCCGTATTATGGGATAAAGAATTATAAAAAAGAGAAAGTATGGTGGTTTGCAAAATCCAGATGGGATTTTGGAATTCCAAATGATTATATTTATTCTTTTTTAATCTCATTTTTGCTTTGCCTTTTGAATTATTTTTTATTTGGTTTTGATATTTTTAATTTTGTTAATATTGTTGTTATTTTTGCGGTTTTGATAGTTATTTGTATAATTCTCGCCCCATTTTATCATTCTTGGTATAAAAATATAAGAAAGAGAGATGATAGAAAAATTGCAGGAATTTTTCATTAATTCTAACTATAAGTCTTATTATTAATTAATTAAATTTTGTTGCATAATGTTTTTATAAGCTCGCCTGCTGAAAGAAAACTACCCTGCTTTAGCTCGGAGTGAATTTCAGCTAACCTATTGGCGAGCTTAGTAAGATATTAATTCTAGAAAAACTTTAATTCAATGAGCTTGTTACA
>Ga0247841_10008386_pt1 | contig 14911 bp, 13 predicted proteins | sample LaCruzMarch2015__2_FD_192410 | JGI IMG/M metagenome (GOLD analysis project Ga0247841, IMG submission 192410) | Freshwater microbial communities from meromictic Lake La Cruz, Castile-La Mancha, Spain - LaCruzMarch2015_18m | ecosystem: Environmental > Aquatic > Freshwater > Lake | place: Spain...
GGTTTGTGATTACCATGTGGCTAAAATTAACTCCGGCGGTATGCCAGATGTTGCCAAAGCTCCTGCTCCAATGCGAATCATTTTGGGGCTTTATGAGCAGCCCCTTCAAATAGTTACAGGGTCGGCAAGCGGCATATTAAGCCTTAAAGATTTAAAAGGAAAGCGTGTTTCCACAGGGGCGGTTGGGAGCGGCACAGAAGAACAGGCAGGCTATCTGCTGGGAGCTCTTGGCATCGATCCCGACAAAGATATTATTAGGAAAAAATTAAACCTTGACGATTCCGTCAGGGAACTAAAAGATGGCACACTGGATGCATTTTTCTGGTCCGGGGCACTTCCGTCTGAGGCTTCTACTGAAGGACCTCTCTCTAATCTGGCGACAGATTCAAAGATAAATATGGCTATTCTGCCCATTGATTCCAATACTGCGGATATGGTAATGAAGCAGACACCCGGTGTCTTTCATCCTATAGTTATTAAAGCAGAGGAGTATCCTGGAATGACTTCGGATATTGAGACGCTGGCTGTAACAGCGGTGCTTGCTGTAATGGACACATTTCCAAATGATTTGCTAAAGGACATTATTAATGCAGTTTTTGAGCATAAAAATGAACTGCTTTTACCTGTCTGGAAGGGTGCTGCAAATCTGACGCCGGAAAAAAGCCTGTCAATGCTGGCTCCCGAAACCCGGAAGTATGTCCATCCTGCAGCGCAGGAAGTTCTGTCTGAGAGGGAGACATTATATCAGGTTTCAACCTATAGCGAACTGTCAAAAGGCGGTTTTGGCGGATTTGAAAGAGCAGGACAGCTTATGAATCTGGCAGATTTTGGCATTGGGACATTCGATGGTATTGAAGGCGAAATGGTCCTTCTTGATCGGAAAATGTATCAGGTCATCGCTCCGCAGGATATTGTGACTCCTGCAGAAGATATTATGATTCCTTATATGACTGCAACCATTTTTGACGCTGATATTTACAAGAGCAAAGACATCGTCGCAAATCTGGAAGCCCTAAAAAAGGAACTTGACGGGCTGATTGTGCATAAGGATTCGTTTTATGCCATAAGACTTGAGGGAACTTTTAAAAAAATAAAACTTCGTTCTGTACCAAAACAGACTGAACCTTATCCATCACTAGAGGAAGTTATCAAAAAACAGATAACAGGTGATTATCAGAATATAAGTGGAACGCTGGTAGGTTTCTGGTCGCCAGAATATTCAGGAAATATCATCTTTGCAGGATATCACTTCCATTTTATTTCTGATGACAGAAGTATTGGAGGCCACGTCCTGGAATTAGAGTCGGCAGATACTTCCGGGGCCCTTGATGAAACAAGGACCCTTAATATGATGCTGGCTCCGGCACTCAATTAGGAAAATAGTTTATATCTTTGAGTAAAAGCTAAAGAAGAAAAAAATATTTTAAAAAAATAAAATTGTGAGCTGTCATTAAATCACTTTGTATAAAAATGTGATTGAATTTAATAATAACAATTTAGTTAAAGGCGAAATCAGATGAAAAAATGGGTTGTCATAATAATAGTTCTTGCAGTTCTTTTGTTTGTTTCAGCAGGTTTTAATTTTTACCAGCTGGGAGTTCAAAATGGGGCAAGACAGTCGGCTGCCACCTTCCCTGGAAATGGATAGCAATTTCCACCATATTTAGCCAGATGCACCTGCAACAAATGAAGATTGATGACCAGTTTCGAAGCTGACATCTAGCAAAAGAGCATGACTGATCCACTCAGATTTTGGTGTCACAATTATTTGAAAAGTTTATAAAAATATCATTCAAATGAAAGGAAAACGAAATATGAATAAAAAAATAAAAATTGCAGTGGTAGCTGTCCTGGTTTTGTCAGCCGCCTTTTTAGTTTTTGGTCTTAATGGTTGTGCATCCAAAGGTTCACAAAGCCAGGCAGGCGGCATGGATACTTTGATTAAAGGCGAAGTAGAAACAGTAATTTCCATGCTACAGGTGATATCAGATCGACAGCAGGCGGGAGAAATGACTATAGAGCAGGCCAAGGATCTCGCAGCCGGCCTTTTAAGAGGAATGGCATACGGAACAGACGGATATTTTTGGGCTGACACAGAAGAAGGCGTAAACGTGGTACTCTACGGCAGGTCAGATGTTGAAGGAAGAAACAGGCTTGAGGATAAAGACACTAAAGGTAAATTTTACGTTAAAGAATTTATGTCAGCTGCCAAAGCAGGCGGAGGATATGTTGATTACCTTTTTGTAAAAAAAGGAGAGACAAATGCACTGCCCAAGCGTTCGTATGTTCAGTCTTTTAAACCATTCGGGTGGGTTGTCGGGACAGGATACTATAAATAAAAAATTCTATTAATAATCCGGAAGCATTTATAAAAACATTTTACAGTTTTAAAACATAACTGGATTAGAGCAAAAAAAGGAACTTTTATGAAAAAATGGATCATCATAATAATTATTCTTGCAGCTTTATTGTTTGTTTCAGTGGCTTTTAATTGTTATCAGCTGGGAGTAATGAACGGAAAACTCATGCCACCGTCAAATATGGAGCAGGAGACAGTACCATAGGTTTAACTATTAAACAGGCATTATGCAAATACTTTAATGCCAGGCATAACATAAAGTGAGGTTAAGTGAAAAAGTGGATCATCATAATAATAGTTCTTGCAGCTTTATTGTTTGTTTCAGTGGCTTTTAATTCTTACCAGTTAGGAGTCAGGAATGGCATGGTGCAGGCGGGGACAATGGCTCCCTCCAACTTTTTTTAAGTAAGCAGGTTATTTAATTTTAAAACAGGTATTGTTTATATGCTGCAATGCCAGTGTTTAACATAAAGTGAGGTTAAGTGAAAAAATGGATTGCAGTAACAGCCGTATTTTCAGTGTTTGTCCTGGTTATTAGTTTTACAGCCTGCAAGACATCGGAGCAAAAAAAGGCTTACCAGGTTTTGGGAGATATAAGGAAAAAAATTGAAGCAGAAATGAATAAACTGGACGGAGATCTTAAGCTGGCAGCACAAAATCTCTCGGGTATTGATATGTCAGGGGAAGAATCAAGAAGCATACTGAGAGCCCTGGTGAAGGACCGCCCATACGTGACAGACAGCTGCACAATAGATCGTTATGGCAGAATAATTGCACTTGAACCAGAAAAATACAGGGAATTTGAAGGTTCCGACATCAGCGGCCAGGAACAGGTCATACGCCTGTTTCGAACACAAAAACCGGTGCTAAGCAGTAATTTTAAATCAGTCGAAGGATTTGAAGCTGCTGACTTTGAATATCCTGTGATTTCTGCTGACAAAAAAATATCGGGTTCAGTCAGTGTTATGCTAAAGCCTGAAATACTCCTTGGCAGTATTGTTGCAGGGACTTCTATGGATAAAATGTTAAGCATTATGGTCATGCAGCCGGATGGAAGGATCATTTACGAGGCAGATTCATCCCAGATTGGAAGGAATACTTTTACAGATCCCCTGTATGAGCCATTTCCTGCACTCTTGGATCTGGCAAGAAAAATATCTGTAAAATCATCAGGCAGTGGAGGCTACTTTTTTTTGGACACCAAATCAAATAAAAATATCAATAAAGAAGCTCTGTGGGACACATTTAGTTTTAATGGGACCGAATGGAGAATAGTTCTTATCATGGCAGCTTCATGAAAAAAGCCAAAGTATTTATTTAAGGGGGTACAAGTTGCAAAAGAAGTCAGTTATTTTTATTGTCATCGTTACAGTTCTTTGTGTTGTTCTGGCTGCGTCGGTCGGGTTGAATGTTTCCCAGTTTTTAAGCCAGAGCCGGGATGAATCAAAATTATTGGCATCAGAGGGCCCTCCGTCAAATAACGATTACTCGGGATTTTTTTTCCTTGAATTTAAGCCGGAAGAGGTTAATGAATTCGCGGGATTAATTGTAGGATTTGACGCAGCCGGAAAAGAGGTTTTTAAAGCAAATTTTAAGCCAAACAAGTCAGACGGTAAGCCAATGGCGTATTTTGGTTCTGAATATAATACTAATTTCTGCTTTCAGTCCTCAATAGCAATAGAACTGACAGTTCCTGCAACTATAAAAGTATTAAAAATTAATACAAAATATAGTATCAGGGATCTTAGTCTTGAAATTGCCGCACCAAATCACTATGCTGTGTCAGTGACAGGAGAAACCGCAACCATCACAAAAATAAATTAAGTAAAGTGCATAAATTGAAAAAGAAGATAATTGTATTTATTGTGCTGATTACAGAGATGGTTTTGATATCAGTGGGCTTTAATATTTATCAGGCAGTAAATATTTCCCGGATGACCGGGGAGGCCAAACCTGGAATTTCGGTAAATGCAAATAACCCCCTTTATGATTGATCGAGGCTGACTTAAACGAGATGCATAATAAGAATAAAAAAATAATGTTTGATTTAATAATTAAAAAGCCGTTGATATGTATATTTATCCTTTTAATGCTTTTGGCAGGCATGTCAGTCTTTATGTCCGGATGCAGAAACGAAGGAGGAAAGACGCTAAAAATTGGCGTTTTGATGCCGCTAACCGGACCAGATGCAATGGAATCAGAGAAAACGCTTGACTGGGCGATGGGGAAAGTAAATTCAGGCGGTGGCATCGGAGGCAGTCCGGTAGAGCTGGTTTATCGCGATACCAACAATCAGGATATCAATCTTCAGGCTCAGGAGTTTATAAATGACCCGGATATCAATATTGTAATAGGGCCATACAGAAGCGCCGATGTGTTTCTTGTTGCACCGCTATTTATTGAAAACCGCAAGATTTTAATAAGCCCGACTGCAACTGCCGGAGAAATAACAAGAGGTTTTGCCGGTCAGGGTTATTTCTGGAGAACAGTCCAGTCTGATGTTGCGCAGATAAGATGTATTTTGGCAGAGCTTGCTTCAAGAAATGTCAAAAAGTTTTCGCTTGTTTATGTGGATACCTCCTATGGACAGACTTTTTATCAGTGGGCAGGTTTTTTTGCCACAGAACTTGGAATGGAACTTACAAACATGGTTTCTTATGATGAGACAAGCGACCTTGATGCCGTGATGGACGTGGCCCTTTCAGGCGATCCGGAATATATAGTTACAGCAGCATATGCAGATGCAGCTGTAAAATTTAAATGTATCTTAGACAGCAGAAAAACTTCAGCGCGCCTGTTTTTTACTGATGGAGCAGAAACTCCTTTTGTCCTGTCTGAACTTGGAACCCAGGCGGAAGGCATCGAACTTATGACACCGGCAGCTGATCCGGATAGCGGTTTTGAAAAGGCGTTTGAAGAAGAAATAGGATATATGCCCTTTGATACTGCAGCTGCTCACTATGATGCTTTTTTGCTGGCAGTATGCACTCTGGCACGCCAAAAATCGATCAAGAGCTTAAATCCCTTCCGGCACCGTGAAAGCCTGGCAGATTCCTTAAGGATCGTATCTTCCGGAACAGACAAAGAATTAAACTGGGATCAGATAAATGAAGCAGTAGGTATGATTTTTGATAAAAAGATTCCCCACATTGCCGGAGCTTCAGGTCACATTGAGTTTGACAAAAAAAACGGAGTGGACCCGATTCAGACTTTTTATTCATTAAACAGGGTTGAGACCCGAGGAGATGTTTTTGATTTCTGGACTATCAGGCGATTTAGTTCTGATGAAACTGCAAATGTCGGCCTGCTTCAGGAACAGACATCAGCTGTATTTACACAGGCAGGAAAACAGGCCCTTGCTCTTCAACAGGATACTGCTCTTGTTACGACTGAAGAAAGAAAGGATCTCTGGGCTGTCATAGTTTGCACAAGCACAGGATGGAAAAACTACAGGCATCAGGCAGATGCTCTTGCAATGTATAATCTTTTAAAAAAGAACGGCGTCTCGGATGATCGGATAATTTTCCTTACTGAAGATGATATGCCATGGCTAAAAGAAAATCCATTAAAAGGAAATGTACACCACAAAGTAAAGGGGCCAAATCTTAGAAAGTCAGCAGAGATTGATTACACAGGAAGTGCAGTCAATATTAATAATTTAAAAAATATACTACTGGGCATAACTGATGCCAATACCCCCGTAGTTCTTGACAGCAATAAAAACAGCAATGTTTTTCTTTATATGGTTGACCACGGTGCAGTGGGCAAAATGCCTTTCTTTAATGGAGAGCCTTTGCTGTCTGAAAATCTGGCCTCAATAGTCAGTGAAATGAATGAAAAAGAGAAATACAGGCAGATGTTTATTATGGTCGAAGCCTGCTTCGGTGAAAGCATAGGGCAGAATATAAATTCTCCCGGCGCGCTTTTTTTCACAGGAGCTTCAAAATCCGAAGCATCCTTTGGGGCTGTTTATGACAGTAAAATAAAACAATGGCTGGCAGATGACTTTACTGCAAATGTTATTAACAGCATTTCAGCTGATCCTGAAATTTCAATTAAGGATCTTTACATGCAGGCATACAGTTCAGTGGTTGGTTCTCATGTTCAGCTGGTTAATTATAAGAATTTTGGGAATGTGGATGCTCCTGTCAGTGATTTTATAATGCCATAAAAATATTATTATGGCATTATTGTTGAAGATTTTGCCGGCAACGAAATTTTTTCAGATTTTACAGAAATCGAAATAGCAGAATAATTCAAAGTGGAAATCTTTTTCTCGGGAAAATCCAAGATACATAACATAAATGAAGAAACTAATTTTATGTATTCCTAATTTAAGATATTATCAACGTTTTTTAATATTTCCAAAAATACTTCTACTAATTTTGGATCGAACTGAACCCCGGAACATTTAATAATTTCTTTTACTGCCTCATCTTTTTGAACTGCTTTTTTATAAGGTCTGTCATGTATCATAACATCATAGGCATCAATTAATGTAATAATTCTAGACAATAGCGGTATTTCATCTTCTTTTAAACCTTTGGGATAACCAGATCCATTCCATGACTCATGATGGGTTAATATGCATTCCGAAATGCTGACTAATTGCGGAGTAGATTGAGAAATTCTATAACCTATCTCTGGGTGTTTTTTCATTATTTTCCATTCTTCATCATCAAGAATACTTTTTTTTGTAAGAATCTTATCGGAAATCCCAATCTTTCCTATATCATGCAGTGTAGCAAAAAGAGCAAGCTCATCCAGCTGATTCGAGGGCAGATTAAGTGCCTGTCCCAGTTTCAGCGCCATTGCATGCATTCTTAAGGCATGTTCTTCAGTTTCGTGACTTTTTTCCCACAAGGTGCTTTTTAAAGAAGTAAGAATAGAGCTGCTTACACTTTGGTTTTCAAACATCTTCCTTTTGTACATTCTGTCTTCTGCCTCGATTATGATTTTTTGCATATCCTGCGAATCTTCGTTTTTGTTGTTATAACCCAGGGAAATACTTAAAGGAATCTTATTCTTTTTATATTTAAGACATTTTTCATAAATTCTATTTGCAACATCAATAACAAATTCTTCGCTGGTTTTTGGAAACAGAATTGCAAATTCGTCTCCTCCCCATCTCGCCACGATATCATCTTTGCGGCAGGCATCCTTTAAAATATTACCCATATTTATTAGCAGCTTATCTCCTTCCAAATGTCCAAATGAATCATTTATAAGCTTTAGTCCGTTAACATCGCCTATTATAAAACCAAGAGGAAGATGTCTTCCGCTATCAAGACGTTTTAATTCTTCTTCAAAATAAGCCCTGTTATAGAGCCCGGTTAATTTATCGTGAAAACTTAAATATCTAATGTTTTCTTCATGCAATTTTCTTTGTGTTATTTCCTGGGAATGTACCAGATATCCATCATTTTCAGAACCATCAATATTAAATGTGGAAATTAAAATATCTAAAAATATTTTTCCTGATTTATAAGGCTCATAAAGTCCAAGATCTCTAACTTCATCAAAATTAAATTCAGTTTCATAATTTAGAGCTTCACCTTTATTTAAAAGCATTATATTTTCTTCAGATACATTTTTACTGAAAAAAGATGATTCTTTTATGTTTTTTAAATCTTTTACCCCATATATTTTTAAAGCAGCGTCATTTGCGTCAACGATCTGCAAATTTTTATTATATAAAGTGATTCCAATAGGAGAATTTGAAAAAATGTTCCTGAATTTATGTTCACTTTTTTTTATTAAGTTTTCTGCTGCTATTTTCTCAGAAATATCCCTAAGGACTATAATGTACCCGATATTTTTTCCTGAGATATTCTTGTAATCATTAATTTTGACATTGTAATTATTAAGATCTCCAATAGTCTCAAGATGATTGTCTTCTTTGATTTTTATTTTTTTATCATTTTTAAATAAAGTATTGTCTTCAAAAAAACATGAAAATTCCGGATAAACAGTTAATAAATTTTTTCCAATTAATTCTTCAAATGTTTTTGAAAACATATTTTCCATATTCCTGTTTACAAAAAGAATCCTGCTGCCTTTATCTATAACTATTATGCTGTCTGTCATGCTTGAAATTACTGAGCTGAACCTTATAGGAATAATGTCTCCAATTTTCTTTCTGCTGATTCCATAGATAAATATTACTGAGCTTATCAGCAATCCTAAAGGCGTAAAATCATAGTTCCTGAAATTTACTATTCCCGTTACAAAAAAAAGGCTTGTCAAAATAGGGAAAATTAGAGCAGACACCATAAATCCTGCCTGCCACCTGAAGATTTTAAATTTGCTTATAAGCTGCCTTATCAAATAAATAAAACTTATCAATAAGAGAATGTAAGCGTATGCAGACCAAACCCAGAACAGGATTCCATGATAATTAACAATAAATGATTTTCCATTTATGACATCTATTTTTGAGCTTAACCATATTAATTTATGGTATTCATTTGTAAAAACAGATACCAGGATTAATAAGGGTATTAGGCTTAACAGCGCTATCTTTGTTTTAGAAATCCACTCTCCGAAACCTGAATACTTTAAAACCAGGAAAAAGAAAGTAACAGGTATTATTACAATACCAATATATTCAAGTTTATTAAAGAATATTTTGTAGGGCAAACTGACTGAGGTGACTTCAAAAAAATATGCCAGAGACCAGATTGCATAACCTATAAATAATAGAAAACCAGCTTTATAAGCAGGGATAAATCTTTTTTTTATTAAAATTACCCCATGAACTGTTGAAGTTATAAAGCACAAAAAAAGTGCTACACCATAAGGTTCAAACTGAAACATAAATTATTTCATTTTTTTTATTTAATATTATTTTTTTACCATTCCGTATTAAAAAGGTAAAAATAAAATTACTGCTAAAATTCGGTAATAATACAAATATAAAAAGCATATATTATTATAAATAATTTAAAGTTATTTTAAATATGTATCATATAATTTTCAGTTAATTATAACACCGGAAAATATTTCTGCTTCTTTATTATCAAAATAGTATGTTTTATTTTAAACTCATACTTTTTTGTAAGTTCGATAATAGTTTTAGGCAAATATTCCACAGTTACTATTTTTATAGTTTAGAAATTAAAGTGTGAGTTAATTGAAATACTTCTATATGGGGATCATATTTTTAAAAATAATTCTTTATCATCTGAAACAGCAAAGTATTTGCCAAACAGCAAAATCATAGTATTTGGCACGATCCTCATTTTTTATAATAATAGGTGTGTACCCAGTTTTCATAAGCTCAAAGTTTAAAAGCAGCCTGAAAGTTCTCCCATTGCCGTATATGAATGGGTGGATTTTCACAAACTCCCCATGTAATAATGTCGCTTTTGCAACTGATTTTATAGCGATAGCGAAATAATGCTAAGGACATGATAGGAATTATTTTCATGTCCTTAGCATTTCCTGCGCACAATTTATGTGTCTTTGACTGTTTCTTCGTTATTTTATTTATTTTCATAAACAATACTTGTATTATTTATGAAAAAATAATAATTTATTAAATAATAATTTTATATATTTATATATGTGGTATAATAATATATATATTTATTATATTTATCTATATAAATATAATATTATAGATAATAAAATTATAATATTTAAATTATCAAGAAGGGAAACATTATGAATAGATTTGTTAAAGTCTGCTATAGCAGCTGGCAATGCCGAAAATCAATAAAAATAGGTATTGGCTTTATAATTTTGAGTCTGGTTCTTTTTGCTATTCCGCTTGGAAGCCTTTTTGCAGACACACTGTCTGCTCCTGGCAGCTCTGGTACTGATGAAAATGGCAGCTGGGTTCAGTATAATGTAAAGGATAATAACAAGACAGATTACACATGGAAGCCTGATAAAAATTGTAAAGCAATTGGTGTGAGTTTCTATGCTGAGCAATCCAGCTCCAAGAAAAAGGATAGTCCTGATAAAAAAACTTTTCAAAGTCCTTTTATTGGAAGTCAAAACTATGCTGATGATGATTACAAAGTTAAGATATCCTCTGATGGAAAAGAGTTGAGTGTTGCCGAAAAAGGCTCAGATATTTTTATGGATATAGTTTCCATCAAAATATATTTTACCTGTTCCGGAACATCTACAACAGTGGCTGCAACAACTTCTTCAACAGTGGCTGCAACAACTTCTACCGTAACCGAAACATCCAAATCGGCTGAAGAAACATCTACAACATCAGCCGAGACTTCATCCACAGTTGAAGAAACATCTACAACATCAGCTGCAACATCAACAACACTGGCGGAAACTTCTACGACATCAGCCAGTACTTCTTCTACTTCAGCAGAAACTACCACAACAGCTGCTGCAACATCTACAACAGCTGCAGATACATCTACCACATCAGCCGGTACTTCTTCTACAACAGCTGAAACATCTACAACAGTGGCGGAAACATCAACAACAGTGGCTGCAACATCTACTACAACTGCAGAAACATCTACAACAGAAACAGCTACTTCTTCTACTGTCGCAGCAACACCTACAACAACTTCAGAAACATCCACCACAGTGGCTGCAACTTCTAGTACAGTAACAGAAACATCTACAACGTCTGCTGGTGCTTCTTCTACGTCAGCGGAAACATCTACAACGGGGACTGAAACATCCACGACTGTGGCTGGAACCGCTTCTACGGAAGCAGGAACAGCTACAACAGCTGCCGCAACCAATACTTCAACAGGAACAACAATTGCTGCTGGTGGCGAAGCAACTTCTACAACAGGAGGATCAGTAACTTCAGTTACGGAAGCTGTAAATGTTGCCGGAGCAGTAGATGCGGATGGAGGCGGCTATATTCAGGTTGCTGGTTTAAGAGAACTTCCATATACCGGTGTTAATATGTGGTTTTTCTTATCTGGAATACTGTTTATAATTATCGGAGTTTTAGCAATTATTGTGCCAAAGTACAATAAAAAAACAAAGAAGTTTAATAGCAGATTTTAAGGCTAAAATTAAAATAACAGAGTTTCTAAAAAAATTAGTTTATTTAATAAAATAAGAGGGGTTTTGATTCATATAAATTTTAAAAAAAACTCCTCTTATTTCTATTATTAATCTTTTCTTATTAACATATAGAAGTTAGTCCAAAAAAATAATCAGCCTTCAAATAAATTATTACCCAGCTTCAATTTAGAAGAAACGCTTGGATAAGGTACGGGTGCCAGGAAGACTGGTTCGGAGACAGATTCTGACAGACATTATATTTATAATCGAAAGGCACAATTTTTTTTTAACTTAAAACCTTCTTTGAAAATTGGGCTGAGTATAATATAATTATTTTAATTTAATTATAATATATATAATGCAAAATATTTTTAATAGTACGGCTAAAGATATGCAATAAATTTTAACATTAACAATAAAAGAGGGAAGTGATTAATATGGAGCAGGACGATAAAATAGAACCCATAGAGGATGAGAAACTGGAGCAAATATCGGGAGGTAAAGTAGAAATAAACCAAAATGTTGATTTTTTTGGCATCGGCGGAAATGGCGGCAATGGTGGCATTGGCGGCGTTGAAGGCAACGGCGGCGCTGGAGGCTCTATCTGAATCAGGTGTTAGTACGGATATTATCTAAGCAGAAGCTGGCCGCAGCAACGGTTCTCTGGCTCTTGCCAACCTAAGCGGTACAACCGCGTTTGAAACAGCATCTGCTACCGGTGCTAAATATGAAAACACAAAATTGCCGAATGATTCAATTTGCAATTAATAAATGAACTTCTCTATAAATATTACAGAGCAGCAACCAATTAAATGTTAATTAAGAGCTAATTTACTTTAAGCAGACTATTGGCGGCATGCTCAGGCGGGCATACACTGGGAAAGAGACCTGCCTGGAAATTAAATAGCTAAAAGCGTGCTTAAAAGAGAACCGTCCCCTTTTTTAAAAAATGGAAAATTATATAGAGAGCGTCAGGAACCAGTATGAAGATTATCCTTATCCTTTAAGAGACCCGGAAGATGAGCAGAAAAGACTATTGCCCTGCTATGGGGAATATTTAGGGCAGCTCAGCCACTACCTTTTCAGGGGAAAGCAGGATTTTGAGAAAGGATTTCGTGTCCTTATTGCCGGATGCGGAACTGGTGATGCTCTTGTATACATAGGTGAACAACTTCGAGGGAAAAAAGATGCAGAAATTGTCTGCTTGGATATCAGCCAGGCAAGCATGGCAATAGCCAGGAAGAGAGCCGATATACGTGGTTTTACAAATGTCAGCTACATTCATGATTCTCTCCTTAATCTTCCCTGCCTGGACTTAGGAAAGTTTGATTATATTAATTGTACAGGAGTGCTGCATCACTTAAAAAGCCCGTCAGACGGGCTGCATGCGCTTAAGTCTGTTTTAAAAGAACAGGCTGCAGGAATCAGTATTATGATATATGGGCGCTATGGAAGAACTGGCGTATATCAAATTCAGGAATTGATGCGGCTTGTTAATGGAGATGAAGCTGACCGCGCAAAAGAGGTTGAAAATACAAAGATCGTATTGGGCAGCCTGCCTGAAACAAACTGGTTTCAAAGAGCAGGTGAATTATTATCTGATCATAAAACAGATGGAGATATCGGGATTTATGATCTCTTTCTCCACAAGCAAGACCGCTCTTATTCTATTCCGGAAATGTATGAATTTATAGATAATTCGGGTCTTAATTTTGTGGAATTTACTATTCCTGTAGTGAGGCATATGTTAAAACCGGATGAGTATATTAAAGATCATGCACTGCTTGAGAGAATCGCAAAATATGATAACAGGACACGTCAGGCAATTGCTGAGCTTATAATTGGAAATGTTTTTAAACATATTTTCTATGTTTCAAACAGGAAAGACACAATTGCATCTTTAGATGACCTAAGTAATGTTCCCTATTTTGTAACACCTGCGGGAGATTTGTATGATATGATTGACAGGAATCCCGGTCAGCCAGTTACTGTTACTCATCCACAGGGAATGAAGGTAAAATTCTGGCCCCGCCGTTACACAAAGTTTGTCTTAAAGTATATTAATGGCAATCGCAGCCTTAAGGAAGTATTTGATTGTGTGCGTGAAGAGCTGAAGGATCCATCTGTCAATGATGAAGAGCTTTTAACAGACTTTCGTTTTGTATATGATCTGTTTAGCAGCTTGGACTGGATGCTGCTAAGGGATAAATCAATTGCCCCATACCCGACCTTCCAGAAGCTGTCGGCCCCCATGAAAAAATAATAAGGGAGTGACTCTCTTATTCCTGAACACATATGACTCAGTATTATTGACTTCAAATAAATAAAACATAATTGTCCATTCCCGATTTGTAAAGGAAAACAGCCAGGACTTGTAATTGTTGCATGAGAAGAGAAGAAGCAGTGTAGCTATTGCCATAAAAAGGAATGGGTGTTTCATTGTATTTGCCGCCATAGAAAAATTTGATAAAAACTTCATTTACAGATTAAAAAAGTTTAGGAAATGCCAGACTATGTTTAAATAAAATCCTGCCTTCATGATATGGAGTTGAGTCTGTGTGGAAAAAATGAGCTGTTTTCCTTATGTATTCGTATAAATAAAGGAAATGATAAATAACTTTTTTTAACATAAAAACCTTCTTTAAAAATAAAGAGGGATATAATATAATTATTTTAATTTAATTATAATATATGTTATACATAATGTTTTTAATATTATCACTGAAAATATGCAATAAATTTTATAGCATTAATAATAAAAGAGGACAAGGATCAATATGGAGAAAGACGACGAACTGAAATCTATAGATGATGATAAGCTGGAGCAAATATCGGGAGGTAAAGTGGAGATACCCATCAATTGTGGAATTTTTGGCAACAGCGGAAATGGAGGCGACGGTGGTGCTGGCGTAATGGGTGGTAGCGGTGGTGCCGGCGGAAATGCTGGCAGCGCGGGCTGATCATTTATTAATAACGTTGGCGGCGGAGCTATTGACAAGATTAGCATCAGCTGATTACAGGTTTTTAATAATGATATTAACAGCGTTAAAAAAGCTGCAGCTATGATACCAGGGACGGCAGGCCATAAGAATTTATGATGACACCAGCCGCAACGAAGGCGACGCAGGCGGTGGCATGCATAATGACCGGCAAAAAGATCTTCAGGCAGGTGGTCAATGTTAAGACTATAAGCCTGGTTATTGCACAGAATGAACTTAATATTATCATGCCATTGTGAAGGGCAATAACATCTTGGAGTAAAAATAATATACAGAGAGGAATAATTGATGAGTCGGGATGAAAAGAATAAACCAGCGCAGAGTAAGATTCTGGGCGATAAAGAATTGGATAGTGTAAACGGAGGAGGATTTTATTTTCCGGTATCTGGCTGTCCTAATGGATATACCAAACTGGTGTCCTGGTTTGGAGTAGGAGTGTTATATGACGGAACATGCAGAAATTGCGGGCACCTGAAAGAATCAGGGGGCATGGAAAGCGGTAAGTACTGCGAAAAAGTATCAGGAAAAATTACATGGGAATAATCCCAATAGATAT
>Ga0247841_10008387_pt1 | contig 14910 bp, 11 predicted proteins | sample LaCruzMarch2015__2_FD_192410 | JGI IMG/M metagenome (GOLD analysis project Ga0247841, IMG submission 192410) | Freshwater microbial communities from meromictic Lake La Cruz, Castile-La Mancha, Spain - LaCruzMarch2015_18m | ecosystem: Environmental > Aquatic > Freshwater > Lake | place: Spain...
GGGTTTTCAAACGCTGAAGGCTATCATTGGCGCTGGGAAAAACGTGGTCGATATTGCTTTTTTTATTGAGGATCCCTTCGAACTCGATGAACTGGCCCGGAAAAATAACGTAACAGCCATTATGGATATGGGCGTTGCCCCCGGAATGTGTAACGTACTCATTGGTTACGCCGATCATCTGTTGGATGAAACCGAAAATATCCTCTACATGGTGGGTGGTCTTCCCGAAATCCGCGAATGGCCATATGAATACAAGGCAGTGTTTTCGCCGGTTGATGTGATCGAGGAATACACCCGGCCTGCCCGTTATATTGAAAATGGAAAATTCATTGTTAAACCGGCGCTTTCCGACCCCGAACTGTTGAACTTCCCGGGTATCGGAACCCTTGAAGCCTTCAACACCGACGGACTGCGTTCGCTGGCACATACGGTAAAATGTCCCAATATGAAGGAGAAAACCCTCAGGTATCCGGGACATATTGAAAAAATGCGTGTTTTGCGTGAAACCGGTTTTTTCAGCCAGGAAGAAATTGAGGTGCGCGGAATTCGTGTCAAGCCCATGGATCTCACGGCAAAGCTGCTCTTCCCGAAATGGAAATTGAAAGAGGGGGAGGTCGACATTACGGTGATGCAGGTAATGGTTGAGGGCAAGAAGGATGGGGAAAAAGTCAGGTACACCTGGGATCTCTATGATAAATACGATCCAACTTCCCGTGTTCATTCCATGGCGCGTACAACTGGCTATTCGGCCACAGTGGCGCTTCGCATGATTGCTGCGGGTCTCTATACACGCAAAGGGATTTCAGTTCCCGAATTCATCGGTATGCAGCCTGAATGTGTTGATTTTCTGCTCAGCGGGCTGAAAGATCGTGGCGTTATTTACAGGGAAAGTAAGCGTATTATTTAGAACTCATCAGGATCAATCTCCTGTTTTTTCTTCTTTTGTTTTACAGGGGCTGTGGATCCCTCTTCGCCACAATCTAAATCAACATTAATCGGTTTTGACGGAGCGGCGAAATCGTTCTTGGAATAACGAAGTCCGGGGTCGCCGTAAACCCTTTGCATGTAAAGTGCCCATATGGGAAGGGCCATGTTGGCGCCCTGCCCGAGGGTGATCGACCTGAAATGGGCGGCCCGGTCTTCGCAGCCAACCCACACGCCTGTCACGAGTTCAGGGGTGATACCCATGAACCAGCCATCACTTTGGTTTTGGGTTGTCCCTGTTTTACCGGCAATCGGATTGTCGAATCCGTATTTATAGCGGAGTCTGACACTGGTTCCACCCTCCACGACACCCTTCATCAACTGGATCATCAGGTAGGCGGTTTCCTCGCTGATGGCCTCCTGCGACTTTGCATTGAATGTTTGGAGAACATTGCCGTTTTTATCTTCAATCCGTGTGATGAATATGGGTTCAATGTAAACGCCTTTATTTGCGAAAACGCTCATCGCGCCTACCATTTCGTAGAGGGAAAGGTCGCATGATCCCAGGGCAATCGAATAAACTGCAGGGATATCGCTGGTAACGCCCATCTTATGGGCCATTGCCACCACTGCCTTGGGAGAATATTTCCTGATTAGTTGTCCCGAAACCCAGTTGTTAGAGTTGGCCAGCGCCCATTTCAGAGTGACCTGTTGCCCGCGACGCTCATCGCTTGAGCTTTCAGGCGCCCACACCTGTCCATTGCCGAGGTCGATGACCGGCTGCACATTGGGGTAACGTGAACAGGGCGATTCACCCTCCTGCATGGCCAGTGTGTAAAGGAAAGGTTTAAAGGTTGAACCGACCTGCCGTTTGCTCAATTTAACGTGATCGTACTGGAAGAACCGGTAATCGATGCCGCCCACATAGGCCTTTACATATCCTGAATGCGGGTCCATCGACATCAGCCCCGACTGCAAAAAGAATTTATAATAACGGATTGAATCCATCGGGGTCATTACTGTATCGATCTCGCCGCGGTACGAAAAAACCTTCATTTTGGCCGGTACCTTAAAGTCCTGCAGAATCTGTGCATCAGAGTATCCCTCTGTTTTCAGACGATAATACCGGTCGGTGCGCCGCATGGCCGAGAGCAGGAGGTTGTTTGTCTCCTTTTTTGCAACATCATCTTCAAAAACAAACGGCGCATTCGGAATCCCTTTCCAGTGGTCAAAGAAGGAGGGCTGGAGCTCTTTGCCAAGATATTCTCTCATGGCTCTTTCGGCATATTCCTGCATCTTGTAGTTGATGGTTGTATACACCTTGAGCCCGTCACGGTAAAGATTATAGGGTGTTCCGTCTTCTTTGGGATGCTGTGTACACCATTCGGCCAGCGCCATACGAAGGTATTCGCGAAAATAGGTGGCAATGCCGGTCGTGTGATCCTGCAGGCGGTAATTGGTCATGTCGACCGGGATTTTTTTCAATGAATCGAAGTCGGAGGCGCTGATATATTCATATTTGGCCATTTGACCTAAAACCGTGTTCCGGCGTTCAAATGCACGGGCAGGATTACGTACGGGGCTGAACCATGTAGGAGCTTTCAGGATGCCAATGAGCATCGCAGCCTCTTCAACACCCAGCTGATCAGGTTCTTTGTTGAAGTAGGTCTTTGCAGCCGATTTAATCCCGTATGACTGACTTCCGAAATCGACCGTATTGAGATACATGGCCAGGATTTCATCCTTCGAATAATTACGTTCAAGCTTTACTGCGGTAATCCATTCTTTGAATTTGATCATTACCGTTTCCCAAAAGGTCCTGTTCTGTTTGCGGGGAAAAAGGTTTTTCGCAAGTTGCTGGGTGATGGTGGATCCTCCTCCTTTTGACGAACCGGTAGCCATCCCCCACATCACACGAATGATGGCGATCACATCGATCCCCGAATGTTCCCCGAACCGGGCGTCTTCGGTGGCGATCAGCGCATTGATCACATTGGGGGAGAGATCCTGGTACTGCGTGTTGGAGCGGTTTTCAATGTAGTATTTTCCAAGAAGTTTACCATCAACAGAAATCACCTCAGTAGCCAGGTTGCTTTTAGGATTTTCAAGTTCTTCGAAAGTGGGCATCTTGCCAAACAGCCCATAGGTGACAGAGATAAAAAACAGGGCTATCAGGACAATAACTACAAGATAAGAAATCCAGAACCCCTTCACATATTTTTTATAAAGCGTGGCTTTGTATCGTGGGTTGGGCATCTCGTTCAGGATCGGGATATGTGAAATGGGGTTGTTCATTCTTTTTCAATACGTAAACCAATATCGCTGATACCTTTAAGTTCGTTCACGCGCATTGCCTGTTCCATTTCAAACCGGTAGGTTCCCTTCTTTGAGAACCGGACGCCTTTTTGAAAGAGAAAACGGCTGAATTTCACGCTGCCCATACCCGATCCAAGCCAGCGGCCATCGTAATCGGCCAGGGTAAGTTCAAGTGTATCACGTGCGATTTTTCCATCGGGGAAACCGGTATTCAGGAAAAGATAAAGGTTACAGTAAGGATAATCAGTTGAATTCCGGAGATTCAAATATACATTGTAAAGCGGTACGATATCGGTAACCGACACTTCAAACGTTACCTTGTGATTCACATTCCATGTTCCCTTTTCAATAGCGACATTTTCCTCGAATATCGCTTTATTGTCGCAGGATGTAACCACTCCGATTATCAACAGGATAAGCAGGAGGGCTAACTTTCCGGAGTCGAAATGTATGTTATGCTTTCGCAAACTGAAATCGTTTATAAATGGTCAAAACGGGTGAGGTCATCCTGAACCGAACCGTTGTCGAATTCCGATTTTTTCTCGGTTATTTGTGAAAAATCTTCAAGTTTTTCAGGTAGCCTTCCCTTCTTGTTTTCTTCCTGGATCGAAATGACATTATCAACCGGGATGGCCATCAGGTTGCCCGGCTCATTGATGTAGGAATACCACATAAGTCGCTGAAAAATATCAGTCTTCTGGTGTGCTGCTTCCCCACGCCTGGTCTTCAGCCGGATCTCTGTGCCGGGTAATCCTTTTATTGCGTCAACATAGGTTTCATATTCATAATTGAGGCAACATTTGAGTTTTCCACATTGCCCTGCAAGCTTCTGGGGGTTGAGTGACAGTTGCTGAACGCGGGCTGAGTTGGTGGTTACCGATTTGAAATCGCTCATCCAGGTTGAACAGCAAAGTTCCCGGCCGCATGAGCCAATCCCTCCAAGCCGGCTTGCCTCCTGCCTGGCTCCGATCTGCCGCATCTCAATGCGTACCTTGAATTCCTCGGCCATCAGTTTGATCAACTCCCTGAAATCGACACGGTCTTCGGCGGTATAATAAAAGATGGCTTTGGTATTGTCGCCCTGGATTTCCACATCGTTGATCTTCATTAGCAATCCAAGCTGGTCGGCGATATCCCGCGAGCGGTACATCGTTGAGATCTCGGACTCAACGGCGGCGATCCATTTCTCAATGTCGGTTAGCCTTGCTTTGCGGTACACTTTTTTAATATCATCGGGATTTGATGCCGGGTTCTTTTTCCTGAGCTGGAAACGAACCATTTCTCCAACCATACTCACAATGCCAATGTCATGTCCCGGTGATGCTTCAACGGCGACAATTTCCCCCACTGTAAGATCCATCTCAGGCGACATACGGAAATAGTCCTTACGGCTGTTTTTAAATCGTACTTCAACCATGTCGGGTGTCTTCGATCCTACGGGAACAGGAACAGTCTTCAGCCAGTCAAAAGAATCAAACTTGCTGCAACTGTGCTGAAATACAGCCTCATTCTTGTTATACAGCCTTGGCGACTGGCAGCAACCCCTGCTCAGGAAAGGATTATGGATATGCCGGACCTGTCTGAATTCATAGATTCCTGTTTCATCTGCAGTTACCTCCTGCGGTAGTATCCCCTGGGGTTGAACCGGCGTGCCTTCAATGTTCTCCATATCCTTTTAAAATCCTTACAAAGGTATGAAATTCGGTTTAAACTGCCGAACAATTTTCAGCGACAGATCGAGGAAAAGGGTGGAGGTATGAGCATTACGTTCAACATGGAAAATAGCATCGTTGAGCAGGGTGTTGAATTCGATGAGTTTATCAGCGGTGATGAAAGGAGAGAAATCACGAATAAATTTCAATTCTTCGCCTTCGAGTCCGCTCGGAACCAATTGCCTGTAATTCATTGTGGCACAATATCCGACAACCTTCAACGCGTATATCAGAAAGCTTTTTTGTTTTTCCCTGCCTGCTTTGGTGATTTCCGATGCGAATCCAATCAGTTCGGGAATTTTTCCTGCATAACATGACCGCATCCAATGACGGAAGGACTCAAAATGTATGGAGTCCTCTTCCGTTTTTCCATATCCGGGGATATCAGATTTTGGAATTTTTACCATCAGTGTGCGGGAGAGAATTGTCTTGATGATCTGGTCAGGTTCATCAGAAAGCAGGATGAAGAGTGTTTTTTCGGGAGGCTCCTCCAGAATCTTTAACAACTTTGGGGCTGCTGAATAGAATAGTTTTTCAACCATCCAGATAATCATCACCTTGTAGTCTGATTCATAGCTTTTATAACTCAGGGTTGTGATAATTTCGTTGCAATCCTCGGCGTTGATAATACCCTGCTTGTTTTCGATGCCAATCGATGCATACCAGCTTTGCAGCCCCGACTGGAAGTTGTTCTCCAGCAGGAACTTCCGCCAGTCCTCAATAAAATGCTTGCTCTGTGGTTTTTTAGCGACCCGTTTGGTTGTAGCAACCGGATAAATAAAGTGCAGATCCGGATGGATCAGTTTCTGATATTTTACACAGGAAGGGCAAACCCCGCATGAATCAATCCCGGAAGTGGGATGCTGGTTGCCGTATTCTGAAGAAATCGTAAATCGTAAATCGTAATTCGTAGATCCATCATTCCCGGGAACTCCCTGCTTATTCGTGCAGTTAATAAATTGAGCGTATGCGATGGCCAAGGCAAATTTCTGGCTATCCTCCGGTCCGAAAAATAATTGTGCATGACTTACCCGCTGATCCAGAACCGTTTGAATCAGTTTGTGCTTAATATCTTCGTTGCCGGTTATTTCACTGAATCTCATCTGTCAGGGACTTTTATCCTTTGTTTGAATCCTGTTGCTGGCATCCGGTTACAAAATTAGTTGATTTTCCCGGTTTTCCCGGTTCATTGAGTCCGATAGCCAAAACAATATATTTTTCCGGATATACCAATTTAACCGCCTGAGATCATCAGCATCTCTGATGTTGTATAACTGATGGGAGAACTGCCATTGAAAATCCTGACCATAAATATTGGCCCAGCATTTAACCGCCGTTTTTATCTTTCTGATTACCTTCCCGGGAGAGGTGATACTTTGTTCGACCGACATCAGCAAATGGATGTGGTTAGGCATGATCACCCATGTTTCAAGAATAACTCCCCGCCTGATACCGGGCAAACGTGATAAAACATATTCCGCTATTTGCCCCATGGCAAGCAAATCAACGCACCCATCCCTGATTATCCCGAAACTATTTGCCTTGGAACGTGTATAAAGCGTTGCAAAATAGTGGTTTGAAAATCGGTCGCCATTTTGTTCAGTCTTTTTTTCAGATGATAAATCAGCAAAGAAAAAACCGTCTGGAACAGGATTTTCGCTCGTTCCAAAAATGCTTTTTGCATAGTTAAATACCTTGTATTTTAATAGTGTTTTCATTGCCAGAAGATTTCAGGTACAGTGAGCGCTGAGTGTTGCATGTTACCCGATCTGGGCTCAGGGATCAATGAAACTGAGCGGACCGGGTAATTCAGAACTTTCTTTTTCTTTCCAATAAAACAAATCCTGGAATCAAGTTCTACTATTTTGAAACGGAGCATAGTTGCCATATTTATGGGTTTTTTAAGTAAATCATTGGTTTTTTTAGGTTGCATTTTTTGTCTGTCGCCTGCCTGCCCGAAGGGCAGACAGGGCAGACAGCGAATGACATTATTGATCATTCGTGTGAAATTTTGAAAAATTGTTGTTACGGATATTTCATGATCCGGTGAGTCTCAGAAGTTTCGCCGGTAGATATTTGCATTATATACAGCCCGGCAGGAAATGCCGAAAGGGAAAATTCATGCTTCTTTTCACCTGTTAATTCGGTGGTCATTAATTTTTCTCCTTGCAAACCAAATAATTCGACTTTTAACATCCCGAATTCTCCTCCATCTTTTTGTTCAAGGGTATAGATGCCGGTTGTCGGATTGGGATAAACAACGAAGTTTGGATTTTCAAATCCATCTCCATTAACTGTCATGATGATAGTATTGGAAATGGCCGGATTGCATGCCACACACAACAGGTCGGATGTCAGAATACAAACTACCTTGTCGTTGTTGGAGGGAACCAATGTGAAGACCGGGTTGTTGGCGCCTGCGTTCACACCATTTACCATCCACTGGTAAGCAGGATGTATGCCGCCATTGACAGGCGCAGCAGTAAAGGTTACCTCGGCGCCGGCTGAAACAGGGTTAGCTGAGGCCTCAATGGATACACTTACAAACATGATCTCATTTACGATCATGATAACTGTGTTCGAAATAACCGGGTTTTCAGGCGTACATGCCAAACCGGTGGAGAGTTCACACGTCACCGCATCGTTGTTTATCATGATGCCGGTGAAAATGGGCATGTTGGCGCCTGCATTTACGCCATTAACTTTCCATTGGTATTGAGGATTGCTGCCTCCGTTTATTACTGTTGCTGCAAAGGTGACCGGGGTTCCCGGACATATCGGATTGGCTGAGGGATTAATTTCAATGCTCACGGCGAGCACAGGGTTGACAATCATGGTCACTGTGTTCGAGGTAGCAGGATTACCGGTGACACATGGTTCGCTGGATGTAAGTATGCACCATACTTCATCATCGTCGACCGCGGCATATGAGAACTGGGAGCTACTTACACCCTGGTCAAGTCCATTCACAAACCACTGATATACCGCAGCAGTACCCCCGTTTACTGGTGTCGCAGTAAATGTTACGACATCTCCTTCGCATATTGGGTTGGCATCGGCTTCAATCGTCAGGTTTGCAACAGAGGAAGAGATCTCTTCAATGATCGCGCTGCCGTTCATTAATGTGTTCCCCATCAGGTTGGTTCCAACAACAGTATAGATGCCCGCCAACAGGTTTTCCCATGTAAGCGGCTGTCCTGTTCCCGAAACCGGGTTGCCCAGGTTTATACCGTCTTTCCTTAACTGATAGCTGACGCTGGTTTGCGAACCACTCAGTGTTACAGGCAATCCGGGGCTGCCAACACAATAAAACCCTGATCCTGCAACATCATAAACATCCGGCGCGGCCGCAGTACCGGTAAATGTGCTGAAAGAGTTGAGGCCGCTGGAAGTAAGCTGATGCAGCGTTCCATTGCATACATCATAGGTAGTGAAAGGCAGGGGATCAACTTTTACGCAATAAATCTGATCTTCGGTACCCGAAACATCCTCAGGGACGTATTGAAAGAGGGCATTGCACGAAAATGCTGAAATGGCGCCCGAAGTAATGATCCAGTAACGGTTCAGGTAATTGCCGGTGTTGGGATCATCCGGATACTTGGCGTTGACAAGTCTGACCCCAGCATGATTTCCCGTACCAAATATTCCACTCGTAAAGTTCAGGGTGACAGGGGTATATTCAGCAGTCAATGTATGATCTCCAACCGGGTAGGTAAAACTCCCCGGAGCTGAGAATTCTTTTTTTACCTGACCGGTACTCGTCGCGACAATCATTGCCGATGCCGATGGAGTCCCTGTTATTGCGGAGGAAGGTCCAAAAATCAGGTCACTCGCCCCCAGTGTCAGCAAACCATAGGTGAGTTGTAAATTACCCTGTGTCGATAAATTCGTGTTTAGTGTAACCCCATCGCCATTTGCTATTTCAATGGTTGAGTTTGCATTCCCCGTTATTGTACCGGCGCCGGAAATTGCCTGTAAACAAATTCCGTTCATTGTTACCGTTCCTGGCGCTTCCGGAGCGAAATTGAGAACGCCCCCTGTCCCGGCAAAAATATTCCCCTGGATCGAATGGCCGGGGTTTCCTGTCATTTTGACGTTTAAAGTGCCATTGGTGATGGTGAGATTGTTTATGGACAAGGGATTATCACCATCTGGTGAGACCGTGACGCCAATTGCATCGAGCTCAAAATTTGCATAGGTTCTGCCTGAAAAAGATACCGGAACTCCGGCAATAACTTTATACAGGCTCCCGGGTTGAAATATGACCACGCTGTTTGGTTGTGCTGCACCGAATGGATCAAGACCGGCCTGGTGAATGAATGATGATCCGTTTGTAAACAATACGGAGGCCAGGGAGGTTGTTCCAAACGGATTTCCTGTTGATAAGCCCCCTGCGGTATAGGAGGCTCCAAAAGAAAAGGTAATCGTACCCGGGTCGACAGCCGTCAGACGGTTAGCAGTTTCTGTTGTCGGGGAGGAAATTATCTGGCCGCCTATGCTGCCTGATGCACCAGATCCGACTGCAATTGAAATGGCACCTGAACCATTCAGAATTAATGAAGAACCCGACTGCACTTCAAAATCGGGGCCGTTACCGCCCCCTATGTTGAGAATGGATGCTGCATCACTTTGCAGGTTTACCGTTGTGTTACCGGAAATAATTAACTGTCCGATCGTTTGCGTTGGCATACCCGTTATGGTGCATGTGTTCCCCGAAACCACCCGCAAAATATCATTAACCAATGGAGCAGTGCGGGTTGGCGTCCAGTTGGATGGAGTTGTCCAGGAGGCTGTTCCGGTCTGATTCCAGGTATAGCTCAACGGCGCTGATCCCCCGTTTGCAGTGATTGAAACATCATCAACGCCAAGCGCCTGTGCATTTGAGGTGGTTGTGCCGCTTGTTACAGAATAGTTCCAGGCAAGGTATAAATTGCTACCGGCAGCAACCATGACCGGTAGCGTTTTTCCGGAGATGTTTGTGGTAATGGCAGGCGCTTCCGGGTACCCGGTATTGGTTGGATCAGGCCCCGCGAAACTGGTTAAAAAATCATCGCCCGCAGGAGTCCAGGCAATGCCATCCGTGGAATAATAAAGCCTGACCGAAAAACCTGCCGTGTTAGTGCCATCGCGATATTTTTCAACAGCATAACTGACAGTGAAATCGCTGATAGGAATGGTCCCGTTATTAAAAAAGTGGAGATAAATGTTCACACTTTTTGCAGCAGTTCCTGTAGAAAGTCCGCCAACCGCCCGGTCGGTCGAAGTCGCCGCATCCCCCGCACCATAATTATAAATACCGTTGCCCGCAGTTGACGACATGTTGTTACCGGCCCTTTGTTCAGTCGCTGTTCCAGCTGCTTCATAGGACCCAACGGTTCGTACCGTCGTGTTTTTATCAGCTTTCCAACCTGCAGGCAGGGTCGCTGTCGCTGTGGGGCCGATTGAGAAATTTTCGGTGATTGTAGTTCCGGCCGAAATGCCCACCTGTGCAAAGCCACGGTAAAAAATACCTAAGGCCAGCATCCATGCTAAGAAAAATGTTTTCATAATAAAAAGTTTAGAGTGGTACATACTAAAATCATTATTTTGATTTTTTAGCTTAATCGGCTAAATCGGAAAAGGTCAATCGGTTGTTAATAACTTTTTTTAATCTGTTTTTTATATCTTTGCGCACCCTAACAAAGAGGGACTAATTAATAATCAATCAATAAATTAATTGGAATGCATTTTATTCCGTGGATGTGAAACCAAACGGAAAAGTGCGGGACATGTGCTCAAATATTCCGGGGGGACAATCTTCCTTACGAATAAATTCCTGGAACCAGCCAATGCAGAAACAGGGGAGGATGTGCTGGAAGGGATTGTTACAGCTGCAAACATTCCTTCCCGAAATGCTGGGATGATAATAGCTACCCGATTAACAAAACACTATGGGATTTTTTTATTGACCATGGAACCGTCATCGTCAAAATGCATCGGTTCAAAACCTGTTTATCGGAAGCGGAGAAAATGTTAGTATTCTGCCCGGGATTCTCCTTATTGTATCCGGAGATGTAACCTTACAACGCTCAATTTCAATTTGAGATCGGAATCCGATTTTCAGATAACCTTCGCACACATGAACTCCCGGTTCATACGGGCAATGTTTGAGCGGGAGATGAGCTTCGGACATTCTGCTTCACACGCATAGGTGTTGGTGCAGTTTCCAAATCCAAGTTCATCCATTTTTTTGACCATCCGTTTAACGCGCTGTTTGGCTTCGATTTGTCCCTGGGGTAACAGGGCGAACTGTGAGATCTTGGCAGAAACAAAGAGCATGGCCGAGGCATTTTTACAGGCAGCCACGCATGCGCCGCAACCAATACAGGCCGCGGCATCCATGGCCAGTTCTGAATTTTCCTTTCCCACCAGGATGTTGTTGGCTTCGGCAGCGCCACCGGTGTTCACAGAAATGTAGCCACCCTCCTGGATGATCTTGTCGAATGCGGTGCGGTCCACCATCAAATCCCTGATCACAGGGAATGGTTTTGCACGCCAGGGTTCAATCACAATGGTGTCCCCGTCTTTGAATTTCCGCATGTGAAGCTGGCAGGCAGTTACGGCATCATCGGGGCCATGAGGCCGACCATTGATATACAAACTGCACATTCCGCAGATGCCTTCCCGGCAATCGTGATCAAATACAACAGGATCTTCATTCCTGCCGATCAGTTCTTCGTTCAGGATGTCGAGCATCTCCAGAAATGAACAATTCGGAGAAATATTTTTCAACTGATAAATAACAAATTTACCGGAGGATTTTGAATCCTTTTGCCGCCAGATTTTTAATGTAAGATCCATAATTTTGGGCATTAGCCATTAGCCATTAGCCATTAAGGGAAATGGCCTCGTGGAAATGGTAGTTTTAATTTTTAGTAAGAAAATGATCAAGACTACTGAGTAATTTATTTAACATTTTACCAAGTTCATCGATCCTCATGGCTATTGATAATTTTTGGTCTTCGTCAATATAATTTTGATTTTTTGCAATTACAATCATTGTTTCTATTTCATATAATGAGCCGCGGGATATTCGGATAAATTGAATATAATTTTTTGTTGAATTTCGTCCCCAGCCTTCTGCAATATTCGCCGGGATTGAAACAGCCGCCCTTCTCATCTGATTTGTCAGACCATAAATCTCTTCTTTTGGAAAACGTTTCGTAAGAACATAGATCTCATTCACCAATTCTATCCCTTTCTGCCAAACAATTAAATCTTTATATGACTCAATTTTTTTATTCTCCATTCCCGTGAATTTCGAATCCCTAATCCCTAATGGCTAATGGCTAATGGCTATTTATACACCCGCTGCTTCACCTCAATCTCCTCATAAGCAAGCTCTTCCTTGTGCAGTTTAAACTGTCCTTCCGAAACATATTCCCATGCAGCAACATACTTGTAATCTTCATCATTACGTTTGCACTCTCCCTCTTCGGTCTGGTACTCTTCACGGAAATGGCCTCCGCAGCTCTCATTGCGGTTTAATGCATCGTAGGCCAGCAATTCTCCAAGTTCAAGGAAGTCGGCAACACGGTTGGCTTTCTCAAGCTCGACATTCAACTCATGCATGGTTCCGGGGATTTTAACATCCTTCCAGAATTCAGCCCGTAATTTTTTAATCAGTTCAATGGCTTTCTTAAGTCCTGTTTCGTTGCGTGCCATTCCAACATACTCCCACATGATCTTACCAAGCTCCTTATGGAAGTGGTCAACAGATTTGGATCCCTTCACGGTCATCAGTTTCTCAAGACGCGCCTTCACCGCTTTTTCTGCTTCCGCAAATTCGGCCTTGTCTGTCGACATTCGGGCAACCCGGATTTCACCGGCCAGGTAATTCTGAATGGTATATGGCAATACAAAATAACCATCGGCAAGCCCCTGCATCAGGGCGGAAGCGCCGAGGCGGTTGGCGCCATGATCAGAGAAGTTTGCTTCGCCCGCGGCAAACAAACCTGTGACAGAAGTCTGCAGTTCATAATCTACCCAGGTGCCCCCCATGGTATAATGTACGGCGGGATAGATCATCATCGGGTTTTCATAGGGATTTTCATCCACGATTTTTTCATACATCTGGAAAAGGTTGCCATAACGCTCTTCGATAACATTTTTCCCCAGGCGTCCGATCGACTCTCTGAAATCGAGGAAAACGGCCAGTCCGGTTGACCCAACGCCAAAACCGGCATCGCAGCGCTCTTTTGCGGCACGGGATGCCACATCACGGGGGACCAGGTTCCCAAAGGCCGGGTAACGGCGCTCGAGGAAATAGTCGCGGTTCTCTTCGGCAATGTCATTGGCCTTGAGCTTTCCACTACGATGGGCTGCGGCGTCTTCTTTTCTTTTCGGAACCCAGATCCGGCCATCGTTACGCAGACTCTCGCTCATCAGTGTGAGTTTCGACTGGTAATCACCATGCACCGGGATACAGGTAGGATGGATCTGTGTAAAACAGGGATTTGCAAACCACGCGCCCTTCTTGAAGATCTGCCAGATAGCGCTGGTATTGGAGCCCATGGCATTGGTCGACAGGTAAAACACGTTTCCGTACCCCCCTGTTGCAACGATTACGGCATGTCCGAAATGGCGTTCCAGCTTCCCTGTGATCAGGTCGCGGGCGATGATGCCGCGGGCTTTCCCGTCGACGATCACCACATCCATCATTTCATGGCGTTCATAAAGTTTAACTGTTCCCAGTTTGATCTGGCGACTCAGGGCGCCGTAAGCGCCGAGTAAAAGCTGTTGCCCGGTTTGTCCGCGGGCAAAAAAGGTACGCGATACCTGGGCGCCGCCGAATGAGCGGTTTTCAAGCGATCCGCCATATTCCCGGGCAAAAGGAACACCCTGGGCGACACACTGGTCGATGATATTGTTGCTCACTTCGGCCAGACGGTAAACGTTGGCCTCACGGGCGCGATAATCGCCCCCTTTGATGGTATCGTAAAAGAGACGGTAAATGCTGTCGCCGTCGTTGGGATAGTTCTTTGCAGCATTGATTCCGCCCTGGGCTGCAATACTGTGCGCACGGCGTGGCGAATCCTGGTAACAGAAGATCTTTACGTTGAAACCCATCTCCCCGAGTGACGCAGCAGCTGCCGCTCCGGCAAGCCCGGTGCCCACGATGATGATGTCGAGCTTACGCTTGTTGCTGGGGTTGACGAGGTTCTGGTGATCCTTATAATGGGTCCATTTTGAGGTCAGCGGACCTTTGGGAATCTTTGAATTTAATTCAGCCATGATGACTAACGGATAAGTAAAAAGTAAATGGGAATGATGATGAATCCTAAGGGAACGACGATGGCATAAAATGTTCCGAACTGCTGGATGCATTTGTTGTACTGCGGATGGTTTACCCCGAGCGTTTGCCATGCGGCCTGGAATGCATGGTTGAGATGAAATCCAAGCACTATGAATAACACGATGTAGAGGATAGCGTAAAGCGGCATCGCAAAAAGCTGTTGTGCAATGATATAAAAATCGGGCTCCCCTTCAGGGGTCAGATTCGGATTCGCGATCCACCCCAGCTTGATGAAATAGAAATTCATGAAGTGGATGATCAGAAAGATCAGCACGATGCCCCCTGTATAGATCATGTATTTTGACAGGAACGGGGTATAGGTTTTATTGGAGACCATGTATCTTGCCGGTCGCGCCATCCAGTTTTGAACCTGCAGGATAATTCCAAGAAGGATATGCAGGATGAACCCGGCAAAAAGAACGATCTCAAATACCTTAACAATATAGTTCGTCCCCATGAAATGGGCCGCGGCTGAAAACCAGGCGCCTCCGTCGTCGCGCAACAAACATAAATTGATACCCAGGTGTACCACCAGGAAGATCATCAGGAACAGACCCAGAAATGCCATCCAGATCTTTTTTGTGATCGAAGAAAATTGTAAAAAAGAGGAATTCATAACAAGCT
>Ga0247841_10008388_pt1 | contig 14910 bp, 11 predicted proteins | sample LaCruzMarch2015__2_FD_192410 | JGI IMG/M metagenome (GOLD analysis project Ga0247841, IMG submission 192410) | Freshwater microbial communities from meromictic Lake La Cruz, Castile-La Mancha, Spain - LaCruzMarch2015_18m | ecosystem: Environmental > Aquatic > Freshwater > Lake | place: Spain...
CCCCCGCTCCACCTCCGCCAAACTCCGCTGGGCCATCCGCTGAATCCCGCGGCAACGGCATCCTGCCTTTTGCTATTCGACTATGGATCGAGCGGTAGGGCTGGGCCTTTGCCTAGGGGCCATCTTCACTGCGTTCCGGTTGGACCAGCCGTGTCGAATCCCAGAGAAGGTTCGCGGTCGGCCCGGAGGTCCTACCCTACCCCGCGGCCGAAGGACAAAGTCCCAATGCGATGGGCCTTTGTTGTAAACCATAATTTTCCCATTCCTGGTGTCCGGGCGAAGAGCCCCCAAATGGCGATCCGTGAACAAAAAATGATGGCACGTCTGCAAACAAAAATTTTCCTTCCCTGGCTACCTGAAAACAGACCAGTCGAAGCTGCTTGCCAAGGTGGGCCCGTTAATTCTAGGATACCCCTAGTATGCCCCCCATCCGAACCCTCCCTAATGCTGCCTTTACTCTAATCGAGTTGCTCGTCGTCATCGCCATCATTGCCGTGCTGGCCTCCATTTCCATCCCGGCCATCCAAGGAGCGATCGGAAACTCGAAAGCGGCGGGCTGTCTGTCCAACCTCCGGCAGATTGGCATCGCCACCATGGCTTATGCCGCGGAGAACAGCAGCCAACTCCCACCCTCGGGCAATGCGGATAGTCCGCAATGGGCCTTGGCCATCGCCCCCTACTCCGGCGATCCAAAAAAGCGGCAAAGTATTTTTGTTTGCCCCGACTGCGTTGTCCCGGTGCAAGACGCCAAGGGCGACGAGATTGCGGTCACCTATGGGATGCACGGCGGACTGATGCCAAAAGGAGGAGCATCGGTGCGCTTGGCCGCAATATCGCGTCCGCATGAAGTCATTCTGGCCGCCGACATGTGCCAAAATGACAAAAACAAAGGCTGGTCGCCCTACTCGATCGAAAAGCCAGACGTGTTCAGAGGCGCCGGACGCACCGGCAACGACGGGTTGGATCTGGAAGCCCCGATCGCCACCACGGTGGATGCCGACACGGGGAACAACCCATGCATCCGCTACCGTCACAAAGGGGAGGCCCATGCCGTGATGTGCGACGGGCATGCCAAGGCCATGACCAAGGGCAAAATTCTCAACCGAAACGTCATATTCAACCGATGAACGCATGCCTTCCCCATTCACCCGCCAAGCGGCCCCGGCCCCTGACAATTAAGGTGGTGGCAGCGCCGGACCATCTGGATCATCTCCCCGACCCGGAGGAACTTCCGACCCGCATTCTCCACATCGCCGCCCTGCGTGGTTTGGGCTATTCCCTGCGAACCATCGGACGCCATTACGGGGTCAGCCCCCAAGCCATTTCGGTCATGCTGAGCAGGCAGAAGACGGAGCAGCGGGGCGCAAGGTCTCTCGGGGGAATGCAAAAACTCTCGCCGCGGGCAGTCAATGTCCTTGGGCGCCTCCGCATCAAGAACCTGAGCGAAGCCCGTGGAGTGACCGACTGGAGGGAGCGCCTGCGCGGGTTGCGCAATTGTGGCCAGAAAACCACCACGGAAATCTGTGAATGGGCTTCGGGTGGCTCTTCCCGCTGAGCTCACTTGCTGCGGTCACCGCGTTCCTCGGCCACCCGGAACCCAACCAGCTTCTCCGGTCAAGATCTCCGCAGGGCGCCTTCTCCCTCCGCGGTGTTGACTCAATCTTTCTCGGCGGCCAGCGGGAGCGATGTCCGGGCGGCTTTTTTCGGCTGCCGGTCCAGGTCGAAAAGTCCCCAATGTTTTTCCGCTCCGCTCGCATTGGCCGCGTCCCCTTTCCAGTCCTCGTCGAAAGCCTCGAACCAGAAAATGGTCACATTGTTCGCCTTGGCCCAGGAGAGGAGATCGTTGAAGTAAACTTCCTGGTTATCCTCGCTGGCCTGCTCCGGAAATTCGGACGCCGTGGTGGCCCAACCTGCTTCGACCACGGCGAGCGGGACACCGGGCAAAGCCTGCTGGACGGCGGTAAGATTCTCGCGGGTGAAGGCCATCGCTTCGGCCAGGGTTTTATTCTCCCAGACCGGGTAGGTGTGCACCCCGGCGAAATCGACCGCACCGGCCAATTCCTTCGCGTCGCGCACCCACGCAGCGTAGTTCTCGGCGGTGGTGACCGGTTGGTCCAGCGCCTCACGAGCCCTTTGCAACAGACCAACCAGGCGGTCGACCGGCACGCGATGGTCGTTCCAATCGACCAACGTTTCGTTCCCGATGTTCACCGCGGCAACCACATCCGGATAGGAACGCGCCAACTCGATGGCGCGGCCGACCTCCTCGTCATTGGCCGCGCGGTTGGCCGCCAGCTTGTCCGCCGGCACCTCCTCCATGACCCATGCGCACGACCCATGCGTGCTCGTTTCGGCGTCCAGCCATGCCCCGAGCATCACTTTGATCGGCAGCTTTTCCGCCCGGACGAGTTCGAGGACCGTACGCGAGTTTTCCCGGCTGTCATAAAGCCGCAGGAAGCGGAAGCCCGCCGCTTCGAGCAAGCGCAGATCCTCCAGAATTTCCTCCCGCGAAGGATTCTTCGCGCCCTCCCCGCGGTCCGGGTGCTGCCCCCGACGGAAGCCGGAATAACACACGGCCATCACCTGCCCGTCGATCAGCGCCTCCGGCTTCTGCGGCAGGAAATCCGCGGCTGTGGCCGCGCCCGCGGCAAGAATCAGGAGTGCAGGGACGAGGAGCATGTCAGGCAGCAGGTGCGGCGCCACGGCGCGCTTCCAGTTCGGCCCGGACCTTGCGGGCCGCGGACTCGGTGAGCGGATAAAACGCGACCAGAGCGATGGCCAGCAGGGAGGCCAAGGCGGGAACACCCACGTCGAGGAGACGCATGAGGAAGAGGGTTTCCCCGGATTGCCCGCCGCCCAGGGCCACGTCAAACCCGGTGAAATTGAGCGCGTAGCCGGACAAAGCCAGGGCTAGGGCCATACCCAGCTTGACCACCCACCAAAACACCGCGCCGAACATGCCCTCGCGCCGCTGGCCAGTGTGCAATTCGTCCAAATCGCAAACGTCCGCCACCATGGAACCCATCAAAGTGAAGAGCGCACCCAGACCGAAAGAGATGAGGGGCGTGGGCAGCAGGATGAGGAAGGGATTGGTCTGGCTGTAGCAGAACCATTTCAAGAGATAGCCGAGCACGGAAAGTCCCGTGCAGAGGAAGAAGGTCTGCTTTTTCCCGATCCGTGTGCCGAGCCAGGTGGACAGAAGGATCACCCCGAAGGTGCAAACCGCGTTAAATGTGCCGTTCCACCCCATGAGCTGCGCCCCGAGGTCTTTGTCCCCGCCATAGACATAATAAATGATGACATAGGAGGTGAATGCGGAGACCAGCATGAAGCCGTTGAAAACAAGGAAGGTGGCTCCGCAGAGGAGGAGAAACGGACGGAACCGCATCGTGGCGGCGAAGCCGCGGAAAAAGTCGGCGATGGTCCGCCCGAGCCCGCCCGGGGGTGAGCCGCCGAGCGTGGTCGTCTCCTCCTTCTCGGCGATGGCCTGCATGCGCTCACGGCAGAAGATGGCCGGCACGACGCCGGCGAGCGCGACAAAGACCCCCACATAGACGGCCAGCCAGCGGGCGCCGGTCGCGGCGTCGGGGAAAAATCGGTCGTTCTCCATGAAAGCGTAAAACCACGGCGCCACCACCCAGGCGAACTGCCCGATGAAGTTCGACACGCCCATCAAGCGCGTGCGCTCGTTGTAGTCGGGGGTCATTTCGTAGCCGAGCGCGATGAGAGGCGTGGCGAAGACCGTGTAGCCGAGGTAAAAAAGGTTGGCTCCGATGAGAAAAAACCAGAAATAAAAATCCTCGCTGTGGCCGGCCGGCATTTGCCAGAGCCCCGCGAAGATCGCCCCCGAAACCAGTGCGCCGACGAAAATGAAAGGACGCCGCCGTCCCCACCGGAGGCGCGAGTGATCCGAGATGTAACCCATGACCGGATCGGTCAAGGCGTCGAGCAGGCGCGGCAGGGCCATCAAGGTGCCGACCACCGCCGGGTTCATGCCCAGCCCCAAATTCAAGACGATGGACATCATGCCCATGGCCGCGGCCAAGAGGTTGTTGACCAAGGCGCCTATGCCATAGGCGAGCTTCTCGGTATTCGGAATCCGGTCGGCGGGAGACAGCACGGGATAAGGGGGCTAAGGAGGTCGGCAAGGACGCCAACACTACGGATGGCGAGTTTGGCGGCTCACAGCGACCGGATGAATTTCACGACAGCCTCGCGATCGGCGGCCGACATGTTACGGAAGTTTTCCTTGGCCTGTTCGGCTTCGCCGCCGTGCCAGAGGATGGCCTCCTCGATCGTGCGCGCGCGGCCGTCGTGCAGGTACCCTTCGCCACCGGCAACCCCCGCGGTCAGCCCGATATTCCAAAGGGGAGCAGTGCGCCACTCCGCCCCAGTCGCGTCACCTTCAGCCATGCTGTCGGCCAATCCCGGACCCATGTCATGGAGGAGAAGGTCGGTGTAAGGACGGATGGTCTGGTTGCGCAGTTCGCCTTTCGGATGGTAGGCGCTGGTCGTGAAGCTTGAGGTGTGGCAAGCCACGCAGGATGCGGTGGAGAAAAGTGTCCGGCCCCGCACCACTTGCGCATCGCGGAGGTCGCGCTGCGCTCCCACCCCAAGCAGGACCGCGTATCGGTTCAGCTGATCCAGTTCCGTGTTGCTCACTTCGGCCGGTCGGGGCGATGTCTCGCCGTCGAGTACGGGAAACAACTCACTGACCACCCCCATGTCGCGGTTCAGGGCATGGGCGATCTGATGGATCACCTTGGGCTGGGCGGCCTTGTGGGCGAACCGGCCCAAACGGAGGATGAGGGAATTGGCTGGGTCTGGCACGAAACGCGCCCGCCCGGAAATACCGTCACGATTGGCATCATCCGGATCAGCCAGAGCAAGGATGGCACTCTCCGGGATGGCTTCAAGCAAGCCGAGCCCGACCAATGGCTGGGCCAAGCGGAGTGAGTGGTAGGCGGGAATAACCCCCGAGAATTGCAGCTCCGGCTTGCGCAGGGTGTAGGGAGTTCCGTCGCCGTAAGTCCCGTTCAGCGTGGTGAACCCGGCCAACAGGACACCTGCTTCCGGAGTTCCACTAATCGCGTGAGGCTGCAGCTGCTCGCCAAGGATGGGATGCGGTGAACCATCGGCCGAATCACTAACCTTGACCCCGGCATATTCGACCGTGGTTCCCACCGCGGGGAGGAGAGACCGCCCGTTGTTCATGTGGCATTCCACACAGCTCTGGGCGGCAAATTTGGGACCGAGCTTGTTCATTTGCTGGGCAAAGACCGGATTGTCGGGCTCGGAATGGACCCCGGTTTGGAAATCGGTGTGATGCAACCGGCGGCCGAGCATGAAGGGCTGAGCACTTTGCGCAGTCATGTTTCCCGCCATCTGCTTGAACCGGTGTGGCGGTTCGTTGGAGTATTGATAGGGCAGCGTGACCAGTCCCCCGAGCAAAGCCTCAGTAGGCAGAGGGTGGGAGTCGAGGGTCTGGTTGACTCCTCCCACGATGCCGCCAGACATGCCCAGGTCATTCCCCTGGGCCCAAGGCACAATGCCTTGACCCACGACGTAAAGAAACGTCGTGCCATAATAATTTTTTCGCCCGTTGCGCGGCGCGGCGAGAAAGTAGCTGATCTCGATTTCGACGCGGTCACCAATCTGCAGGGCGCGATTGCCCGCATTGGCGTTCTGATTAATCGTCGCGCTGTAGTTGTAATCCGTCTCGCCCGAGATGCTCGAGGGAGTGGTTGAAACGAGGGTGGCAATCTGATTGTTGTTGTACTGGGCCACGGCCGAGACGCCGCCGAAGAAGGTCCGAAACTCCGCGGGATTCAAAAGGCCCTGCGTGGTGTAGTTAAAGGTGATGGTCGAACCACCCTTGGCCACCCGGTCGATGATCTGGATGTTGCCCACCCGCTGCTCCCAATACCAAGACAGGTAATGGTCGTATTTCTGGAAAGTACTTTCCCGAGCATGGCGGTCGCGCACCCGGTCGCCGAGGTAGGTGATCTTGGCCGTGGAGGTCTCGATGACCGGATCAGGCTCTAGCGCGGTTGCCGCAGTGAAGAGCGGGAGGAAGACGGGCTCACTCTCCGGCGCGGCGGAAAGCAAAGTCGAACCGACCGAACCGGTGACGCTGCCGGCCAAGGTGATCACGGTGACATAATAGGTCTGACCCGCGACGACGTCCGCGAGGGTGACCGACGTGACCAGGCCCAGCTCCATGACTTTGTTTAAATCCGTGGACGAAGTGCCGTAGAGCACCCGGTAACCAGTGACTCCCGGCGTGGTGACCGCATCCCAGGCCAAGCTGATCGAATCGGCGATACCGGCTGGCACGATACGGATATTGGTCGGCGCCTCCGGATTAATCACGGGATGGCTGATCCGGAAAAATTTTTGCGTCCCTGCGACCGGCACATCGTGGGAGGCTTCCGCCCCGTCGGCCGTGACCGTGGCCACCAGCGACCAATTGGGCGAAGCGAGCGAAGCGGACTCCTCGACACGATAAGCCACGCCTTGGGTCGAAGGCCAGGCGAGGCGCATGACCGGACTGGTCGTGGAGGCGATCATTTGCGTTTTCTCCGGGATGGCCGGCACTGGGGCCTGGTAGGCGAATTCCACGTCGTCGATAAACACTTCACCGATGGCGCCAGCCACGGCCCCGGTAGCAAAATACCATTCGATCTTCGCGCCGACCGCTGTGCCGGGAGCGGTAGCCGGGGAGCCGGTCACTTTCGACCAAACACCATTGCCGCCGGTGAAGTTGTTCCAACCGCCCCAGGTGACCGAGCCGCCGGAGGCAACCCAGCCGACTCGGTATTGCTGCACGTAGGACACACCGAAACTGACCTGCCGGGCATAAAAGGAAAAGGTGTAGGACTTACCGACCACGACCGAAGGGACAACTTTGACTAACTGACCTCCGACCGCACCCCCAGGGATGTTGCTGCGCAGGGAGGATGTGCCGCTGCGCGGGTTTGACGTCGAAATGGTGTGGATTGGAGCCGTGGTCCACCCAGTGGAACCGGATTCAAAGCCGGGGTTGGCATCGGCTAGGGCATTCGCGGCGACCAGAACCTCGCCCGAAGCAGGGACGGTTTCCATCACGCGATAAATCCTTTCCTTGCTGCCATCATGCGCCGTTTGGACCGACCCGCTGCTGCCGGGCACCGAGGAACCCAGGTTGCTCCAAACCGCATCTCCCGAAGCCGGTGACCACTGGGCCTGGTAGGTATTTCCAACCACCGAAGTCCAAGAAATCTCGGTCTCCGGCGTGATGCTGACCTGACCGCCGTCGCCCCCATTACCTCCAGTTGCCAAACCGGGGTGAACGAGAAAAACGCAGGCAAAGCCGGCGGCCAGGGCAGACATCCGTGCGCTCTGCGAGTTTTCGAGCTTGTTCATTTTGATCTGGGGACGATTGGGGGAGTTAAGCATGGTGAGAGAGGGGGGATTCGAGGAAAAATTATTCTGTTTCGAGGCTGAGAAAAGCGAGGCGCTCCCGAGAGGCCACCGCAGGCTGCCAAAACCAACCGGATTTGTCCCAGCACTGGGCGTAAGGATAGGCTTCCACCACCTTTTGGTAAGACGTCATGGCTTCGTCCTTTTTCCCCTCCGCCTCGGCGACCTTGCCGAGGAGGAAAGTGCAGGTGCCCACGTCATTAAGGGCCCAGGCCTGATGACCGTTTTCGGTGTCCGGAAGCGCGGTCAACTTGCCTTGCATCTCCACGGCCTGCGCACCGTACAGGGATTGGCAGCGCTCAATGGCCACCCGCGCCGCGGGATAATCTTTGCGCTCCAAGGCGGACCACGCCTGCATGGTCAGGGCGGAAGAACTCTCCCCCGAAGGAGCCGGTTCTTGCCCCTCGACAAGACCGTTTAAACAAAAAAGCGTGGCGGTGGCCCATAATGTCTGAAATGCCCGCTTAGGAATGGACAGGCAGGGGGCCAGCATGATTACGTAATGTATGTGTAACCTAGGTCGGGTCAAGTGGAACTTCGCTCTTCTTTTGGTCGGCGCCGGGTTGACCAGCCAGAGCATGGGCGGCGGATCACACGTCGAAGTGAGACAGACCGCGGATAAAGGCTGGGAATTGCGCCGCAACGGGGAACCCTACTTCATCCTCGGGGTCGGCGGTTCCGGATCCCTCGCTCTGGCCAAAAAAATGGGAGCCAATTCGGTGCGTTATTGGGGCATTCAGGAGCTGGAGCAAACCGATGCCTCGGGAAAGTCGAATCTGGCCCAGATTGAGGAACTCGGCCTCACCTTCTGTGCCGGCCTTTGGGTCGTGCACGAGCGCCACGGATTTTCCTACCTTGACCCGGAGATGGTGCAAAAGCAGCGCCAGAAGGTCCGCGAGGCGGTGCGCCGCTACAAGGACCATCCGAACCTGCTCGTCTGGGGACTCGGCAACGAAGCGGAAATTTTTCCCGGCCTCCCGGAGGCGGCGCGTGTCTGGAAAGAACTCGAGGAGCTGGCCAAGATCGTCAAGGAGGAGGACCCGAATCATCCGGTTATGACAGTCATCGCCGGGGCGGACGAGAACAAGGTGCGCGAGATCATGGAGCACTATCCCTCGATCGATATTCTCGGCATCAACGCCTACAGCGGGGCGGGCGGCACGGGCATGAAGCTCGAGGGGCTCGGCTGGAAAAAACCCTATGTCATCACCGAGTATGGTCCCTCGGGGCACTGGGAAGTGGCCAAGACAGCGTGGGGCGCCCCCCTCGAGCCCACCGCCGAAGAAAAGGCGGCGCAGTATTTCGCCACGCTGCAGAGCGTGATGAAAAACAAAGAAGGACTGTGCCTCGGTTCCTACGCTTTTCTCTGGGGCCAGAAGCAGGAAACCACCCCCACCTGGTATGGAATGCTCCTGCCCGGCGGGGAAAAGCTTCCCGCGGTGGACGCGGTCGTCCGGCAATGGACCGGAGAGTGGCCGGCCAACCGCAGCCCGAAGATCGAATCGTTACGTTTTGAAAATGAGGCGGACCGGGCCAAGGCGGGCACACGCCTCAAAGCCGTCGCCGCGGTTTCCGACCGCGATGAAGACGACCTGACCTACGAGTGGACGGTCATGGCCGAGAGCAAAGATATCAAGCACGGCGGGGATGCCGAGAACGTGCCGCCGACCTTCCCGGCAGCGGTCGAATCCGGCCGCGGAACGGACTGCACCGTGACCTTCCCTCCGCCCGGCGCCTACCGTCTTTTTCTGGTCGTGCGGGACGGGAAAGGCGGGGCGAGCACGGCCAATCTGCCTTTTCTCTCCGAGTAACCACCGGCACTGCGGAGTTGCCTCCTTCCGACCGCTGAGTTCTATTGCAGTCAGATGCTTTCATCCTCACAGCAACTCCAGCGCGGCAAGAGCCGCCACCAATACCTCTACCGTCAGATTTCCGAGCGCATCCGTCGCCAGATCGAGGACGGCGAGCTTGCCCCCCTCGCCCGTCTGCCCTCGATGGACGAACTGGCCAAGCAGCTCAAAGTGAACAAAATCACGGTGCGCAAAGCGCTGGGTGAATTGCGGGCCGACGGGCTCATCTACAGCGTGCCGGCCCAAGGCACCTTCGTGGCCGACCCACTCGCGCCGCACCAGGGGCGCAAGCAAAGTTCGATGGTCAGCGTGGGTCTCCTCGGCCACGTGCTGCGCAAAAAGTCGATGGGACCTTACCACTTGGAAATCGTCGGTGGGATCCAGACCGAACTGAGCCGCCAACACGCGGCCCTGGTCATCCTCCCCGCGGGCGATCTGCGCAAAGAAGACGACTATTTCCGGCTGGTCTCCAAAGCGCATGTCGATGCGGTGATTTATCTGGGCCCGATCGCCCCGCCGATTCTCGGGCACCTCATCCGCCAGGGTCCGCCCGCGGTGGTGGCCGACGCACCCGAAGGCAGCGGGAACGCCGATGTGATCTGCTTCGACAATGCGGCCGGGGCCAAAGCGGCGGCCGAGCACCTTTACGAAATGGGCCACCGCGAATTCGCCTTGATCACGGGCGACGATCAGATCGCAAGCATGGAGCGCGAAGCCGCCGCAATCGCTTATTGGACCGGCCGCGGAGTGCCCGCCGCCTCCATCCGGCGCATCCGCGGCGACTTCAGCCGCGAATCCGGCATGGAAGCAGGCGAAAAATTGCTCCGCGAAAAATCGATGCCCACCGGAATTTTCTGCCTGAACGACGAAATGGCCGTGGGCCTGCTCGCCGCGCTCCAGAACGGCGGCCGCTGCCGCGTGCCGCAGGATGTTTCCGTCATCGGCTTCGACGACATCTTTTGGGCCGGCGGCTCGGTGCCCGCCCTCACCACGGTGCGGCTCGACAAATGCCTGCTCGGGCGGCTCGCCGCGCAGCGCGTCCTCGAGCGCCTGCAGGAACCTTCGCTCCCGGCCACCTACATCCGGGTCGAACCGCAAATCGTCTTGCGCAACTCGACCGGACCCGGCCCGGCCAAGATCGGGCCCGACGTGCTTCGCCCTTGAGTTCCGCCGCCCAGCACCGCCCCTTCCCTCCGGATTTTCTCTGGGGAGCCGCCACCGCGGCCTACCAGATCGAAGGAGCGGCCCGCGAGGATGGTCGCGGTCCGTCCGTCTGGGACCGCTTTTGCCAGACGCCCGGCAAGGTCTGGGAGAGCCACGATGGCCGCACCGCCTGCGACCACTACCACCGCCACCGCGCAGACGTCCGTCTGATGAAGGACTTGGGATTGCAGGCTTACCGCTTCTCCCTCTCCTGGACGCGCCTGCTCCCCCGCGGGCGAGGCAGGGTCAATGCCCGCGGACTGGATTTTTACCAGCGACTGGTCGACAGCTTGCTCGACGCCGGCATCCGGCCGTTCTGCACGTTGTTCCATTGGGATTATCCCACGGTCCTTTTCGACGAGGGCGGCTGGGGACATCGCGATTCGCCGGCTTGGTTCGCCGATTACACCTCGCTGGTTGCGCGACATCTGGGTGACCGCATCGGGGATTGGATGACCTTCAACGAACCGCAATGCTTCATCGGGCTGGGTCACGGCACCGGCATCCACGCGCCGGGGCTGCGTTTGCCCATGCGCGCGCAGCTCAAAATGGTGCGCCACGTGCAACTGGCGCACGGTTTGTCCGTCTCGGCCCTGCGGGCCGGATGCCCGAACCCGGTTCGCATCGGCTGGGCACCGGTCGGCGTGGTGCATTACCCAGCCACGGACAAACCCGCCGACGTGCAGGCGGCACGGCGGGCGACCAATGCCTGCGGTCGCGATCACCTTTTCAACAACACGCATTGGAGCGATCCGGTCATTCTCGGACGCGTGGCGCCAGAAGCGCGCCGCGCTTACGGCAAGCTGCTCCCGAAATATTCCGAGTCCGACCTGCGCATCATGGCCCAACCGATCGATTTCTACGGCGTGAATGTTTATCAAGGAACCCCGGTTAAAGCGGGCCGTGACGGCCGCGCCAAGGCGGTTCCCTTCGCACCGGGAAACCCCCGCACCGCCTTCGAGTGGAACATCACCCCGCCCGCCTTGCGCTGGGGTCCGCGCTTCATCCACGAACGCTACGGTCTGCCCGTCTTCATCACCGAAAACGGCCTGAGCAACACGGATTGGGTGGCGCAGGACGGTAAGGTGCACGATCCACAGCGGATCGATTTCACCTCGCGTTACCTCCGCGAGTTGCGCCGGGCCGTGGCCGATGGCGTGCCGGTCAAGGGCTACTTCCACTGGTCACTGCTCGACAACTTCGAATGGGCCGAAGGCTACAAGCAGCGCTTCGGCTTGGTTCATGTCGATTACGAGACACAGCGGCGAACACCGAAGGACTCCTACCACTGGTATCGCCGGGTCATTCGCAGCCGCGGAGCCGCACTTTAAGGGCAGTTTAAAGCTGTCTGCAGCCGCGGCACGGTATGTCGCGAACCCGTGGATTCGTCGGCGGGGCTTCCGGCTCGTAGAGCCTCCACCTCGGAGAGACGCCGACGCTACATTGAAATGTAGCGGCGCCGTCCCCGGCGCCGAAAGAACGAGCGACTACCGACTTTATTAAGCGGCTCGGGCACCACTCAAAAAAGCGAAACCCGATCCCGCGGGCGCGGAACCGGGTTTGCTGAAACTGCTTGCTGTCGGTCTTAGCGACGGCGACGGCGGATGAGATGCGCACCGAAGCCTGCGGCACCGAGGGCCAACAGGGCGTAGGTGGAGGGCTCGGGAACGGCGTCAATTGTTGCGCTACCGGCAACACCAAGCTGGGCGGTGTCGGTTCCCCAAATGTTCGGGCCTTTGATTTGCAAGCCCCATTGGACTTTGCGAGTTGGGTCGTTAATTGTAGCGAGGGCAATCGCGAACTCGCCCGTTCCGGTGATAGGGGCAGTTGATGTAGTAAAGCTGCTGAAATCACCAGCGAAGTCGCGTATGAACGCGGTGACTGCGTAAGGAATGCCGGCTGAATTCGTGGCAAGGCTGAAAGAGGACACGTTGCCTGCAAAGGTGACTATTTGCCCAGCGTAAGTACCAGTCTGTTCGCCGTAAAGGTTACCTTCCATAACTTTCTGGCCGAGCGAGCCTGGGGCACCAGCTGGAATGTACCAAAACGGGGTCGCCGGATCCCCGATCGTATTCGGGCTCATCGTCAAGCTGGAGGCTGAGTTGTACGTGGAGTTGAGGTCAGAGATGCCCCAGTTTGAGCCGAAAACAAAAGATGTTCCGTCGAGTTCGAAAACATTCATGTAACCGTTGACCATTTCGGTGCTGTTGATGGTTTTGAAAATCTGTGCCGACGCGCCGGTGAGACCGGTGGCCGCCACAGCGATGATGAGGAGGAGTTTTTTCATGGGGATTGGGTTGTTCGGGTTGGTTGATGTGTATTTTAAGATTTAGCCGGGAAAACCACCGACTATCTGGTTGTATCCTATACTGATCGCCAGCCGCGTCAACTGATTTTTTCGCTCCCCCAAGAAAAATTTCCGCACCCCCGGCTTCCGACCGGCAGAGACCGGGCATCTCAGTCAGCTCGCCCCGGGGAAAAGAAAAAACCCGGTCCGCGAGGACCGGGTTTTTTTGAAAGCGATAAACGCTTGAAGTTAGCGGCGACGCCGGCGAACGAGGTGAGCGCCAAGTCCCGCCGCACCCAGAGCGAGCAGTGCGTAGGTCGAGGGTTCCGGAACCACACCGACATTGTCGATACCAACGACAGTGGTGTCTCCAGACCACAACGGAACAAAGATGAGTTTTTCCGTAGTACCAGGAAGAGTCCAGTTGTAATTGTACGTTGCCCATGTGGATCCGTCGCCGATGGTAGCCGGGCGTTGGTCACCCGTGTTGCCGACGAGAGCGTTTCCAGCCCAAGCTTCAACCTTCATTCCACCGGGCGCACCGGCAGTAGGCACGTTAGAGCCTGGAGCGCCTAAATTGATCGAGTCCCACCTGAAGGTGACCGGACTACCGGCCGTGAGACCTAAGCTTGCGATGGGGATACCGCCACCGGCGGCACCAGCAACTGTAGGAGTGACAAGAATACCCCAGCCGGCGCCGGGCGTGATGGAGGCATATCCTCCTGGGTTGCCGCCTGTGGGGGAGGTGACAGCAGGGCCTTCGCCTGTGCCGTCGACTCGCAGCCAGCCTGTGCTGCCGTCTGAAAAGTCACCGTTGGGGACAAGGATGTAACCGCTGGCCGGCAGCGCGAGGCAGCCGAGCACGGCGAGTGTGAGTGGGAGGATTTTATTTTTCATGTTGTTTTGGGATGGGATTTTAGTTGTGGGGTGAGGCAAAGTCCGATGATAGAAATAGCCAAACTAGGTGCATCCTGCCACTGCCTTTTGCGCTGTCAAACAAAAATAACCGGTCCCACCGATTTTTTTTCAACCGCCTGCGGGAATCGCTGATTCCTTGCGACGCCCCCTCCCTTCCCGCCCCAATGACCTTCCTTGCGGCAGGGTGGAAAATCCGGAAATAACCATGAAACCCGCTCCTGCCACTACATGATCAAGCGCAGCGACCTCGCCACGGCAAAGGACCATCGCTCCTGTCTTGAGGGCGGACAAGGGTCAGGAGATTGGTCCTTCGCGTCGCGGCGGTTCTCAAAATTTGAGGTCCAAACGGCAGGAGCAACCACCGCCCGCCTTCCCGCTTCCTAAAACCAGGTTGGTCCTGTAGCGTTCCCGCCCCGTGAAAGGACAACCTACCCGAAAAAGACCGGCCGCAACCTCCACCCGGCAATCCGCCGGGGAGTTTATCGAGTTCGACGGAGAACCCTTCTATCGCATCCGCGATCACGACGAGATGCCCCCGTTTTTCCTCTCGGTAGTCAGCGCGGAGGACCATTGGATGTTCTTGTCCAGCCACGGGGGCCTGACCGCCGGCCGGGGGGATGCGGACCACGCGCTCTTTCCCTATGACACGGATGACAAAATCCGCGACAACACCGAGACGGCCGGAGGCAAGACTGTCATAAGGGTGAGCCGAGCCGGCGGGGATGCGCTCTGGGAGCCTTTTTCTATCCGGGGCGAAGGCCGTTTCCGCCTCCGCCGCAGCCTGCTCAAAAGTGTCTGGGGCAATGAGGTTTGGTTTGAGGAGGAGAATGTCGATCTCGGGCTGGTCTTCCGCACGGGTTGGTCGAACAGCCGCCGTTTCGGTTGGATCCGGCGGAGTTCGCTGGCCAACACCGGCCGCCAGCGCGTGTCGGCGGTCTTCCTCGATGGCCTCCAACACATCATGCCATCCGGCATCGGCAGTGATTTCCAAATGCGTTACAGTACGCTGCTCGACGCCTACAAGCGGAGCGAACGACTGCCCGGCAGCCGCCTCGCCCTCTTCCGCCTCAGCGCGGTGCCGGCCGACCGCCCCGAACCCGCCGAGTCGCTCGAGGCCACCACGGTCTGGTCGGTCACTCCGGTCAAGGCGGACACCATCTTGCTCGCCACCACGCAACTCGAGGCTTTCCG
>Ga0247841_10008389_pt1 | contig 14910 bp, 15 predicted proteins | sample LaCruzMarch2015__2_FD_192410 | JGI IMG/M metagenome (GOLD analysis project Ga0247841, IMG submission 192410) | Freshwater microbial communities from meromictic Lake La Cruz, Castile-La Mancha, Spain - LaCruzMarch2015_18m | ecosystem: Environmental > Aquatic > Freshwater > Lake | place: Spain...
TCCCTGATAGCCTTTTCGGGATCCTGTAAGACAGCAGGGTTGGGGATTTCACCTATTACGGTATCTTCAGGCACCTCAATGTCGATTTTCTTATCCCAATAATCAGCCTGTATTGTTTTTTGTTTCACCGTCGTCCTCCTGATAATTTAAACAAAGGTTAACTGAGCGTAAACAAGATGAAAATACGGCACCATAATAGCATAGTAGAAAATTTCAGGCCATGTAATCTAATCAAACCGGATGCTATACAAATTATACAAATCTTGTATAATTTAATCAACTATGCATAATTGATATAATTCGCTTTATAAGGAGAACAGCATGTTGCCTTTCATCAGAAAGTTGGCCTTCCTTGTGTTTGCCTTAATTTTGATAATCCCGCTATTCAGCGGATTGAGCTGTACGCCTGCCAAAACGGAAACAGTGAGAATTGGTTACCTGCTGGGTGACCTGCACCATTTACCGTTTTTCGTTGCCCTTGACAAAGGCTTTTTCAAAGACGAGGGGGTAAATGTGCAGGTAGTCGGGCCGTTTGATGCCGGACCCGCTGAAATGGATGCACTGGCGGCCAACCAGCTTGATATGGGATATGTCGGCATAGCACCCGCCGTGCTGGCCGCGGCAAGGAAGATAGACCTGTCCATTATCTCCGGTGTAAATCTTGAGGGCTCCGGGCTGGCAACAAAAATCGGAATCAATAGCTTAGCCGACTTAAAGTCAAAGAAAGTGGCCACACCGGCGCCGGGTTCGATACAGTACGTGATGCTGGGCATGCTGCTTGCGAAGAATTCCCTGAGCTTTTCCGACCTGGACCTCTTCGCGGGTACCATCAAGCCGCCCGATATGCCGCAATCCCTGCAAACCGGCCGCATCAGCGGTTACTTCGTATGGGAACCGTTTGTGGCCAAATCCCTGGCCGGAGGTTATGGCAAGGTTCTGGTTGAATCAAAGGAGATATGGCCGGGGCACCCCTGTTGCGTCATAGTTGCCCGGAACGATTTCGCCCTGAAAAATGACAAGACTGTAGCTGCGGTTACCCGCGCCCACCGTAAGGCAGTGCAGTTGATTGCCGACAACCCTGCAGAGGCTAAAGCCATAGCCCAAAAATGGACCCGGCTGGATGCCGCTGTCATAGATAACGCATTTACGCGGGTAAAATATACTTACTACCTGAGCAAGGACGATGTAAAGAGGTTTGCCCGGGAGATAATCAGCCTCGGTGAAAGCGGTGCGATAAAACCTATCATTACATCAGGCGATGTCCCGGATCTCGATGCTTTCGTCAATAAGTTGGTAGACCTCCAATATATTCAGAGGTGAAGTTACGCGTCCTTTACGCATAGTCTCAATCCTGCTCTTCCTGCTAATCTGGGAGATTTCCGCCCTGCTGGCCAATCTGCCCCAGCTATTCCCCACGCCGGTGGATGTCATCAAGGCCCTCTATGATTTGCTGATAGCGCCCGGCCCTGCCGGCCTGCCCTGGGCGGGTGAATTGTGGGGAAATACCATCATCAGCCTGTGGAGGGTGCTGGTCGGTTTTGCCATAGCTGCAATATCCGGTATCCTGCTCGGGGTGGTCATCGGGTGGTGGCGCAACGTCCGGGATTTGCTGGAACCCATTATCGAAATCCTGCGCCCCATACCCCCCCTGGCCTGGATACCTCTTGCCATGCTGTGGTTTGGCCTCGGCTTCAAGCCGGCTGTGTTCCTCATCTGGCTAGGCGCCTTTTTTCCGATACTGCTCAACACTGTGCTGGGGATGGAAAGCACGCCTAAAAAGCTGGTGGAGGTGGCCAAGACCCTGGGCGCCAATTCCGGCCAGATACTTTTCAAAGTTGGTGTCCCTTCCGCGGCGCCTTCCATTATGGCAGGCTTACGCATCGGCATCGGCATCGGCTGGATGTGCCTGGTGGCGGCCGAACTGACCGGCTCCAACTCCGGCCTCGGCTACATGATCATGTATTATTACTCAACCATGGAGGCTGCCAAGACCGTGGCCGGCATGCTGATGATCGGCATCGTGGGCTTCCTGATGTTCACCGCCTTGAAAAAGGTCGAGGATAAACTGCTTTTCTGGCGGGTCCCACCATGAGCAAGGCTAAACTCACTATAGAGCACATATCCAAGTCGTTCAGCGAGAAGAAGGGCGGAAAAATCACCCATGCTTTACAGGACTTCAACCTGGCGGTCAGCCCCGGTGAATTTGTTGCTATTGTGGGCCCGTCGGGCTGCGGCAAGACCACTCTGCTAAAAATCGTAGCAGGACTGGAGGTTGCCAGCGAGGGAGAGGTATACCTTGATAATAATAAGGTAACCGGGCCCGGGCCCGAGCGTGGCCTGGTATTCCAGGACTTCGCGTTGTTCCCCTGGAGGGATGTGACCGGTAATGTTGTTTTCGGTCCCGAGTTGTTAAATGTACCGGCGGCGGAACGGATTAAAATTGCCGAACACTATATCCGGCTGGTAGGGCTGAGCGGCAACGAGCGCAAATACCCGGCTGAATTATCGGGCGGCATGAAGCAGCGGGTGGCTATTGCCAGGGCGCTGGCCAACGATCCCGAAGTCCTGTTGATGGACGAGCCTTTCGGTTCGCTGGACGCGCAAACGCGCAGCCAGATGCAGAAGGAATTGCTGTATATCTGGCAGGAAAACCGCAAGGCCGTGCTCTTCGTTACCCACAGCGTTGAGGAAGCCGTTTACCTGTCCAACCGCATCGTCGTTTTAACCGGAAGCCCGGGTACCATCAAACAGGTCTTCCCCATCGACCTCTCTTACCCCCGTTCCCGCAGCGACCATGGGTTTATCTCGCTACGTGAAAAAATAACCGGTTGCGTCAGCGGGAACTGCAGGTAAAATCGTGGTATAGTTTATTAACGAAAATTCATTAACGTTGAAGGCAGGAGGTGAAATTATAGCAGGACTTGTCAATGGTTGTAGTCTAATTATTATGTGGCCGGTTGATAGAAATCTGTTGATTTGGAGGTTAGAATTTGAATAAGCCTGAAAACATCCCTATACCCATTATCAAGCCCCGCAGCCGTGGCTATATCGGGTATTTAGTCGTCCTGATGACCGTGGTCGCCCTTATCGATTGGTACATATCCACCATCAAGACAACGGCCCTCCCTTATATCCTCAAAGAGTATAACCTGACCCCGGCGCAGTTCTCCTGGACAGAATCCCTCTTCCTTATCCCCACTTTCCTGGTGTTCCTGCTTAACGGGCTGAATGATACTATCGGCAGGAAGTGGTCGATTCTAATACTACTGCTGCTCATGGGGTCTTCCTGCATCTGCATAGTGTATTTCACACCCTCATTCTTGATGTTCATGACCTTTTACGCTGTTGCTATGCTCACGACGGTCTCAAATATGTGGTCGATTCCCATCGGCGAGGAGGCGCGGGCTGCCAACCGTGGCAAGATGGTCGCCCTGGTATTTACCCTCGGCATGCTACCCCTGAGCGCCATTCTGCCTTCCCTCCTGGTAGATAAGATGGGTTTGGACTGGAGATGGATGTACGGTGTAATGTTCTTCATGATGATGATCGGGATCATATTGTGGTTTTTTATGAAGGAAACCCAGAGGTACGACCAAATCAAGGCCGAACGTAAGGCCGGCACCCGCAAGGAGCATATCTTCGGCGTGGGGGTCATAACAAAGGACGACATCAAATACATCGCCATCGGTTCGTTGATGTGGATATGCTGGCTGCTCTCCCAGTTTCTCTTTTTCTGGGCAGGCTATTTTTTCATGGAGATCAAGGGGTTAACGCTTCAGCAATGGACCAACGGCTACCTGCTATGGGCTATGTTGGCCATGCTGGTGGGCGGAGTACTTGGGGGCCTGGCATTGGATAAGATAGGCAGGAAGCTGACTTTCGTCATCGGCTGCCTGGGGATGGCAGTCAGCATGGCTCCCATCGGTTTCCTCCCGGATTCCATGTTGCGGATCGCTATTATCCTCGGCGGGTTTTTCATTGCTTTCTCCTATTCGTGGATTGTCGTGTACATACCGGAGATATTCCCCACCGAGAGAAGGGGCTCCTGCCTGGGTTGGACCACGACCATCACCCGCACATCCTATGTGCTCGGTCCCATATTGGCGGCCATTCTATTAACACTATCTCCCAAGATGGAGTGGTTCTGGGTGGTAACAGGGGCAATTATGATCATACCGGCGGTCAGCTTGATGCTGATTAAACCTTATGAGACTAAAAACAAGGAATTGGAAGAGATAGAGTACAGGCTTTAAGCCAAACCCCGGCTGGTCCTACACTTTAAACGGACTGCTGCAAGTATTGATTAACACGGCGGCGGATAGTTGGTCATAGCGCTGATTATCTGCCGTTGCGAGAGGAGAATTATACATGGCTGGTTCAGTCAAATCTAAGATAGTCTGCAACGTTGCCGTTATCGGCGCGGGCACCATGGGGCCGGGCATAGCCCAGGTTTTTGCCCAGGCAGGCTGCCCGGTCACCCTTATCGATATTGACCGCGCCGTCCTGAAACAGGCCCGGGCGCGCATTAAATCAAGTGTAAATGCCTTCAAGGAAGCCGGGCTTTACGGCACGCGTAAGGCCACGGCAACTCTGGCGAAGGTCAAGGTAACCACCAAACTGGCAGAGGGGATAAAGTCGGCCGACTTCATCGTGGAGGCCATCGCAGAGAACCTCGAGATAAAAAGGGCACTGTTGAAGCAAATTGAAAAGCTTGCCCCGGCCAGGGCCATTATCGCCAGCAACACCTCCACATTCTCCATCGACGACCTGGCCAAAGGCGCCAGGCGGCCCGGCAAATATATGCTTACCCACTTCGTCAATCCCCCGCACGTTATACCGCTGGTGGAGGTTGCGCGCGGGGTAAAGACATCCAAAGAAACCTATGAATTCACGCTGGCCCTGCTCAAACAGGCGGGCAAACGGCCGCTGATACTAAAGAAAATGATCCCGGGACACCTCATCAACAACTTCAATTTCGCCATTTTAAGCACCGCCATGGGCTTTATGGGTCAGGGTATCGCGTCCATTGAGGATATCGACCGTGCCCTGACAGAGGCGCTGGGACCGCGCTACGCCATCATGGGGCCGTTCAAGACGATGGACCTGCTCGGGCTTAATATCCTCTGGCAGGCCATGACCTCCTTCGACCCCAATGCGCACAGTGACCCGCGCATTAAACAGCTGCGTGAGCTGTACCAGGCCGGCAAGCTGGGCATGAGGACCGGCGCAGGCTTCTACGATTACAGCGACAAATCATATTTTGATACGCTCAATGAATACAACCGCAGGATAATGAACACGTACAATACGGCGCAGGAAAAATAACCAACCGTATTAACCATATTTGGTTTTATTGGAGTTTTTGGCTAACCAATGACTCCACATCAGCGGTATTTCCCTATTGAGGAATTTGTAATAGTCCAGCATTTCCTCTAACTTCAATCTAACATGCTCGTTCTCGTCCCCGAATTTGATGATCGCGGTTTCCAATATGTCCTGAGCCCTCTTGACACCGACAACCCTTATCCTGAGAACATCCGCCCACCAGTACCTGTTGTTCTGATAATAAATCTTACGATCTTTGGGAATTCCGACCCGCTCAATCATCTCACGTTGCAAGAGCAACTGGGTCATAGAACTCACTGAGCTTTTACTACAGCCTATGGCGGCCGCTATTTGATCGCTGGTCTGGCATGGCGGGTCACAGACGGTCAGCCAACCGAGTATTCTTCCTCCCATTCGTGGAATGCCAAAAAATTCAAACTCAAGGGCAATCTTTTCAATGAATTGTTTTTTTTCTTCGGGTATCCGTTCTTTTTTCATCTTTTCCGTATGGATTATTAATACAATCAACTGTCTATATTATATATCACAAATTGATTGACATTATATCACCATATTTTGTTATGTTCAGTATTTTCTGAATATTATAATATTTTCTATTGACTTGCGAATTTTCTTCAGATAAAATAAAAAAACACAGTTATATTGATCGGTAGTATGGGGGCATACTTGGAAAAAAATGTGGCAGGTGCAGTTGAATACGTAGAGCTTCTCCATCAATCCAATTATTATGTAAAATTATTGCGCCTTCATAATAAGGTGGTTATTCACGACAATCAAGATGCAGACAAAAAATGGAGGTTTGTGATGAAGATACGACTTGATTCGTCTTAGTTCCTATGTGCAAAGACCAAAATTGATATTCTCTTGAAATTCGTATGAAGGAGGCCATAAGTTGGGAAATATGGATGTCAAACCGGTAAGTGCACCTGCTACCAGAAGCCGCAAATATATGGCTTATTTAGTAATCCTCATGTCCATTGTCGCGTTGTTGGATTGGTATATATCAAGTGTAAAAACAACGGTTTTACCATATATACTCAAAGAATACAATATCACCCCGGCTGGCTTTTCCTGGACAGAGGCCCTGTTTATGATCCCCACATTCCTGATCGTCTTGCTAAATGGATTGAACGACATTATCGGCAGGAAATGGTCCGTTTTTCTGCTCGTGCTGCTCATGGGCTTATCCGGTATATGCATAGTCTACTTTACACCGTCATTTTTCATGTTTATGACTTTCTACATGGTTGCCATGTTCAGTACAGTTTCAAATATGTGGTCAATATCTGTCAGTGAAGAAGCGTCTGCTAAAAATCGGGGTTTACTCGTTAGTTTGGTCTATACAATAGGACTGCTTCCTCTGGCAGCCCTGATTCCGCCACTGCTGATAAATACAATGGGATTAAGCTGGAAATGGGTGTACGGCATAAATTGCTTCGTTATGCTTGGGTGGATCGTCTTGTGGTTCTTCATGAAAGAAACCAATAGATTCAAGCAAATTCAGGAGGAGCGGAAAGCAGGGAAAAGCAAGACGCATCCTTTCGGTATAGGCTCAATAAACAAGGGCGACCTAAAATACATTGTCCTGTGTTCATTCATGTGGTTGTGCTGGCTTATAGACATGTTTCTATTTCTTTGGTTTGGGCATTACTATATGACTCTAAACGGTTATAGCCTTCAGCAGTGGTCTACCATCCTGCTTTTAACGATGATCAGTATGTTAATTGGCGGAATTGTAGGCGGCTGGGCACTGGATAAAATCGGAAGGAAACTAACATGGATTATCGGCTGTTTGGGAATTGCCGTTACTTTAGGACCAGTTGGTTTTGTTTCCGGCACTCTGCTTCAAGTACTAACGATTGCATCAGGGTTCTTTATGTCAGTATCTTATGCCTGGATAGTTGTTTACATCCCTGAGGTTTTCCCAACTGAGAGAAGAGGAGCCTGTTTAGGTTGGACTACAACGGTAACTCGAGTGTCCTACGTACTTGGCCCCATTATAGCGGCTGTCTTATTAACCCTATCTCCCAAGATGGAATGGTTCTGGGTGATAGCCGGCGCAATTATGCTGGTGCCTGCAGTATGCATTATCCTGCTTAAACCTTATGAGACTAAAAACAAAGAATTGGAGGAAATAGAAGCCCGTACCTAAATAATAAGCGGTAATAATCACACGTAAGGCTAAACGTAGTCTAACTTAATGTCGGGAGCCATATAATATGCTAAAAGGAAAACCGAAAATCCTTAGGGGTATAACCCGTGTCGAAGGCAGTTGTGAAGGGGAGGCGTTGGTCACTACAGAAAAATTGAGCCACCTGGCAAATGCGGTGGGCACCGATGGAATAATCAGGATGCACGGACATCCGCTCATGGGGCAATCCTATGCCGGAAAAATAATGGTTTATAATACTGATATTTTTTCAACGGGGGGGGCATGGGCACTTTATTACAAGGTAAAAATTGCCGGTACGGGTCCAAAAGCTTTAATCTGCCGTAAAGTTCACCCAATCAGTATTGGTGGTGCGGTAGATGCGGAAATTCCTGCGGTAGACGATTTTGACGGCGATCCATGCGAAGTAATTCATAACGGGGATTGGGTTAAGATCACCGCCCCCCAATGCGGTGGAGAAGCCATCGTGGAAGTATTCCCCTCGAAGGACTCTTCATTAACTCAAGAGGCCCCACTTGCACACCCTTCTCATACAAGATCTATCAAAGGTAATCTAATTCTCAATGTTCATGAAACAGAGATGCGAAATGGTAAGTTTGGCAAGGCAAAACAACTTGCCATGGAACGACTGGTCAAATTCGCACAGGGATTGGGTTCAAAAAAGATGGTACCCATTGTCTCTGCTCATGTTTTCTGCGATTGGAAGACCACAGACCTTACATCCGGAGCTTGGCCGATGTATGAGGAGTTTGCCAAAATGGATGCCAGGGTTGCCGTACCAACGACCATGGAATCTACTTTCATGGCGGATGATATGGTAGATGATGAAGATATGCCCTGGCATTTTAAGGTAAAAACTCCTGCACGGGAAGTATACGAAAAGACGAAATTTGTTAACGATAAGTTACAATCCATGGGTATCTATGTCATACCTACGTGCATCCCCTACATGCATTTGAATACTCCCAGATTTGGCGAGTTCCATGCTACTTCGGAGTCGAATCATGCAGCCTATTCCAATATTATGGTTGGAGCCCGGGTAAACCGAGACCCGGCTAACATGGCTTTCTATGCCGCTCTCACGGGTGTTATGCCCCAATACGGAGTTCACATAGCAGAGAACCGCATGGGTCAAATGATCTTCGAGATTGATAAAGACCTGCTGCCTGAACTAAAAGACACGAGCGATTTTGTTGCTCTGGGCGGAGCCATAGGCTTCAGAGCCGTTGATCGTGTACCCGTGGTTGTGGGACTTGACCACCTGACCAACGAACAGGCCAAAGCCTTCTGTGCCTGTGTTTCGCCTGCTCTTACATACCCTATGATTCATATCGTTGGAATAACCCCGGAAGCACGTACGCTGGAAGAGGCGTTCGGAGGATCCGTCCCATCGGGTGTACCAAAAATTCACATCGGGATACATGAGGTACAGCAAGTCTATCATCAACTGCATTTCACAGATAATCCGAACATCGACGCAGCCATAATAGGTTGCCCTTTCCTTTCTATCCAGGAACTCGATGACCTGTCTGAGATGCTTGACGGCAAGAAAGTTATGAAAATGCTGTGGCTACATACGGATTATGTCATTTACAACGCCGCTAAAAAGGCCGGTATATTAGCCAAAATTGAACGTAGCGGAGCAAGGGTAGTTCATTCTGTTTGCCCGGGCATGGTAGACCGCGACCGCACGGAAGCCGGCAAATTAATTATTGCTACGGACAGTCTCAAAATAGCCCTGCTTATGTCGGGAATTGGCTGGCCCAAATACTGGTTTGGCGTACGGGAAGATATTGTCAACTCAGCGATTACAGGTAATTTTAAGCGCACCCGCTGGGCTTAATATAAAGCAACCACCACAGATTACGATTTAATTATTTGCTTAATACGGGAGGAGCGCAGTGAACAATCCAAAAGGTGATGGCTATCTTATATCGAAACGTTATGCCTGGTATGCATTTATATTATTGTATCTCCTAATGCTTTCAGACTGGGTAGACAGGCAGGTTATAGCCTCCGTGTTTCCCTACCTGAAGTCTGAATGGCAACTAACGGACACACAACTCGGTTCACTGATAACGATCGTGAACTGGACCATGTTGCTTATTGCTATTCCGGTTTCCATACTTATGGACCGGTGGAGTCGCAAAAAGACCGTGGGGCTAATGGCGATAGTGTGGAGTCTGGCAACATTGGCCGGTGCTTTCGCCAAGAATTTCGCCCAACTTTTTACGACAAGGGCGGTAATCGGATTGGGTGAAGGCGGGTACGGTCCCGGTGGTTCAAGCTTGATTGGAGCATTGTTTCCCAAGCGAATGACTACGACCCTCATGGGATTCTTTTGGGCTGCCGCCCCTATAGGTGGAATTATCGGTGTCCTCGCAGGCGGTTACATTGCAGTTAATTTCGGCTGGAGGTATGCTTTCGGAATTGTCGCAATTCCCGGTTTGATCCTTGCTCTGCTTTTTCTCTTCACGGTCAAGGACTACAAAACAGTTGAACTTGCCGTCTCCGATCAGGCAAAAGGTACAAAGAGAAAAATTAAATTCAAGGAAATTGTCCTGATGTTAACCACGCCGACCCTACTGCTCGTGTACCTGGGTGAGGCCGCCCAGATGTTCTGCGGTAGCACCCTGCTCAACTGGGCTCCCAGCTATTTCAACCGCTATGAAGGTCTACCTATGGACCAGGCGTCAACGCGTGCGGCAGCCATTTTCCTGGTCGCAGCTATTGGAACAATGTTTGCTGGATGGGTCCTGAATAAGTGGAAGCAAAAATGGCCCAAGGCCATAATGATGGGTACAGGGCTATTTTGCGTTTTCAATGCTGTGCTCTGGGTTGTTGCTTTCGGTTTCCTGACAGGCTCAATGCAATATTATGCAATCCTAATCGGTGCATTTGGCGCAAGCGCTTGCCTGGGTCCTGCGTATTCTGTCAGCCAGGAGGCTATACATCCTGGTTTGAGGGTTACATCCATTGGCATGCTTACCATAATTCATCAGGGGCTTGGACAAGCCCTCGGGCCGCTATTTGCGGGCGTTTTGTCCGATATGTACGATCTCCGCACCGCTCTAATGATTATATCCTTTGTACCGATACTTGCCGGATTATTCTTCTTTATCGGAGGATTATACTACGAACGGGATGTAGCCAAGGTGGAGAAAGTCGAGTTGACGGCGGCCTGATTGGGAAGGGATAGAATCCCTCACCTGAACAACAGCTATTAATAATGATAAAAGGAATCGATAGATGGACTATAAAAACATACTTGTAGTGGGCGGCGGGGCCATAGGTGGTATAACCGCTGCAGTCCTCACGCAAAAGGGAGAGAAGGTAATTGTAGTGGATGCCGATAAAGAGCATGTCCGTAAAATGAACAACGGGCTGATCATTACCGGTTTCCGCGAACTTACTCTACCTGTAAAATCCTTCACGCCGGACCAAATGTTGTCCGCTGGATACAGGAAGTGGGCTGACTTAGTCCTGCTGGCAGTTAAGGGCCTCTATACTGCGGAGGCGCTAACATCTATTCTGCCAGCAATCAAAGACTCTGCGCCGGTAGTATCCATGCAGAACGGTATCAACGAAGAGACCATATCTAAAATCGTCGGCGTGGAGCGCACTATCGGTTGCAGCATCACCTGGGGCAGCACCAATAAAGGACCGGGGCAACTTATGCAGACCACTGACGGTGGCTTCATTATCGGCCAGTGGCCCACCGGCAGGACCAGTATGGTAGATGAAACGGCGGCATTGCTCAATAAGGCTTCTCCCACCGAAGTCTCCGATAACATCGTTGGTGACCGCTGGATGAAGCTTCTCATCACCGTATCGCTGACTGGAGTGGGCACCAGTGCCGGCCTGACCTATGGTGGCGTAGTAGATAACGAGCAGGCCAGGAAGGTGGCCTTAACCGTCATAACTGAGACTTATGACGTGGGTATAGCTGCAGGTGTGCAGTTTGCTACCTTGCAAGGTATTTCACCTACTGTCTTTCTAACTCGTAACAGGAAGGAGTTTGAAGAGGCTTCTAAAATCATGGAAATCGGCTTCGCCAAGCATAGAGGCATCCAGCCGTCCATGTGGCAGGACATTGAGAAAGGCCGCAAAACGGAGGTGGACTTTGTCAACGGATACGTGGTAAGAAAAGGCAAGGAAATAGGAAGGTCCACGCCTGCCAATGAACTCGTTACAAGAATAATCCACCAGATAGAAGCAGGCGAAAAAGAACCACACCTGGACAATCTTAAGGAATTCGACGATCTCATAGCATATTTAAACTGAAATTAATAAAATGGAGGAACATTATAGATGTCGACGAAAAAGCTCATCATCCAGGTTTGCCCCATCGGATCAAACACCCTGCACGAAGATACACCAGGTTTGCCGAAGGTAGGAAAGCGGACTCCTTATTTGCCCATTACTCCCAAAGAAGTCGCCGAAGAGACCAAAAGAGCTTACGATGCTGGTGCCTCACTGGTACACATCCATGCCCGCGACCCTAAGACCAAACTGGGCACTCCAGATATAAAAGTTTGGGGCGAAATGGTATCCGAAATACGCGCAAGATGCCCGATTGTAATAGAGGCAGGCGGCGGCATCGGCTTCTGGTTAAACTATGAGACTTTCGAATTCATCATGCCCACTGATGAGCAGAAATTGGCTTTGCTGGATATCAAGCCCGAACCAGATATGCTGACAGTAAATATGGGTACATTCGATTTCTCAATGGGCAAATACGGATATGCCACTTTTTCCAATACTCCACCATTCCAGAGAAAGGCAATAAAAGGAACACTTGAAAAAGGCTGGGGGTTGGAACTGGAAATCTGGGATGTGAGCCATCTTCACAACACTATGGCTCTTTGCGAAGAAGGTTTGTTTGATCCCAATATGGTATTCCACATCGATTACCCGCTCGGTATAGCCGGGGGACAGCCTGCCACCCCCAAACAACTGATGTATGTTGCTGAGGAAGGTAAGAAAATGTTCCCCAACGCCAAGTGGCAAGCCCTCGGCATCGGTGTGGATGAATACCCCATGATTACCATGGCCATGATCCTGGGAGCTGACAGTGTGAGAGTCGGGCTTGAAGATAATATCTATATCTCTCACGGTGTGCTCGCTAAGAGCAATGCTGAACTGGTTGAGAAAGCTGTCAGGATAGCCCACGAGCTGGACTTTGAAATCGCCACTGCAGCCGAAGCACGTGAATTCCTGCACCTGAAAAAGCATTAATACTTTGTATTAACAGAATAGATAGTTGCAATAAGGGTTATTCCTGTTGTGGCGAATACGAGATGCCTGTCGAGCGGCATCTCGTATTGCTATCTAACGAAAAATCAAGTATCTTTATTGCCTCGGATATTGAACCATATATTTGTGTCCAATGAACAGGATTACTAATCATATGATTACAGACCTGCGATCGCTGTTGATAGAGAAACGGCCTGCCATTCTGAAAAAGTGGCTGGGTGAGATCTTTGACACTTACGCGGCCGATACTTCAAGGTTCCTTAAAGGCGAGCAGGATAGGTTTGCCAACCCGGTCGGCCACACCATCACCAAAAATGCCGAATATCTCCTCCATGGATTGATAAGAAAAGACGATACAGCGTCACTGGCCGCCCACCTTGAGCAGATCATCCGCATCCGCGCCGTACAGGACTTTACACCCGCCGAAGCCGTGTCTTTTATCGGCAGTCTAAAAACAGTGATAACCGGTCAGCTTGAAACGGAAATACACAAATACAACCTGTGGGATGAATGGGGCGATTTCGAAACCCGGATCGACAGCCTGACTCAATGCGCTTATGAGTTGCATACGGAGATGAAAAAGAGGATAGGTATCATCCGTACGAAGGAAAATGATAAAAGTGAGCGATCCGTTAAGCGGTTGATGGTGAGCTACACGAAATGAATAGCGCGGCTAAAATAGGCTATCCACTGTTTGCAGTGACGATCCTCGTCCTGCTGCCGTTTCTGACGCTGCTTGGTCCCGGCGCTGAATTTGCCTTCGCAGTGATCATACCCTGCCTGGCGCTGGCGGCTTTCTTTTCAGGTTTCATCTACCGCATCATACGCTGGGCGCAGTCGCCGGTTCCTTTCAGCATACCCACCGTGACCGGGCAGGAGAAGTCCCTGCCATGGATAAAGGACGATAAGATAGAAAGCCCGGGCAATAATTGGGCAGTTACCTGGCGCATGTTCCTTGAGATATTCTTCTTCCGCTCGCTCTTGCGCAACAACCGCGCCGACATGGTGGCCGGTCATAGGTTGGTCTACGGCGGCAGCCGCTGGCTCTGGATAGGCGGACTGGCCTTTCACTGGTCGTTGCTTATCATCATTTTCCGCCACCTGCGCTTCTTCACCGAACCTGTCTTCATGCCTGTCACCTGGCTGACGAATTTAGATAGCCTCTTCCGGTTTTCGCTCTCCACCCTGTTTCTCAGCGACTTCATTATCCTCACCGCCCTGACCTACCTCTTCCTGCGGCGCGTGGTCTCCCCGCAAATTAAATATATCTCGCTGGCCTCGGACTACCTGGCGCTGCTGCTGATATTAGGTGTGGTCATATCGGGAATATTGATGCGCTGGGTTTTCAAAGCGGATGTGGACGCGGTCAAGAGGCTGGCCATATCCATGATCACATTCAGGCCGGCGGTCAGCCCGGATATCGGGCTGGCTTTCTACATACATCTAATGCTGGTCTGCACACTGGTGGCCTATTTCCCCTTCAGCAAGATGATGCATGCGCCGGGCATACTTTTCAGTCCCACCCGCAACATGAAAAACGACAGCCGGTCCGTGCGGCATATCAATCCCTGGAACCGCCCTGTACGTGTTCACACCTATCAAGAATATGAAGATGAATTCCGCAAGCCGATGATAGCGGCCGGGCTACCGGTGGAGAAGAAGGAATAATGGCGGATAAGAAGCTTACGCCGCAGGAGATGGCGCTTGTCGATCACCGCCCGCCCGCGAGGGACTGGCTGGACCCGGCTATCGAGTTTAAAAAAGGCTCGTACTGTTACGCTGCCCCGCTCAAGAACCAGGAGGCGCTGCAGTTGCCCAACCCGCGGCAGTGGAACCCGCAGGACGTTGACTGGAAGCTGCCGCTGGATTTCAAGCAGTTAGTGATCGGCGGCATGCAGGAACGGCTGGATAAATTCCGCTCATGGAAGCTCTTCCTGGATATCTGTGTGCGCTGCGGCGCCTGCGCTGACAAGTGCCACTATTTTATCGGCTCGGGCGACCCCAAGAATATGCCTGTTATGCGCGCCGAGTTGCTACGCTCGGTGTATCGGAAGTATTTCACCGCCGGAGGCAAGGCCTTCGGTAAACTGGGCGGGGCGCGGGAACTGGACGATAAGGTCATCAAGGAGGGGTACTAT
>Ga0247841_10008390_pt1 | contig 14909 bp, 12 predicted proteins | sample LaCruzMarch2015__2_FD_192410 | JGI IMG/M metagenome (GOLD analysis project Ga0247841, IMG submission 192410) | Freshwater microbial communities from meromictic Lake La Cruz, Castile-La Mancha, Spain - LaCruzMarch2015_18m | ecosystem: Environmental > Aquatic > Freshwater > Lake | place: Spain...
CGCGGCCTCTTGCGTCTGTCCGCCCGATTTCCCTGAATGCCGCTGCGGGAAGAAGGTTGAGGCCGAGATCCTCACCCGCAAGCCCATGGTCCCCTCCGATCTCGATATCCGGAGGAATCCGCGCGCTCGAAGCGCCAAGCTGCGAGCCGCTCGCCGGGTCGCGTAGGATCTTCGGGAGGCCGACAACTGTCCCTACGGCGGTCGTCGTCGTCGTCTACCCTTCGGGTGAGATGGCCTACTCTTCGAGGTTCCCCGTGCAGGACCGTGCCTGGCGTCGTCGACGGCGCGCCGGCGGGCGCCGATGGTCGCTTGCGCTATCACCGGACGTGGTCCTTGTGGTGGTGGCGGGCCTCATCATCGGGGGTCCCTCGTTTCTCTATGTTTGGCAGGGAGCGAAGCTTCAGCAGTTGACGGCGGAGCGTGAGGCCGCGCGTGCGGAATTGACGCAGCTCGAGGAGATCAACCACTCGCTCGAACTGCAGATCGAGGAGGGATTCTCTCTGCAACGGCTGTCACGGTACGCGATCGGCCAGCTGGGGATGGTTCCTCCAACAGAGGTCCACTATGTACACGTCCCGAAGAGCGACCTCCCCTGAGGGGGGCACGCGTCACCGCGCCCGCTCGCTACGCGTCTTCTTTGCTGTCGCCGCCGCAGTACTCCTCGTGCGCATGGTTCAGGTTCAGGTGATCGAACACGGCAGCTGGACGCGGGCGGCGGCCGCGGTTCAGGAGCGCGAGCTCGAGATGAGCCCTCGCCGGGGCGCCATCTACGACCGCGACGGCACGCTGCTCGCGTTTGACGTGAAGGCCACGGCCATCGCCATCGACAGCTACAACATGACGCGCCCGGTCGAGCTCACCAAGATCCTGACGGAAGAGCTGAAGATGCCGGCGGCCGAGGTGATGAAGCTCATCTACCGGCAGAGCTACTTCACGTGGATTGAGCGGCAGGCCGGCCTGGAAATCGCGAAGCGGATCGAAGAGCGGGCGAAGGCGGCGGGCGCCTACGGCCTCATCTTCCTCGACGCCTGGAAGCGGCACTACCCACAGGGGCGGCTGGCGTCCAACGTGATCGGCTTCGTCGGCGCCGACGGGGAGGGACGGGAGGGCCTCGAGCTGCAATACGACGAGGTGCTCCGCGGGATTCCCACCATCGTTCACGTCGTGCAGGGCGCCGACGGGCGGACCTACCAGTCTCGCGTTGTCGAGGACGGCGAGCCCGGGCAGGACCTTCGGCTCACTCTCGACGCCGATCTGCAGCTTCTCTGCGAGGAGGAGATCGCCAAGTGCACGGTCGAGCACAACGCCCTCGGCGGCATCGTCATCGCCCTTGACCCCAACACGGGCGAGGTCCTGGCCATGGCGCAAGACAAGACCTACGACCTGAACGCGTTTGGGAAGTCGACCCTCGCCCAGCGAAAGAACCTGGCCGTCACCTTTATGTTCGAACCGGGGTCGATCTTCAAGACCGTGGCCGGCCTATCGGCGCTCGATGCTGGAGTCGTGACGCCGAACGACGCGCTCAATGGAAACGATGGCATCAACGTTGCCGGGCACCCTATGCACAACGCGGGGAACGTCTCCTACGGTACGGTGACCTTCTCCAAGGTCATCGAGCAATCGATCAACACGGGCATGATCGCCGTCGCGCTCAAGCTCGAGAAAGAGCGCTTCCACCGGACGTTGTCCTCGCTCGGCTTTGGGACAATCACAGGGATTGAGCTTCCGGGAGAAGCTAAGGGAATCCTTCGCCCAGTGGAGCAGTGGACGACGCTCGACCTGGCTTCCGCTTCGATCGGCCAGTCGGTGGCGGTGACGGGCATCCAGCTCATTCGGGGACTCTCCGTGATCGCGAACGGCGGATTCCTCGTGTCGCCGCACCTCGTCCAGCCGACAGAGACCAAGGCGGCGCACCGCGAAGCGGCCTCCTTCCCTCGCGTGGTCGACGCCTCGGCCTGCGACGCCATGCGCGCCATGATGGCCGGCGTGATCTCGACGAAAGGGACGGGATTCAACGCCATCATCCCGGGGCTCACCCTCGCCGGGAAGACGGGGACAGCGCAGAAGGCGGTCGCCGGGCAAGGCTACGTCGATGGAAAGTACACGTCGCTCTTCGCCTGCTTCGTGCCCGGCGACAAGCCGGAGATGGTGTTCCTCGTCGTGTTGGACGAAGCGATGCCCTACGGCGGCGGAGCCACCGCTGCGCCCGTGTTCCACGACGTCATGCTGCGATGGCAGAACACGGGACACTTCCTGCCCCCCAGCCAGCGCTGAGGACCTACCGCCTGAGATACACCGCGAGCATTGAGAGATCGGCCTGCGATACCCCGGGGACGCGCGTTGCTTGCCCGAACGAGCGCGGGCGCACGCGGGCGAGGAGTTGGCGTCCCTCGAACGACAACGCGGTCAGGGCCGCATAGTCGAGATCCTCTGGGACGAGGAGATTGTCCAGGCGCTTGAGATGATCGATGTCGCGCAGGTGCTGCGCGAGGTAGCCGGCGTACTTGCCCCGGGTCTCAACCTCCTCTCTCACCGAGTCCGGGATGCCGTCTAGTGGTAGGAGATCCTCGAGCTGCACGTGCGGGCGGACGAGGAGCTCGAACAGGCTCGCGCCGTTTGACTCCAGGGGGCGGCTGCCGCGTTCCACGAGCCGCTTGTTGATCGGGTCGTTCGGGCCCACGCGCGTCTCCTTCAGCGTCCGTGTCAGTTCATCGACGGCTCGCTCGCGTTCGAGGACCCGTTCGTAGAGCGCATCCGGGAGGAGGCCGATGGCGTGTCCCCTCGCGGCCAGGCGCAGGTCGGCGTTCCGTTCGCGAAGGGTGAGACGATGCTCGCAGCGCGACGGCAGCATGCGGTACGGCTCCGCCACGCCCTTCGTCACGAGATCGTCGATGAGCACGCCGATCACGGCCTCGCCGCGCGTCAAGACGAAGGATTCCTCCCCTTTGAGCGCGAGCGCCGCGTTGATGCCCGCCACGATCCCCTGCGCCGCGGCTTCCTCGTACCCCGTCGTCCCGATGACCTGGCCGCACAGGTAGAGCCCGGCGATGTCGCGCGCCTCGAGCGTCAGCGCAAGATGGAGTGGGTCGACAAAGTCGTACTCGATGTTGTAGCCGTAGCGCTCGATGTGCGCGTTCTCGAGTCCCTCGATGGAGTGGACGATGCGTTCCTGCACGTCGGGCGCGAACGCCGTGTAGATGCCTTGCAGATACATCTCGGCCGAGTCGCGGCCCTCGGGTTCGATGAACACTTTGTGCCGGTCGCGGTCGGGGAACTTGACGATCTTGCTCTCGAGTGACGGGCAGTGGCGCGGGCCGGTGCCCGTCATCAGGCCGTTGAAGATGGCGCTTCGCTCCAAGTTGTCGCGGATGATGCGATGCGTCTGCGCATTCGTGTGCGTGACGTAGACCGGGGAGTCGTCGGGTAGGACGCGCGGCGTGGTCCAGAACGAGAACGCGAGCGGGGCGTTGCTCGTCGGCTGCCGCTCGAGACCGGTCGTGTCGATGGACCGACGGTGGACGCGAGGAGGAGTCCCCGTCTTGAGACGCTCCATGCGGAAGCCGAGCTCGCGCAACGAGACGGCGAGGCCGGCCGACGGTGGCTCGCCGGCACGCCCGGCGTCGTAGGCCACGTTGCCCATGAGGATGCGGCCGCGCAGAAACGTGCCAGCCGCGACGATGATCGCGCCTCCGGACAATTCGAGGCCTTCGCGCAGGCGCACGCCCTGCGCGCGAGAATCGCGGACGACGATCTCTTCGACCATACCCTCGACGAGATCGAGCCCGTCGGTCGACTCGAGGAGCCGTTTCCAAGCCTGCTTGTAGGCGAAGCGATCTGTCTGGGCCCTGCGGACCTGCATGGCTGGCCCCTTGCTCGTGTTGAGGAGCCGGATGTGCATCGTCGTCTCGTCGGTGAGTTGCGCCATCGCGCCGCCGAGAGCGTCGACCTCGCAGACGAGCTGCGACTTTCCCGGGCCTCCGATGGACGGATTGCACGGCATGCGGCCGATCTCAGATAGGTTGATCGTCACGAGGGCGGTCGAAACGCCAAGGCGAGCCGCGGCAAGCGCGGCTTCGCAGCCGGCGTGCCCGGCGCCGATGACGATCACGTCGTAGTGTCTCACGCGTCCACCGCCTGAGGATCCCGGTTCTTTCGCCCGTCGCGAAAGAGTCCGTTCCTGTCTGCATCGTCCTCTATGTGGACCGATTCCGGTAGGGCGAAGGATGGTAGAGAGCGGGTTTTCGGAAGTCAATCGTGCGAGAAGGAAGGACGGTGGCTATACTGCCGCGGGAGGACGGAACATGCGACGCAGTCTCGTGGCGGGAAACTGGAAGATGCACAGCACGCCCGCGGAAACCGAGTCGTTCATCGTTCGCTTCCTCCCTCTCGTGCGCTCGTCCAGTGCCGAAGTGGCTCTGTTTCCGCCGTTTACGAGCCTCGATCGCGCCGGCCGACTCTTGTGTGATGCGAACGTCGAGCTCGGCGCCCAGGACGTCTACTTTGAACCCAAGGGTGCGTTCACCGGCGCGGTCTCGCCGGGCATGCTCGCGGCGTGCGGGTGTCGCTACGTGCTTATCGGGCACTCCGAGCGCCGTCACGTCTTCGGAGATGGCGACGCCCTCGTGCGCCGCAAGCTTGACGCGGCCATCGCCGGGGGGCTCAATCCCATTCTCTGCATCGGCGAAACGATCACCGAGCGGCGGGGCGGACAGACGAGCCTTGTTCTTGAGACGCAGCTTGAGGCCGGGCTGAGCGATCAGTCTCCGGAGGCGATGGAGCGCATTGTCATCGCGTACGAACCGGTCTGGGCTATCGGCACGGGGGAGACGGCGACGCCCGAGCAGGTGCAGGAGGTCTCGGCCTGGATTCGTGAGTGGGTGGGCCACCACCACGGTCGAGCGGCTGCGACCGTGCGCATTCTCTACGGCGGAAGCGTCAAGCCCGACAACGCGCGATCGCTTCTCGCCCTTGCGGACGTCGATGGGGCTCTTGTCGGCGGGGCGTCGCTCGATCCCGGAGGTTTCGCGGCCCTTGTCGCCGCGGCGGAGGCGTGATGCCGCAGAACGGCGCGCTCCTGAGGTCGTCGATCCCGAATCAGATCACGGTCGCACGCCTCGCCAGCGTGCCGCTCCTGATGTTCCTCATCCTGTGGGACTCGCCCGTCGGGCGCGTGCTCGGCGTCGTCCTCTTTTTCCTTGCGGCGGTGTCCGACGCGGTGGACGGCTACCTCGCGCGCAGCTTCAAGCAGACGAGCGTGTTCGGCAAGTTTGCGGATCCGATCGCCGACAAGCTCCTCATCTCCGGTGCGCTCATCGCGTTCGTACAGCTTGGCGAACTCGCGGCCGCGCCGGTCATGGTAGTCATTGCGCGCGAGTTCCTCGTGACCGGGCTGCGCATCCTCGCGATCTCCGAAGGGCAAATCATTCCCGCGAGCCTGCTCGGGAAGCTGAAGACGATCTCCCACGTCGTCCTCGTCCTCGCCATACTCGTCGGCCGCTCGTTCCCCGTCGGCACCTGGATCGACATCGCCAAGGACGCCGCCCTCGCTCTCGCCCTGACGCTGACGGTCGTGTCGGGCGTCGAGTACTTCGTTCGCTGCCGACGGATGTTCGTGTAGATCAAGGATGATCGGTGGCAGGCTGGGCGGGATCGCAGCGTGCTGCGGCAACCTTCAGGGCACAAGAGGCCGACACCGCGCCCCCACGTCGTGTTCACACCCAGACGGCACACTCCCCCCACTCTAGTTACGAAAGGACGTGTGCATCATGAATACACGAATGAAGAAGGTGGCTGCCGGCGCTGTGATCATCAGCCTGTTGGTTGTGGGTGTTGTTCTCTTGGCCATGGCGCAGGGTGCCTCGACGCAAAGTGCCTCGGCACAGAGCGCCTCGGCGCGTGGTGCCGCCGGCATGATGAGGACATCGGCCGCTTCGAGCTGCCCGGCGACCGCGGGAGCGGCATGCTCGATGAACGCTGCGCAGTGCTCGGCCGCGACGGCGGGTGGCGCAGCTACCTCCGCGAAGACGGCGGGGACTTGTCCCGCCGCCGGTCGGCAGGCCACGGGCTCGCGAGGCGTCTGCCCAATGAGCGCGGGAACGGCCGCTCCGGCATGCCACGCGGTGCAGTCCGGCAGCGTCGGCTAGACTCACTGACTCACACCTCGGGAACCGTGACTCAGATTCCGGCATCGCTGTGGACGGAGTCGGTACCCCGGGAAACCAAACAAGAAGTGGTTGGGCGAGCCGTCGATCGGCTCGCCCCTTCCTTTCCGGGGTATGGGACTGCACATTCTCGCTTTGCCCTGCCCTGTCGCCCGGTTACTCCTCGGCGTTTCACCGGCAGCTAGGGTGTCCAGTCTCGGAGTGGTGTTAACACCTCAGACCTCCTGCCGGACTTCGTGGTTGATCGCGCCCAAGAGATCTGGGCGGCGTCGGCCACCGTGGCCGTGCGCCGGTTCGACGTGGACGCAACCCGTCGGCGGCGTACGGAGTGAACCTCTTCGCTGTAGCGTCGGAGCTTGTCTCCGGCGTTCGTTGATACCGGGAGCTAGGTCTCCGACGAACCTGGTCAGGAGAAGCCGCCATTCACTAAGGCTTCTCCCTAGCGGCTTGACAACGAGAACCGTCGAGCCGTCTCGCACGCAATGGTGCGGCGCGTTCTCTTGTTAGGACCGAACGCGTGCGACGCTACAGTGAACCTGTCTCTCTTTGCGCCCTTTGCGTTCTTGGCGTGAGACGGCGCGTGCCTCCCTGATCTCAACTGCCGCCGACTGCAGACACTACTGTGAAACTGGACAGACTAGGATGCCGACAGATCCCGCTTGATCTGCTCGAACTCCTCTTTTGCGATCTCGCCACGCGCGTACCGCGCCTTGGCCCCTGTGCAAGATCAGGTGCTGAGAAGCGTCTAGGAACCTGACATCTCTCGGTAGAGGTCGAGATGGTCTCGGCGGTCGGCGAGGTACGTGCCGGTCTTGCGCCAGTCGTTGACCTTCTCTAGCCCGAGTTCGTGCATCACGAAGCCTTCGCCTTCTTCCATCCCGGCGAGCACGCGGCCGGAGGGGCCGACAATGCAGGAGTGACCGAACTTGGTGTAGTCGCCGTCTTCGCCCCACTGGCAGGCCATTGCGAGGCCGATGGTGTTCTCGAGCGCGCGGATCCGCGCGAGGGCGCGCGGCTGCTCGTGGCACCACTGCCACTCGTCGAGGGGGCCCCAGCGCAGCCAGTCGGTGCTGTTCAAGATGTACTCCGCGCCAGACAGGACGAGCCCGCGGATGTACTCGGGGAAGAGAAGATCCATGCAGATCGTGAGGCCGAACGCGCCCAGATCGGTCCTGATCACGGCCGGCCTGTCGCCCGGCGTGAACATCCGCTTCTCCGTCGCGAACAGGTGGACCTTCCGATACGCGTGGACGACGTTGCCCGAGGCATCGATGAGGACGCCGGTGTTGTGATACTTGCCGCCCGCCTTCTCGACCATGCTCGCGTAGATGTAGACGTGGCGGCTCTTCGCCACCTCGCCGAGGATGCCCGTCGTGGTGCCGGGAATGGGTTCGGCGAGCGTGTCCAAGCGGTCGGCGATGTCGTAGCCGGTGGTGAACGTCTCCGGCACCAGGACGATTTCGGCTCCCAGCGCGGCGGCACCTTCGATCAGGCGGACCGCTTTGTTGCGATTGGCCGCCACGGCGCCGGTTAGGCTGTTCATCTGCGCTACCGCAATGCGAAAGGCCATGCTATGCCTCCTTCTTGACGATGGCGATCGCGGCGAGGAGAACCAATGCCCGCGTGATCTGGTAGTACCAACTGCTCAAGTTCCACATGGGGAGCAGGCTCCCCAGCACCGCGAGCAGGAGAACGCCGGCAAGGACGCCGAGGATGTTGCCGCGCCCGCCGCCGAACGGGATGCCGCCGATCAAGACGGCGATGATCGAGTCGAGCTCGAAGCCCGGGCCGACGGAGGGACTAGCCGAGCCGGTGCGACTGGTGAGGTACAGCCCGGCCAGCGCGGCGCAGGCGCCGCTCACCAGAAACGTCGAGAACACGACTCGCCGAACGCGGATCCCCGCCAAGCGCGCCACTTCCTGGCTGCCCCCCACGGCAAAGGCGTGGCGCCCGTAGCGCGTTCCGTTCATCGCCACGATGGCGATGGCGAACGTCGCGACGACGATGAAGAAGGCCGACGGGAAGGGGCCTACGGCGCCGCGCGACAACGTGCGGAACCCGGCGCCGATCGAGCCGACGGGTCCGTGCGTGATGAGGAAGACGACTCCGCGCGACAGCGACATGACGCCGAGCGTGGCGATGAACGGGGCGACGCGCAGGCCGACTACGGCAAGGCCGTTCACGACCCCGACGGCCAGGCCGACGCCGAGCGCGGCAAAGACGGCAGGCAGGATCATCGCGTCGCTCCCGCTCATCACGGCCGCTGCGGCCATCATCGACAGCGTGATCGTCGAACCGACGGAGAGGTCGACGCCACCGGCCTGCATCGCCACGGCTTGCCCGACGGCCACGATGCCCAGCGCCGCCGCATAGCGGAGGATGCTCGTCAGGTTGAGGACGCCGACGAACCGCGACGATGTCAGCGCGCCGGCGACGAACAGCGCGATGAGGGTGGTGAGCACGATGAACTCCGTACTAGTCGCGACGGGCGACCAGCGTCGCCAAGTCTTGTGGAGAAAGCTCTCGCTGCACTCGTCGGTCGGCGCGTCCGGCGCGCACGCGTCGTCCGCCCGCTCGGCGAGCGCGAGCGACATGACCTTCTCTTCGGTCGCCTCGGCGCCGGGCACCTCCCCCACCGTGCGTCCGTCGCGCATGATGACGATGCGATCGCTCATGCCGAGGACTTCCGGCAGCTCCGACGACACCATCAGAATGGCCATTCCGTCGTCGGCCAGACGACGAAGGTGGGCGTAGATCTCGGCCTTGGAGCCGACGTCGATTCCGCGCGCCGGCTCGTCGCAGATGAGGACCGAGGGCTCGGTGAGCAGCCACTTGCCGATCACGACCTTCTGCTGATTCCCGCCGCTCAGCTGGACGACCAGCGTCTCGGAGCTCGGCGCGCGGATGCCGAGGAGGCCGATGACGCGGTCGACGACGCTGCGCTCTTCGCGAGATTGGATGAGCGACCCGCGCTGGCGTCGTGCCAGACTCGGGAGAGCCAAGTTCTCGCGCACCGAGAGACCGAGGACGAGGCCCTCGCTCTTGCGGTCCTCGGTGACGAAGCCGATGCCTCGTCGGATGGCGCTGTGCGGCGAGCGGATGCGGACTCGCTGCCCGCCGAGTTCGATCGTGCCCCGCGACTTCCGCGCTCCGAACAGCGCTTCGCAGACTTCGGTCCGGCCGGCGCCGACGAGCCCGTAGAGGCCGACGATTTCGCCTCGGTGCAGTTCGAATGACGCGTCGCGCACGCGGGGCGCCGCTGCGAGCCCACGGACCGAGAGAACGGGCGGTCCAACGCGTTCGGCGCGCGGCGGGAAGACCTGATCGAGCTTGCGGCCGACCATGCGGGTGATGACCTCGTCGCGGTTCGTCTGCGCGGTCTCCTGGGTCGCGACGAGTCGGCCGTCCTTGAGGACGGTGATGCGATCGGCGAGGCGGAACACTTCGTCGAGGTGGTGCGAGACGTAGACGATGGACATCCCCTTAGCTCGCAGCCGTTCGACGATGGCGAACAACCGCTCGCGTTCCGCGATCGACAACGCGGATGCCGGCTCGTCCATGATGAGAATGCTCGCATCCTCCGACAGGGCCTTCGCGATCTCGACCAGTTGCTGATCGGCGACGCTGAGGCGGCCGACGCGGCGGCGCGGCGGCGCGCTCATGCCCAGCTCGTCGAGGGCGACCTGCGCCCGCCGCAACTCCTCCCCGTGGCGCAGCCACCCGAAGCGATGCGGCTCGCGGCCGAGGGAGATGTTGCCCGACGCGGATAGGTGCGGGATGAGGTTGAATTCCTGGTAGATGATCGCGACGCCCGCCCGCCGGGCGCTATCGGGCGAGAACTGCATGACAACGTTGCCGTGAATCGAGACGGTCCCTTCATCCGGCGCTTGCGCCCCAGCGAGGATCTTCATCAAGGTCGATTTCCCAGCGCCATTCTCGCCGACCACGGCGTGGACCTCGCCCCGCCGGACGGAGAAGGACACGGCGGAGAGCGCCTGGACGCCGGGAAACCCCTTGGAGACTCCGCAGACCTCGATGGCCGTCTCGTTCATTGCACCCTCAAAGAAACGCCGGCCGTCCACGCGGACGGCCGGCGCCTGCTCCTACTTTCCGTAGTACTGCAGAATCCAATCCTCGGGAAGCTCGTTGATCGCGAAGTACTGGTCGCTGAGATCCGGGCGATAGTACTGATCGACCTTATCCTGCTCGAAGGTCACGATCGGGTACTCGACGATCTTCGGGACCGGCTGCCCACGAAGGACCTGCACGGCGAGATCCACGCACGTCACGGCCAGCGGGCATCCGCCCGATACCGCGAGGAACTGAATGTTGTGTTCCTTGGCGATGCGCAGCCAGCCGTTCCAGTCGTCCGCCGTGACCGGCGGGATGGGGCGCCCGGCATCAAGCAGGGCCTCCACCGCTCCCAAGCCCATCTGTCCACCGTCGGCGATCACGCCGTCGATCTGGGGGTTGGCCTGGATGAACGCCGCCATGGCCACCTTGGCCGTCGTCGGCGACCAGTCGCAGTACGCCATGCCCACGACTTGGATGCCGGGGTAGGCCGCAAGACCCTGAAGCACGCCGCGGTACACGTCCTCCGCGTAGCTGCTTCCGGCCATGCCCATGAGGACGACGACCTTCCCACCGTTCGGCAGCTTGCTGCCCATCCAATCCGCGTACAGGAATCCGGTCTTGGTGTTGTCACGGGACACCCACGACACGTAGTCGTCAGTGTTCACGCCCGTCGAGGCGAGAATTACCGGGACACCCTGGGCCATCGCTTCCTCGACCGCGCCGACCAGCGGGGCCTCCGCGGCCGGGTCGACGAACAGGATATCGACGCCCTGCGCGACGAGGCTTTCCATGTCCGAGATCTGCTGGACCGGGTTCCAGAAGCACGACGTCACGCGGAAGTCGCTGAAGAAGTCCGCGTACTTCACTTCGATGGCGTACCGGAAGTGAAGGCCGAACATCGTCATCCACGCGTTCGTGTCGCCGAGCCCGGCCCTTCCTGCCAACCACGGCCCGGCCGTGGTGTAGGCGGACGTGTCCGTCATGCCGGGAAGCACTGTGTCCGCCGCCATGCCCGACCATCCCAACGTCAGTACTGCGATGAAGCCTATGATGAGAAGCCGCTTACCCATCCTACATCCTCCCTCTCTGCTTCCAGGCAAACTCCTCTTTCCTCACCTGCCTACGCTGTGGGGTCACTCTCTGGTCGTGGTGCGCACCTCCTTCTCCTCTACACATGCACACCGATCCGGTTTCCGTGGAGAGGCGGTGCCGGTTCGATGAGATCCCAACTTCTCGACCCAGCCCGAGGAGTAGAAGGCGACGGCAATCAACAAGACGCCGCCGCGGACCACGAGCTGATATTCGACCTTCAGGTTCAGGATCAGGACGAGATTCAACAGGGTCGTCATGAGGAGGATCCCGGCCACCGTGCCCGAGATCTTCCCGCGTCCGCCGCCGAGGACGGCTCCGCCGACGACGGCGGCGGCAATAGAGTCAAGATCGTATCCCGTGCCGATCTCCTGGTCCGCGTAACCCAAGTACCCAACCAACACGAGGCCGGCCACGGCGGCGAGGAGACCGCAAAGAACGTAGGAGAGAATCGTCACGCGATCGGCGCGAATGCCCGACAGCTCGGCCGCCTTGGCATTCCCCCCTACCGCGTAGATGCGCCGTCCGAGCGTCGTCCGGCGCAAGACGAAGCTGGCCGCGATGGCGACCAAGGCAAACAGAACGACGGCATTCGGGATCGGTCCGATGCCGCCGCGGCCGAACGCGCGCACCGCCGGGGGCAGAAGCCCGGACGGTGTCGCGTTCGTGACCCACAGGCGGAGTCCGGTGACCAATAGGCCGACGAACAGGGTAGCGATGAACGGCTGCACTCTGCGCACCGCAATGAGCAGGCCGTTGACGAGGCCGATGCCCGCTCCCATGGCCAGAACAAGGGGGATGACGAGAGGGACGAGCGTGTTGGTTCCGCCGGTCAGCTCAGCGATCGTCACGCCCGCGAGTTGCATCGTGGCCGCGACCGAGAGGTCGATGCCGCCGGCGAGGATGACGAGAGTCTGCCCGATGGCAAGCACGCCGATGGCCGACGCCTGCCGCAGAATGTTGAGCAAGTTGCCGGGCTGGAAGAAGGGGGGCGACACGATCGCGGCGACGACAAGCACGAGGCCGAGGAAGACGAAGACGAGCGACCCCTCCAATCGGTGGCGAAGCGCCGCGACCCACGCGCTCATGCCGCCTCCGTCCACGCGCGGAGGATGTCGGCGGACTCCATCACGCGCCCGTAGTGGTTCTCGATGACGTAGAGGCTGACATCCTTCATTTTCGCGCTGTGGGCGCGGCCGAGGCGCGAGAAGCAGGCCAGGCAGTCGGAGACGGCGATGACGTGGAAACCTAGGGCGAACGCTTGGTGCATGGTGTCGCCGCTGCAGATGTTGGGTCCCGTCCCAGCGACGGCCACGGTGTCAACTTCCAGGGCGCGCAGCGCGGCCTCGAGCGACGTCCCGGTGAACGCCCCGTAGCCGTACTTATCGATGATGGTCTCCGTCGGGAGTGGCAACAAGGACGGGATGAGCTCCGATCCCCACGTGCCCGGCAGCGTGACGGCCGGATCGCCCCAGAAGGCCGTCCACGACGGCGCGTTTCGGCTCACATCGTTCAGCACGCGGGTGTGGAAGACGGGGATGCCGGCTTGGCGCGCCGCGTCGAGCAGGCGGCCGAGCGCGGCGACGATCGCCTGGACGTCGGACACGTCGAATCCGAATCGAGCCATCATCCCGGCGGACGAGACGAAGTCGTTCTGCATGTCGACGATCACGAGGGCCGTGCGTCGCCGCTCCGGCATCCTAGTGGATCCAGTCATCGAGATGCTCCTTGACGAACTCGTCGTCTGAGAGGTTGGGGTAGAAGCGGACGACGCGATCGATCTCTTCCGCCTGCCCCGGGGACAGGTCGAGGCTCGCGTCGAGGCACCATCGCCCGGCGAGGAGGCCGCTGCGCCGCAGCATCTCGTGGATGCCTGGCACGCACCCGGCGAAAGCGTGGCGAACGTCAAAGACGGCTTGGTTCGCGTCCGTGATCTGCGCGCCGAGCGAGAGGAGATCGGGTGGAAAAGAGACGCCGCCCTTCTGCAGTTGCTTGACCCTTTCCTGCAGTTCCGCGGCCCGTTGCGTCCAGAACGCCCACTGCCCGAGGAGGCCGCCCACCATGCGAACGGCCACCGTGCGGCCGCCAACGGGGATCTCGTACGTTGTGAGGAGATCGAGGACAATGTGGTCGTCATTTCCAGTGTAGATGGCGATCTCGCCCTCACGGCCCGACTCGGCCACCGCGCGCGCAACGTCCAGCGTGCGATAGCGGTCGAACGGCGCGACCTTGATGGCCACCGCCGACTCCAGCGTGCAGAACGCGCGCCAGAACCCCTCCCCGAGCCCGCGCCCGCCCACGGCCGGTTGGAGATAGAAGCCGACGATGGGGAGCACGCCGCCGACCGCGCGGCAGTGAGCGAAGAGCTCCTCGTCGGTCGCCGTGCCCAGCGCTGCTAGGCTGACCAGCCCCGCGTCGTACCCCAGATCGCAAGCGAGGCCCGCTTCGGCGACCGCCTGCGGCGTCGGCCCACAGACTCCGGCGATTCGCACGGCTTCGGGCTTGCGCTGTTTCATCTCTTCGGCCGCCAGCTCCAGCACGGGTCGCAAGAGATTGTGCTTTGGCTCGCGGATCTCGAACTGCGTCGTGTGGACGCCGACGGCCAAGCCGCCGGCTCCGGCGTCGAGGTAGTAGCGCGTTAGGGCCCGCTGCCGCCGTTCGTCGAGCTTTCGTTCCGCAGTGAGCGCGAGAGCGTGGGCGGGAATGGTGGTCCCGCCGCGAAGGATCTGTCTGGCTTCGTTCCGCATCGGCATCCTTAGAATCGCCCTTCCCGTTCCGCGAAGTGGGTCGGCTTCCCCAGCGTGCGCCCGCCGATCTGGACCCACTCTGCGATCCAGTTCACCATCTGGTCGATGTCAACCGCCGGCCGTCCGAGGAGGCGGCCCGCTTTGTCGCAGTTCGCGAGGAGCGCGGTCTCGCTCTCCATGCCGACAAAGCGCAGCGGGCGCCCCAGGCGTTCGCTCAGGAGCTCGGCCGCGTGCCGCACGGAGACCGCTTCCGGCCCGGTGACGTTGAGGATCTCGGCCGGCGATGAGGCAAGCGGAAGCGAGCGCAGCAGCATGTCGCACGCGTCGCCCTGCCAGATCACGTTGACGTGTGACATGGAGACGTCAACTGGCCGGCCCCGCCAGATGGCCTCCGCGATGTCGACAAGGACCCCGTACCTCAATTCGACAGAGTAGTTCAGGCGCGCGATCATCGTCGCCACGTGACGAGTCGCACTGAAGTGCTCGAACACGCGTTCCCGCCCAAGACACGACTGGGCGTATTCGCCAACCGGCGCCGGCTGCGTGGCCTCGCAGGCGCCGCCCGAATCCACCGGGACGAAGGGGTAGACGTTGCCCGTCGAGAAGACGAGGATCCGACTCTTGCGGAACCGATCGGCGACCACGCCGGGAACGTAGGCGTTGACTGCCCATGTCAGCGCTTCCCCGCCCGACGAGCCGAACTTGCGGCCCGCCATAAACACGACGTTGGGCAGATCCGGCAGACGCTCGACGGCCGTGGGGTCAGTCAAGTCACAGCGAATCGTCTCGATCCCGTCGTTCTGCAGAGACCGCTCCACGTTGGTGTCCGAGAACCGCG
>Ga0247841_10008391_pt1 | contig 14909 bp, 5 predicted proteins | sample LaCruzMarch2015__2_FD_192410 | JGI IMG/M metagenome (GOLD analysis project Ga0247841, IMG submission 192410) | Freshwater microbial communities from meromictic Lake La Cruz, Castile-La Mancha, Spain - LaCruzMarch2015_18m | ecosystem: Environmental > Aquatic > Freshwater > Lake | place: Spain...
TTTTATCCACCTTAAATGACTCCCGTCGAGATGTGGATAGCCACCGTTCAAAATGTGGTGCCCGGGCGGCACATTTCAGCCGGAGGTTTCACTCTGGCATGCCAGAGTGAATTGTGAATGATGAATTACAAATTACGAATTGAACCAAATTCATGCTTTATCAAAGGGTTTCAGGGTGCGACAGCTTTCTTTAGTCGGCTGAGGTCAGCCAACCTACATGCGTAGGATAGACGCCCTCGTCTGTCTAAACGATGTCACCCTGAGCCAGTCGAAGGGTTTTAAGTGTATTCTCAGCTTTCTTTAGTCGGCTGAGGGCAGCCAACCTACATGCGTAGGATAGACGCCCCCGTCTGTCTAAACGTTGTCACCCTGAGCCTGTCGAAGGGTTTTTCGAGTATTCTCAGTCCTCTTTAGTCGGCTGAGGGCAGCCAACCTACATGCGTAGGATAGACGCCCTCGTCTGTCTAAACGATATCACCCTAAGCCTGTCGAAGGGTTTTACGAGTATTCTCAGTCCTCTTTAGTCGGCTGAGGGCAGCCAACCTACATGCGTAGGATAGACGCCCCCGTCTGTCTAAACGATGTCACCCTGAGCCTGTCGAAGGGTTTTACGAGTATTCTCAGTCCTCTTTAGTCGGCTGAGGGCAGCCAACCTACTGCACAAAAATACATTGCTAAAATAATATATTGACAACAAAAGCGATGGGATTTAAACTTGTTAAAGAAGAAAAAACAGTAGTTAAGCGTTTATTCATAAGAAAAGTTTATACATTTGGAGTTGCTCATGAAACTTAGCTTGAAACGACTCTTTAAGCCGGTGGAAATCCTGATTTCCTTAGTTACTTCCATTGTGTTATTCAGTTTGGCAGAGTACATAAATAGTGTTTGGGAGCTGTCTGCCTACAATATGGATTATCTACCAATGGCTCCCACTACAGGTTTGACAATTTTATTGCTCTGCTTTGCAATTCTATACTCATACTCCTATTCCAAATTCAAACCAAAAAACTACAGAACAATGTTGTTCAGCATTCTGGGAATAATCAATGCTAATAGCTTGTATGTTATTTCCCTTAAGATAGGTAACCTGGGCGTATCAGTGATAGACAGTATGATTTCAGGAGGCAGGCACATCAATGGAATCACGATAGGCAATATGTCACCCGTTACCGCTTTTGTGGCTATTTTAACTTCACTGGTTTTGCTACTCAATCAAAGCGGTAAAACCTATAACCGCATCATAGGAATATTCATAGCCTTGCTTAATCTTTTGTTTTGCCTGACCATTGTGTTTAGTTTTGCTGCCGGAATGCCTTTCATTTATGGTAGCTCAAATCCAATGGCTTTATTCACAGCACTTGCCTTTTTATTGCTCAATCTGGCATTACTCGGCATGTATGGAACTCATGGCTGGATGCAGAATATATTCCATAAATTTGACCCGGAGAAAGAGCAAAAACCTGAGCAACTGCGAACCGGAACTGTTTATACATTTCTTGTTTTGACCTTGCTTATAGTTGTTGCTGGTGTTTTCTTGCTCAGGCAGGCATACAATTCTGCTCAGGATATTGCTTATAAGGAACTCAAAACTATTGGTGACATCAAAACTGAACAAATCAGCGAGTGGTATCAAGACCGGTCAAACTTTGCCCATGAGATAAGGCTGAGTGTTTACATGAATGAGCATGCTTTAAACGTTATCCGAGGCAAAGCAGACAATTACGAGATAAACAAGCTAATCGGAAGGTTAATATCCCGTCAGATTAGTGACCCGTTTGCAAGATTTGCTTTGTATAATAAATTCGGTGAGGAGATACTTAGTGTTCCTTCTGATAGCCATGACTCAGAAGCCGCATCCGACCCAAATTTCAATCAGGCTATCAAGCAAAACTGCATAACTGTCACAGATTTGCATGAGCGCAAAAATGCTATTCCCAATCAAAAAGCACTTATCCACATGAATTTCTGGATACCGCTGAGCATTGATAACGGTAAAGTCGAAGGTGCCTGGCTGGTTCAACGTGATCCCGATGCTTATCTGTATCCCTTGATTCAAAACTGGCCCACCTTCAGCAAGACCGGTGAAACACTCTTAGTCCGCAAAGAGGGTAATGAAGTTGTCTATCTGAATGAACTAAAGCATAGGAAAGACACCGCTTTCAAGCTTCGCTATGACATCGATAAATACAACGCACTTCCGGCTGTGATGGCATTAAAAGGCAAGACAGGCATAGTGGAAGGCATGGATTACCGAGGCACTCCGGTCTTGGCATATCTAAAAGCAGTGAAAGGTACCCCTTGGTTTGCTGTGGTTAAGGTGGATAGAGCAGAAATATTTCAGGGCTTGAAAACCAAAATCTGGGCGATATGGGCTTTTATCATCATACTCATAGCCATGGTCGGCATGGGAGTAGGCTACAGGGATAAACTTAGAGACCGCCAATGGCTGCAAAGGCAAATTCTCCTGAGCCACGAACGTGAACTATATGCAGATAGATTCAAAAAAGCCTTCACTACCAGCCCGGACTCCATTACTATCACACGTGCCAGAGATGGCTTGATAGTTCTGGTCAATCAGGGCTTCATAAATATAAGCGGTTATACCGAAACAGAAGCTATAGGGAAAACCACTATTGAACTGAATATCTGGAAGCATCTGACAGACAGGGATTATGTGGTATCTGAGCTTAGCAAGGGCCATGAAGTAAGAAACTATGAGGCAGACTTTGTCAATAAACATAACGAAATGCGTGGTCTGATGTCTGCCACTATAATAGAGATGGACAATGAACCGCATGTTCTTTCCATCATCAGAGACATTACTGATAGATATCATGCTGAGCTTGCTCTACGGGTAAGTGAGGCAGACTTAAAAGAGTCCCAGCGCATTGCCAAGGTGGGCAGTTGGCGGTTGGACACAGCTACCAATCAAGTGAAATGGACTGATGAACTCTACAGAATGTATGGTTTTGACTCCTCGCTGCCTCCGCCTCCTTATACGGAGCACCAAAAGCTATTCACAAACGAAAGCTGGGAAAGGTTGTCTGCAGCCGTAGCTAATGCTTCTGAAAACGGAATTCCTTATGAATTAGAACTGGAGACAGTGCGAAAAGATGGCAGCAACGGATGGATGTGGGTGTTTGGCGAAACAATATTTGATGTAAACGGCAAAACAACTGGTCTGCATGGAGCAGTCCAGGATATCTCAGAACGCAAGCTGGTTGATGCTAAAATCAATGAAAGCAAAGAAAGGTTGCAGACCATCATCGACAAAGCACCTTTTGGAGCACACACTTATATGGTGAATGAAAGAGATGAGCTGATACTGATAGGAACAAATCTTTCAGCTAATACAATCTTGGATTTTGATAACCAAACCTTGATCGGAATGAACATATTGGAAGCTTTTCCGATGCTCAAACAAACTACTGTCCCGGAAATGTACCGCCAGGTTGCTTTGACCGGCTCACCCTATGAAACTGTGGACTTTTCTTATCAGGATAATAAGATAGCAGGTGCTTTTGATTTTAGGGCTATTCAAACCGGAGAAAGGCAAGTAACTTCTTTCTTTATGGATGTGACAGAACGTATGAAAGCCGAAGCAGAAATCAAAGCCCTCAATGAAAGCCTGGAGCAAAAAGTGGCTGAACGCACCTCCCAGCTTCAAATTGCCAATCAGGAGCTGGAGGCGTTTTCCCATTCCGTCTCGCACGACCTGCGCGCTCCTTTACGCGGAATTGACGGCTGGAGCCTGATACTACTGGAAGAATATCAAGATAAGCTGGATGAGCAGGGAAAATCAAGCTTAAATTATATACGCACCGAAGCTCAGAATATGGGTAAACTGATTGATGCTCTGCTCAATCTTTCCAAACTAAGCCGGAGACAGATGGAAATTCAGGAAACAGACCTGAGCCAAATTGCAGAGTCTGTCGTAAAACATTTGAAGGCTGAGGAATCTGCCCGCCAAATTGAAGTCACTATTCAACCCAATCTGGTCGATACTTGCAATCCCCGCTTGATGGAAATAGCCTTGACCAATCTGTTTAATAATGCCTTCAAATTTACCCAAACCCGCCCCATAGCCAAGATTGAATTCGGATTAGAAAAAGTTGATGGGAAAACAGCCTATTTCATCAAAGACAACGGAGTAGGCTTTGATATGACTTATGTTGACAAACTCTTTGGAGCTTTCCAAAGACTGCATAAATCAACTGATTTTAGCGGTACAGGCATTGGACTGGCAACAGTGAAAAGAATCATCAACCGGCACGGTGGAACCATCTGGGCAAAATCCGAGCCTGATAAATACGCAATCTTCTATTTTACTCTCAGGGAGGAATAAATGAATACACGCACCATTCTTTTAGTGGAGGACAATCCCAGTGATGTGGCATTGACCAAACGCGCTCTGGAAAAAAGCCGAATCAGCAACAATCTGGTTGTGGCTGAAGATGGGGTTGAAGCTCTGGATTATCTTTTTTGCACAGGGGCTTTTGCAGACAGAGACATTTGTGACCTGCCCACAGTGGTATTTCTTGACCTCAAACTGCCCAAAGTGGATGGCATTGAAGTGCTCAAACGCATCAGAGCAAATGAGACCACCAAGCGTTTGCCGATTGTGATTATGACCTCATCCAAAGAGGACATAGATATCGCTTCTGCATATGATAACGGAGCCAATAGCTACATTCACAAGCCGGTGGACTTTAATCAGTTTGCTGAAGCGGTGCACCAACTGGGACTGTATTGGCTGGTGATGAATGAGCCACCTCCATTAGTGTAGGTCACGGGTATAGGTGAAGCACCTTCTTTAAAATATAACAGCTTATGACGCGTATGTAGTACCGCATTTATGCGGTTTTCCAAAGTTGGCACGTCGTTATTACCTGTAGAAGAACCGCATAAATGCGGTACTACATACGGGCTTATCTTTTTAACGCTGAAGCTGCGCAGAGATGAAGGGAATGAGGTAAGATATGAACCATGAGACTTTCATTAGTTTGATTTATAATGCTGCCTTGCTGCTGGCATTAGGTATTATCTTCGATTCCATCACTCTGCGTAATTACCGTATCTCTTTGTGGGCAAAAGTACTGACGGGGCTGTCTCTGGGCTGCGTAGCTCTGGCAATCATGCTCAATCCCTGGATTATGAAACCGGGCGTTGTGTTTGATACGCGCTCAATTTTGCTTAGTCTGACGGCTATGTTTTTTGGGATAATCCCCACTGCGATAGCAACCGTCATGGCACTTGCCTTCAGGATACAGCAAGGTGGAGCCGGCGTCTATATGGGCTGCTCTGTAATATTGGCTTCCGTCTTATGGGGCTATGCCTGGAAAGCACTGCATCACAAATGGAACAAACCATATAACTTTCTTGAGTTTTACACGTTGGGACTCGTTAATCACATCTCCATGCTGGCTTTGACAATGTTGCTGCCGATTGGTATCAGGCTAACCGTATTCAATTCCATAGCCCTGCCGGTTATCATAATCTATCCGGTTGCAACAGTATTATTGGGTCAATTATTAGCACGCAGAATGCAACGCAGGCAAGAGAAATTTGTCTTGCAGGAAAGTGAAAACCAATTCCGCAACTTGTATGATAACGCCCCCTTGCCATATCAATCTTTGGATAAAGCGGGCAAGCTGGTCACTGTGAATCAAGCCTGGCTGCAAACTCTTGGGTATGCCAAAGCAGATGTAATCGGCAAAAACTTTGCAGAATTTCTGCATCCTGATTCTTTGGAACACTTTGTTACAAACTTTACCAAATTCAAAGTCACCGGTCAGATTACAGGATGCGAATTGATGCTGATTAAGCGTGATAGCTTACCCATCCTGGTGAGTTTTGATGGTAAGATTGTTACTAATGAAGATGGCAGTTTCAAGCTGACCCACAGTGTTTTTACCAATATAACTGAACAACGCAACCGAGAAACTGCCCTGCGCAATATTGAATGGATGCTAAGCAAACACGATGTGAAGATAACCAAACATACTCTGTTTGGTGGTACGCCAGAAGCAAACGCAAGCGGGCTAATCCTGAAATCAGTGGGCAAGGATGTTTTGGAGGAATTGGTTAATGATTATTTGTCTCTGCTTGATACATCTGCAACGGTTTATGAAAAGAACGGAGATTATGCCATAGATATCGTTATCTCAGCCTGGTGCAACTTCTTGGATGCAGCATCCAAAAAACAATGCAAAACAGTGGACGGGTTTGACAAAAAGCTGTGCGAAAAAAAGCTGTGCCAGGGAGCTTCCTGGACAGATAAAACCAAAGAAGCTATGGAAAACGGTGAGCCGATGGACTTTGAATGTAGTGGCGGTATTTTCTTTTACTCAGTTCCGATTAGAACCTCAGGCGAAATTATCGGAGCCATCAATATGAGTTATGGTGATCCTCCCACTGATGAGCTCAAACTCAAAGAAATTGCTGATAAGTATCAGGTTGATTTAACTGAATTAAAACAGAAAGCAACTCAATACCAATCACGTCCACCCTTTATCATTGAGCACGCCAAAAGATGGCTGCAATCTACAGCCAGAATTATCGGTGAAATCGTGGAACGCAAACAAGCTGAACTCGAACTGCTCAAAGTCCAACAAGACTGGGAAACCATCTTTCAATCAATCCCGCATCCCACATACATTCTTGACAAAGACCAAAACATTTTGGCTGCCAATTCTACTTTGGAAAAGGCAATGGGACTGAGTATCGGTCAGATGAAAGACAGAAAATGCTGGGAACTGATGCATGGGGATAGCTGCTATGCTCCACCACCCGGTTGCCCCTTTTCTGATAGCTGCATACAAGACAGTTGTATGCAGGGTGAAATGGAAGTGCAAGCTTTGAACGGATACTATCTGGTTTCCTGTAAACCGATTTTTGACCAGGACGGCAAGCTCGACAAAGTCATCCATATTGCCATGGATATCACAGAAAGAAAGAAGGCTGAGCTGGTGCTTGCCGAAAGTGAAGAGAAATACCGCAATTTAATTGAAATAGCCAACGAAGGTATCTGGGCAGTGGATACTGATGATAAAACAACTTTAGTCAATAAACAATTACTTGAGATGCTGGGCTATTCTGAAGCAGAGTTACTGGGTAAGCATGTAAACACTTTCATGCATCAAGACGAAGTGGTTGATAATGAGCTTAAAATGCTGGAGCGCAAACAAGGTAAAGGCGACCGCTATATCAGAAGATTCCACAAAAAAGACGGCAGTATTCTTTGGGCTTTAGTCTCCACTCAACCAATCATGGATACTCAGGGTAAATTTGTCGGCTCTTTTGCCATGTTTACAGATATTACTGCTATTAAACAAACAGAGCAGGCTCTGCGTGACAGTGAAGCCAGGTTTACCCACTTCATGAACCAGATTCCGGGCAGTGTGTTTATCAAAGACAAAGACAGCCGGTTTCTTTATGTGAATAAGTATATGGATGAGAAATTCGGTGCTTATGACTGGATAGGTAAATTGCCTTATGATGTTTTCCCGGCTGATGATGCAAAGGAAATCATCGATGATGACCAGCAAGTAAAGAAAGTCGGCATTAAACGAATGTATGACACTATAACTCATACTGATGAAGGAATTCGCTACTTTGAAACTACCAAGTTTATGATAACTAAGGATGATTCTGAATCCCTGATTGGCGGCTTATCTTTGGATGTGACTGCCAGAATCGTGGCAGAGAATGAAAGAAACCAGTATGCAACAAGACTGGAAATATTGCATGAAATTGACAGTGACATTATTGAAGCCAAGACGCTGGAGCAAATCAGTAAATCTGTCCTGGAACATCTTCAGGAGCTGATTCCCTGTGACAGGTGCTCTGTGTCCGCCTGGAAAAACTCACAAGACAACTGGCTGCTGATTGTCCTTGATAAAAATAAACATACTCAGGTTGTCAGCGGTTCCCTGCCATATAACCCGGTAGGCTTTGAAACAGACTTAACTATCGGAAAAACAGTCATTGTTCCTGATTTTCACGAATATAAAAAGGAGCTGAGTAAAGCAGCTGAAAGACTTACTACTGAGGGTATAGTCTGCTTTTTGTATGTTCCCTTGGTTATGCAGGGCGAATACTTCGGCTCAATTAATTTTGGCTCTAAACAGGTTAACAATTTTACAGAAGAGCACATCAATCTCGTTTTAGATATCGCCAAGCAAATGACGATTGCAGTTCAACAAATGCATTTGGGTGATGAAATTGAACGCTATACCAAAGAGCTGGAAATCAAAGTGGAAGAACGCACTAAAGAGCTCAAACTTGCCAATAAAGAGCTGGAAACTTTCACCTATACCGTTGCGCATGATTTGCGGTCACCGCTGCGTTCGATTGACGGTTTTTCCAATATTTTGCTGGAAGATTATGCTGCTTCATTGGATGAGGAGGGGAAAAAGAAGCTCTTGATCATAAAAAATAACTCCTTAAAGATGGATACGCTGATTAAAGAACTGCTGGCATTGGCAAAACTAAACCCCTATTCTATGCACAATAAAACATTTGATATGAATATTATCATTGCAGAAGTAATGGAATCTACTCTCACATCTGAAACCAGAGCAATGTTTGATTTTCAGATAGAAGCACTCCCCTCTGTTTTTGGCGATTATGTCCTGATTACTCAGGTCTGGCAAAATCTGATTGGCAATGCGGTCAAATTCACTCAAGCAAAGCAGGAAAAGCAAATCAGCATCGGCTGTTATGAACAAGACAATGAAACAATCTTTTTTATCAAGGATAGCGGAGTCGGCTTTGATATGAAGTATGTGGATAAGATTTTCGGACCCTTCCAGCGTCTGCACAAAGCTGACGATTTTGAAGGGACGGGTATCGGGCTGGCTATCGTTTACAAAATCATCCAAAGACACAATGGCAGAATCTGGGCTGAAGGTGAAGTGGGCAAAGGTGCAGGCTTCTATTTCACTTTGCAAAAACAGACGTTTGTGTAGCTGGCTGGAGAGAAAGTCGGGTTAGAGCGCAAAGCTGGTTGGAGCGCCATATTTATATGGCAGGACCACCGTTTTTAAACGGTTATGCTCAGGCTAATTGATATTGTATACTTTTAAAACCAGATAAATCTGGTGGTTACTACCGGATAAATCCAGTGTTCCATTTCTCTGATTTCTTGGCTTACGACAAGTATGTAGTACCGCATTTATGCGGTTTTACCGGAGTAAAAACGTCGTTAACATTTATAGAAAAACCGCTTAAAAGCGGTACTACATACTTGTTTATACAGCGATATTCTCATTCCGTTTTCTGTCTGTGTGATGCAATATCTTTTTCCTGAGTCTGATGCAATCAGGCGTGATTTCCAAAAGCTCGTCATCACCCACATATTCGATGGCCTGTTCCAGACTAAAGATTCGGGGCGGAATTAGTTTCAGAGCATCATCTTTACCGGCGGCACGGTTATTAGTAAGCTTTTTACCCCGGCAAACATTAATGACCAAATCCTTATCTTTAGCATGCTGTCCCACAATCATACCTGCATATACTTCCGTATTGGGATTGATGAAAAACGAGCCGCGAGCCTGGAAATTGCTAAGCGAATAACCCATGGCAATGCCGGCTTCCATCGCTATCATCGAACCATGGCTCGAACCCTGGATTTCACCTTTATAGTTGTCATATTCATAGAAACACTGGTTCAGAATACCTGTGCCGCGTGTTTCGGTCAAAAATTCATTTCTAAAGCCGATTAAACCCCGTGCCGGAACTTTGAATTCCAGCCGTGAATATCCATCCACAGCAGCAGTCATGTGGGTGAGCTCACCTTTTCTGCCACCCATCAGGCTGATTACAGTTCCCACAAATTCTTCAGAAACATCAACAATTGCCAGCTCGATTGGTTCCTGAATCTGTCCATCCACTTCGTGAAAGATTACTCTGGGTTTGGAAACAGCAAATTCATAGCCTTCCCGGCGCATATTCTCCATCAGGATTGCCAGTTGCAGCTCTCCGCGTCCTTTTACGGTAAATGTATCGGAACTGCCGGTTCTTTCCACCACCAGGGAAACATTGGTTTGCAGCTCTTTTTGCAGTCTTTCCCAAATCTTATTGGAAGTGACCCATTTTCCGCTTCTACCCATAAAAGGGGAATCGTTTATCATGAACTCTATGGCAATGGTAGGCTCATCGATTTGGATGCTGGCAAGTGGGACAGGATTTTCTTTATTGGCAACAGTTTCTCCCACATCGATTTGCTCAAGCCCGGCAATCAGAATAATATCCCCCGCATAAGCAGTTTTAATTTCTTTCTTGTGCAAACCCTCATAAGTAAAAAGATTTGTGGCTCTATACAGGATTTTTTCATCATTTGCTTTGAGTAAAAGCACTTCTTCACCTGAGCTGATTGTCCCGCAGTGAATTTTACCGGTACCCATTTTACCCAGATAATTGTCATACTCAATGGCAGAAATCAGCATCTGGAAAGGCTTATCAATATCACCCTCTGCATCGGGAACTTCCTCAATTATCATATCTAACAGCGGAAAAATATCCTGATGCTCATCTATAATCTCATTCACGGCATAACCTTCTTTGGCAGAAGCATAGATGACGGGGAAGTCTAATTGGGTGTGATGAGCATTTAGCTCCACAAAGAGGTCAAATATCATATCCAACACATCATGCGGTCTGGCATTATGACGGTCGATTTTATTTATTACCACAATAGGTTTGAGACCGAGTTCCAAAGCGTTTTTGAGCACATATTTAGTCTGCGGCATCGGACCTTCAAAAGCATCTACAAGCAGAAGCACAGAATCCACCATTTTCATAATGCGTTGCACTTCTCCCCCAAAGTCTGAGTGACCCGGAGTATCTACCAGATTGATTTTGTAGTCTTTATAAACCAGAGAGGCACTTTTGGAAAAGATGGTGATGCCTCGTTCTTTTTCTATATCATTGGAGTCCATTATTCTTTCTACGACTTTTTCATTGTCTCTGAAAACTCCTGCCTGTCTGAGAATCGCATCCACAAGAGTTGTTTTGCCGTGGTCAACGTGTGCTATGATGGCTATGTTCTTGATTTTCTGCATGGTATTTCCTTAGTTTGAGCTCTTTTTGTAGCCATAATTCTGAAAGGGCAATATCAGTCAATCCGTTATCCATGTTTATTACATTGGAAAGGATATATAAAAAGTAGGTTGGCTGCCCTCAGCCGACTAAAGAAAGTTGAGTTTACACATGATATTTCGTTTTGACAGACGAGGGCGTCTATCCTACAGTTGTAGGTTGGCTGCCCTCAGCCGACTAAAGAGCATATCAACTTTCGCATCAACGCTGCAAAGCATCTGTAGTTCTGCCTTCAGGCAGGTTTTCAAGTTTGAAAGCGCGCTAATTCAAAAACAAACCTGCATAAATGCAGAACTACAGATACCCAGGTAATTAGCATCAATTTATGCCGTTTGGACAGACAAGGGCGTCTATCCTACGCAGCCATCATTAGAAAAGGTCTTGACGTTTTAGATGAATGCTAAAACCGTTCACTAAAATAATTTTACATAACGTATTAGATTAAAAAGAGGCGCTTTATGAAGTATCCCGTAACCAGAAAAGATTCCACCACTGAAGAAATGTTTAAGGTCCAGCTGGCTGACCCCTACCGTTGGTTGGAGGATGACCATGCTGCAGAAACAGAAGCATGGGTGAAGGAACAACAAGCTCTGACTGAAAGTGTGTTAAACGAATACACCGACCGCAAGGCTATCCTAAACCGGCTCAAAGAGCTAAATGATTATGAAAAGCTGACTTGTCCTTTGAAAAAAGGGGACTGGTACTACTTTCACAAGAATGACGGTTTGCAAAACCAATGGGTACAATACCGTAAACGTACTTTGGATAGTGAAGCTGAAATTTTCTTTGACCCCAATACTCTTTCGGAAGACGGCACGACCATGGGCTATGTTGTGGGGCATGACAAAGATTTCAAATACTTTGTGTTCAATATCTCCAAAGCCGGTGCAGATGCAGGAGAATTTTGGGTAATGGAAGCTGAAACCAAGACCTGGCTGCCCGACAAACTGCTTGATATGCGCCATTCGGGAGCTGCCTGGTATAATAACGGTTACTTCTACAGCCGTTATGATGCAGAGGAGGATTACCAACAGCAGAACAAGAACCAGAAAGTCTATTACCACAAACTGGGTGAGACAAAAGAGCAGGATGTGTTGATATATGAAGACCCGGAGCATCCCCTGCGTTATCAACAACCGGAAGTATCTGATGATGACAGATATCTCTTTGTTCACAGCTCGGAAGGAACATGCGGAAACCGGATTATCGTTAAATCTCTGGAAGCTGACAATTCTGCATTTCGGACTATCTTTGAGGGATTTGAGTTTAACGGTTACTTTATGGATGCTTATGAGCCGGATGTTTTTTACCTGATAACCAACAAAGATGCCAAGAACTATCGCCTGCTGAAAGCCATTCTGACCAATCCTGCTGAAGAGAATTGGACTGAAATTATCCCTGCCAGAGAATATCTATTAGACAGTGTAGCAGTCGTAGGTGGTAAGCTGATAGCCTTTTTTATCAAAGACGTGCAAGTCCAGATTGAAGTAATGGATTTGGCTGGAAATTTCCTATACAAGATTGAGATGCCCTATCAGGGCACAGCTTATCCGGCGTTTGTCAAGAAAGAGGACAAGGAGTGCTATCTATATTTTTCATCTTATGTCCGCCCCACTGAAGTTTATCATTATGATATTGCCGCTAATAAGCTTACATTCAATTACAGATATCCTGTTAAAGCTGATGTGCAGGATATCGTTTCAGAGCAAATCTTTTATCCATCCAAAGACGGAACCATCATTCCCATGACGCTGATTTACAAAAAAGGGATTGTGAAGAATGGCAGGAATCCTGTCTATCTTTATGGATATGGGGGTTTCAACAGTCCCATCATGCCTGAATTCAACGAAAACAGAATTATCTTTTTGGAAAAGGGTGGCATTGTAGTCAATGTAAACCTAAGAGGTGGCGGAGAATATGGCGAAAGCTGGCACGAAGCCGGAATGCTGTTCAAAAAGCAGAACGTATTTGATGATTTCATCGCTGCTGCTGAGTATCTGATTAAAGACAATTATACCAATCCTACCAAAATTGCCATTGCAGGAGGCTCCAACGGGGGTTTATTAGTCGGAGCAGTCATGTTGCAAAGACCGGATTTATTCCGGGTTGCCCTGCCGATGATGGGAGTTTTGGATATGCTCAGATATCACAAATTCACCTGTGGTTGGGGCTGGATGGTGGAATATGGCAATCCTGACGAAGAAGAACATTTTCACAATTTATTGAAATACTCCCCAGTGCACAACGTTAAAGAAGGCGTCCAATATCCTGCCACTCTTGTAGTTACGGCAGACCATGACGATAGAGTTATCCCGGGGCATTCCTTCAAATTTGCTGCGACATTACAGGAAAAGGCTAAACAGGAACTTCCGCTTTTGCTCTATACCCAGTTTCAATCTGCTCACGGAGCCAGCAGTATGACCAAAAGACTGGAATTATCAGCCGATACCTGGGTATTTGTCTTTAAGTTTTTGGAAATGTAATCAAACCCAGTTCGTAGTCTTTTCCTCCTCTTTCCCATCCCGGTATCCACGTGGGAACCCCCTGGCATCCACCTGGGGTTAGCCCAGGAGGACCCCAGGTGGATGCCGGGTGGATAGCGGGTTGCAGATGAGGGACAATTGAGAAAACTTGTTTAGTTAAATCTGATGTCTTTGAGGAGGATATCCCCTACTTTGCGTCCCTGATAATTCAGCCGAAGTCTGACAAAATCGGAAGCATTGGTTTCAAGCGGAATGGTGACTGCAATGCGAATACCGCCTTTAATGATTTGGATTGGCATATCTCGATATTCGCCTGATTCTTTCATCAAATAATTGCGGAAAGGTTTTTGTAGCCGATTATAAAGACTTTTCAAGCCTTTGTTATGAACATTCAAAGAATAGTAATTCAGTTTCAATAGAGATGGCTGATATTGCAGGCTGTCAAGGCTCAAATCGATATATACCGTTCTACAAAACTCATTGTGATTGTTATACCTCAAGCCGGATAAAATCGGTAGATTATCTGCTTTCCATTCTGAAGAATAGGTTACATTATTTGTCGAAACAAGGCGGCTTTTCTTCCAGAAGGTGGAATCCAGCACATCATAGACCCACAAGGATTTTAAACCGTAATAAGTTGCTATAGGTTTTGCCCAGTTCTTGCGGGTAATCGGGTCCATTATGCCTCTGGGTGTGACCAAAACGGAGTCTGATGCTGCTTGTGAGATTTCCTGCTCAAACAGCTCATATTCCTGATGAGCCTGATATGACCTGTGCAAATCATAAAACAGTTTTCCAATCAATAAAGGACTGAGACATAAAACGATAATCAGCAGTTGCAGCGGTTTTCTAAAATTACTGCCGTGTATCAAATACAAAGCCAGCATCACATACAAACTGACGAAAAGCAGATTGAACCTGTTGGTAATAAAAGGCACAAAAAACAAGGAAAACAATGTTCCTGACAGAATAACGAGTATTGCAGCTAAAGGCATCCATTCCATCGTGTTCTGAGGTTTTCGGAAGCGGAATAACGCTACAATCGCTGCAAGGAATGCTGGTAGAGCAGAAAGGCTCAGGAAAATGATTTGTTTGTAGTTTTGCAGATTAAATCCCACCCTGCCTGAGCCTCTTTGATAACCTGTTTCATAGAGCAGACGTTGTGAATTGCCCGGGGCAAAAAAAAGAAACGCAAAGCCCAGAGTAAGCCCGGCAAATCCAGAGAGCATCCAAAGCGGGACATATCTTTTTGAGATAAAGCAATAGGCTATATAGAGAAAAAGAAAGAGTATTACGCCCGGTATCACAGGCTCGTTGGTATCTCCC
>Ga0247841_10008392_pt1 | contig 14909 bp, 11 predicted proteins | sample LaCruzMarch2015__2_FD_192410 | JGI IMG/M metagenome (GOLD analysis project Ga0247841, IMG submission 192410) | Freshwater microbial communities from meromictic Lake La Cruz, Castile-La Mancha, Spain - LaCruzMarch2015_18m | ecosystem: Environmental > Aquatic > Freshwater > Lake | place: Spain...
TTTTACACTGATCATGGGACCTGCAAATGTCCCCTTGCTGTATTTGACGAACTTCTGGTGCACGTGTTCCTGGTTTGCGTTTCCGGTTATGAGGTCTTTTATGTAGTCCATTTTCAGTCAACGAGTTTGTTTTTATCTTTTAGATATTGCATTATTTTTGTGTTATTCCTTGGGTCTACTCCTTTATAATTCGCAGGACCCGGATAGCCGGCGGCTATTGTAATGTGGTCATCCGTCAGTATCGACAGAACATCCAGGAGGACTATGCCGCTGTTGGATTGCGATGATGCGCTCGACCAGAATGTGCCAGAGTATATCTCCTGCCCGTCCAGCCTGACTGAAAAGGTTTTCAGGTAGAGGCCATCGAGCTGCGGCACCAGTTCCCCGTTGACTTCTTCGTAGAGCACCTTGGAGCGCATCATTCGCAGGCCGTCCTCTGTGAGTTTTATTACGTAGCTGGTCTTATTGTAGGAGATTATCTGGTCTCCAGATATTATCAGGTTCTGCCCCTGATATATGCCAAACCCGCTGCCGATCACGGGCGGCTGAGGCGTGTCCTTACCGGTGAGTTTTACAAGCACATACATAGAGCGGACGGTCTTCACGGGCTCAGGGGTTATTTTTAGTTCTATCATGCTGTCGTATTCCTCCTGTGAAAGGCGATAGACGATGTTCCCTTTCCCAGTCTCGATTTTTTTGAATTCGCTTTGCCAGAGGTCAGCGAATGCCTGGGATTCTGTTCTCGTGTACCCCAGTTTTATCAGGTCTCCTGCATAATCGACTTTTGCCGGAACCTGCCTGAGAGGGACTGTGACCGTCTCTCCGGCGCCTATCTTTGGCACGACGTCGGAGTATATGTTCTTTCCTAGGAGCTTATTGTAATTAGACGGAACTATAAGCAGAAGATCGTACACCGGATAACCTCCCTTGTTTTCTATGAGCGCTTCCTTTTTGTCGGCGTTGTATATCATGCGTATTTTGTTTTCGTAGTTTATCACGCCTTCGTAGAAGAGGGATCTGCTTTTTTGGTTATTGTATTGCAACGTATCCGCATCGACGTTGTTTATGGCTTTAAGAATATTTGAGGGGTACGTTATTCCGCCAACGCCTCCCGTGATCTGCACGTTCTTCCACAAGAAGGAGTTGCCATCGGATTCGGCTGCCGGATATGAATCGGTCGCCCACCCACTTTTGAAAGTAACTTGCGCATCGAATGATCCTGCATTCTCTGAATGAATGTAAATCACTGGCTCTTTTACTACGGGATGATCAGGCAAGGTAGTTGGCGCGGACAACAAGGCATATGACGTATCCAGGCTTTGGCCTAAGAGAACGCCCCATTCATGCACCTCTAATTCTCCGGCCTGCAGGTTTGTAGTTGTCGTAACGGGGGAGGACGTAGTTACGCCTTGAGTAGTCGAAGCAATCGATGAACTCATCGCAAGAGTTGTAGTGGTTGTTGTTGTGACTACAGTTTGCGTGTTCTCCTGCACGCATCCGCATGCGAATAACAGAATGGCGAGCGCCAGGACTAATTGGTTTTTCATTTTGGGATAGCGTTATAGTAGAGGACAAAAATCTGGACTTTTTGTCCTCTAAATTAGTGCAGGTGATAATTAAAGTTTTAAAAAATTTTCTAAGATGCCCTTGGGGCATGCCCGTGTGGACGGGCATTTATCACCAGCACTATAATATGATAGCTTCTATCCCTAAAAAAACAGAAGATTAATATTGGATTTCTTGAAACACGCTTTTATGGTCCCCGAAATATGAGTCATAGACATGCTGAAATACAACCTGACATTTCTCTTCATAAAGTCTTTTGTTGTAAGGAGGATCAGGCAATCCTTTGTCTAATTCCATTTCTATTTCTAGCTTGACGTCTGCTCTTGTCTGCTGCTTCTTTCTCCAATCGAGAACGAGTTTCTCGGCTTTGAGCGTCTCAAGGAGTTCTTTTGCAACTTTCTTTATCTGTGTCTTTTCTTTATCGGTCAAATCCTCCTTTTTCAGTTTATCAAACAGAGTTTGTTCTTCTTCAGACAAGCCTTCGGATATGGCCCTGTGTTCTTCTACATTAAGGGTTTTACCGAAAGCAATAAAATTTTTGTATGCTTCCTCCGCGTTGGATGAACCGCTGTTATAATCATCAAGTATTGCCTGGAATTTCTCCTGGAAATTAATTCTTGTGTTATTGAGAAGCAACATTCCCCTGAGTTTATAGGATAGAACATTTTTCAGTTTCTCAAGTTCTGTGTTCTTCTTACTTCTTGCGAATTCCTTTTTCAGTTTCTCGAAATCGATTTTGCTTAAATCGATATTGATCTTTTCCTCTTTGATAACATATCTTCTGCTCTCAACAGAGTCATCCAGAACCTTTTGTATATCTCCTAAGACGCCGGTTATATCAACCTCGGGGTCCAGAGACTTTATCTGCCGAATAATCTCCTCATACAAAGCTGTGTAGCGTTTATAATCAGACGCCTTTCTATGCGGAGTTATAGCCTTGTAAAGCTTTAATGAGAGTCCGGCATCGGATAGGAATTTCTTCTTTGTTTCCTCATTCACAAGGATTGCTTCCATTGAATTTTCTATTAGGGCGATCTTTTCCATGCCTTGAGCGGAGAGAATCTTTTCAGGGTCTTGTTTCAATCCACACAGGAACCCGTTTATTTTCCCGATAAGGCGTCCTAAGTCTTCCACCAATCTTTCCTTAGATTGAATAGGATAGTCTTCCCTGCCAGTTCCGGAGGCATATATCGCCAAGGCCTTATTCAGGCTCCGGAATATCCCAATATAGTCAATAATGAATCCAGCGATTTTATCATCACCAAACACCCTATTAGCCCTTGCAATGGCCTGCATAAGAGTGTGGTTCTTCATGGGCTTGTCAAGGTAGATTGTAGAAAGGCTTGGCACGTCGAAGCCCGTCATCCACATGCTGCAAACAAAAACCATCCTAAAATCGCTTTTAGAATCCTTGAATAATTTCTCCAAATCCTCCGTCACAATCCTCTTACGGTGCTTTGTTATGTCCAAGCCCTTTTTCTTAAATTTTGTTACCTCATTCAACCCTGTGCTTACAACAACCGCCATATCCAGCTTCTTCAATTCTTCTATCTTCTTTTGGATTGGTTCTGCTTCGAATGGTTTGGCCTTATTTAGCTGCTTCTCTAATTTCTCTATGTATTTTAGACGGTGTTTTTGCACCTTGTCATACATTTTGACAGCAGTGTACCTGTCGATGGACACAACCATTGCCTTTCCGCCGTATTCACGGGTAATAAAATGATCTATTATGTCCTCTGCGACGATTTCAAGGCGATCATCACGCGTTATAATCTGATATTCCTTGGAAAACTCCCTTGAGAGCTTGTCCTCCTGCGCTTCGTCCAGTTCCGCAGCATCAACTATTTCGTAAATGTCCTCATTCAGCTCATTGTTCTTTAGCTGGACTTCAGGTACGCGATTATCGTAAAGCAGTCGAACAGTTGCTTTATCGTCAACAGATTCTTGAAAATTGTAAACGCTGACATAGTCTCCAAATGTGTCCTTTGTCCTCTCTTCCCCGACCATGAGAGGCGTTCCGGTGAATCCAATGAAAGATGCCTTTGGAAGAGCATCACTCATGTTCTGGGCAAAGGCATCATACTGGGTCCTATGGGCTTCATCCGCCATCACTATGATGTCATCCCTGTCGGATAATTTAGGGTATTTTTCATCCTTTTTAGTGTGGAATTTCTGGATAAGTGTGAAAAGCATGCGGTGATCCTCTTGCAGAAGCTTTTTCAGGTCTTTGCCATCTTCTGCCCTGACTTTTTCTTCAGTCACCACTCCGGCAAACTGGAAATTTTCATATATTTGTTTATCCAAGTCCTCTCGGTCCGTGACAATGAGAAAGGTATAATTGCCAGGATATTTCCTCAGAACCTTCTGGGCGAAGAAGATCATAGAGAAACTCTTACCTGCTCCCTGAGTATGCCAGAATACCCCCAATTTACCCTGGTTTTCTCTCATCCCCTTGAAGGATTCTACGGCATTATTCACCCCTAAAAACTGGTGATTCTTGGCAACAATCTTCACAGATGAACCTGCAACGGTCGTGTACAAAATGAAGTTCTCCAGAAGATCGAGAAGACGGTTCTTTTCACAGGTTCCGTTTAATATCGTATCCAAGGATACTACTCCTTTCTCTTTTTCCTCGCTGATCTTCTTCCAGTTGTTGAAATGTTCAAAGCCGCTTGTGATCGTCCCAATCTTTGACTCTGTGCCATTAGAAAGGATGACGAAGGCATTATACCAAAACAAATGAGGGATTGTGTCCTTGTAGTCAGTCAGGTTGTCATCGAAAGCATTCTTCAATTTGCGATGCGCTGCTTTAAGCTCAATGAAAATCAGAGGAATACCGTTAACGAAGGCTACGAGATCCGCTCTTTTAGTGTATATATCGCCGGTAACCCAGAACTGAGAAGCCAGAAAGAAATCGTTATTGGCGTTGTTAGCGGAATTTTCAAAGTCAATCAATTTAACGGTGACTGGCTCTTGTTCTCCCTTCTTATTCAAAACCTTGACTTTCACGCCATCCTTCAGGAGCTTATAAACTTCCTGATTTGCCTTAACCAAGCTAAAGCGGCTGCGATCCTCCGAAAGGGCTTCGATAGCTTTATTCACGGCCTCGGCCGGAATATTTGGATTAAGGCGGATGATGGCGGCTCTTAATCTGGGCAAAAGCAAAACCTCGGACTTGGTTTCACGGCCTAAAGTGCCGTTGGAACCGAATTTTTCGTCAAAACAATTAAGGAAGGAGTAGCCTAAGGAGATGAATTCTTTGATTGCGTTCTTCTCTATCAGTTCGTCTTCCGAATACTCTTTGGACATTTCAGTAGTCAATCCCTACTCATTTAACTTCCAGGGCGAATTTTAATTCGTTCCTGTATATTTGGAATAGGGAAAAAGGCAGGTTTCTGCATTCAATGGCTTCGTTTTCCCATTTGCAGATCGTAGGAATTTTTTCAATCAATTTTTTGTCTTTCCCCGGCTTTCGTCCGTGATAAGAATTATTTGATCGCCCGGTTTCTTCAGGTGATTGGAATAAGCCACCAGATACAGGTCTGCAATGCTGCCGTTCTCATACCTCTTCAATTCTAAATCTATCTGGTTCGGGTCGTTTTTCAGGAAAGTCTCATTGCCTGAGATGTAATACTTTTTGATTAGATCCCCGACTTTGGGGGCCAGAAAAAGAGTATTTACGACGTAGGATTCCATCCCCGTTTTCAAGTCTACGGTATAACTATTCGTGTTTATTTCAGCGAATACTTTGTCGATGACTACCATCTCCCCGGATTCGATCTTCGCCATCAGGAAACCCGTCAGTTTGGAGTGAATATCCTTCTCATAGTCCCTGTCGAAATAGTAGAATTCCAGAAAATGGAGCAAACTGGAGGTGTCTACTACCAATTTACGGGCCATGCTAGTAGATCGCCTCCTCGAGGGGTTTATCCGGTTTGATTTTAAGATATTCCCTTAAACGATTCTCGTTGATATTGCCTTCAAAATAGTTTATTTTAACCAGTTCCTTGAACAGATTCGATTCGATGGGCTTTGGAAGAAAGCCGATAACTTCTTTTCCCTGCTCTTCGAGCATCCTTTTTTTCTCCTCCCCGGCAAGCTTTTCTTCCAGCTCCTTTTTTCTTATGCTCTCCTTGATGTCGGAAAGTATCCGGGTGTAATCCCCCCGGGACAGCTTCTTTTCAAGCCACAAACGGGTATACAACGCCGAATGGCTTAAACGCGTCTTGTCGTGTATCCTTTGAATCTGCTCTCTATGAAATTGATTCTCTGCCGAGGCTTTTTCCAATTTTTCAAAGTCATCTCCCTGGAAGCCTAAAAGGAAATAGTATGTGAACGTATTGCACCAAAGCTCGACCTTGCTGAAACCTTCGACGTTCTCTTCAATATTCTCGTCGACCTCCTCAAAGTTTAACAGGTAATGAGCAAGCTCGTGGACCAAAGTAAAAATCTCCCGTCTAAAGTACTTTTGCTGCCTCTTGATCACGATTATATTGGGTGCCATGAAAAAGCCGTTAAAAACGGTCTTCTCCTTTTTTCGGGGGGCTTCGGTAAACTCAAAAACAAAGATCTTGAATTCCTCCATGCACCTGATCAGATTCCTCAAATAATCCCTATCCTTGTCATTGGCTGCTTTAGTTATGATCTTTCTTTCAATCAGCTTCTTTTCCGCAGCATCGAACTTTTCCCTCAGGTCTTTCGCCGCTTTTTTCGGATCGTCGGACAATTTATAGTCCGCCAGCTCCTTTTTGGAATCAAAATTAATATAGTTGCATAAGGTCTGGATTTCAAACTTCAACTCCTCATAATCATTTATCAGCTTTCTCGACTCAAGATTTAATCCGCTGTTAAATGACTCCTTCCGAAAAAAGATGCTGCTCTTCTTTCGGTCCGGAAGCGGCCTTTGAGAGATATACCAGGTCACACCCTCGTTAAAAACCTGATCAATCCTGTTTAAAATCGGGACTTTAACTTTTCCACCCTTCAAAAGCAGGTCTACGATTTCAGAGGACAACTGCTTCCTCTTTTTGTCCCGGTTCAAGAGATTCAGAAAATCGGCCTTGGATAACCTATACAAATCCAAAAGGTACTTCAATCTCACGGGATTGATCTCAAACTCCAAAGCACGCGTATTATCCACCATATTAAAATCCGCCCCACGGCAGTTTATTCATGACCCAATATGTAGATAATTGGACATTCGATATTAAATCCGAGAATACTCGACAAATCCTCAAACCCTCTCACGTAAGCCACCTATAATCCTTCGGAAGGGGTTTTTCGGCACGGGGCTCGGATAACAAAAAGGCGGCCAGCGGCCGTTCGAATATCTTTGAAAGCTCTTCCAGCTGCCTTAACGTCGGTTTCTTTGCGCCGGACTCAATCCTCGCCATGTTCCTGGAACTGGTTTTCAGACGCTTCGCCAACTCTTCACTGGTCCAGCCGGAACTATCGATCAACCACTTCATAACCGACGGTTCGACGTCGACCGGGAGAGGGGCTCTGCGGGGCATATTATGTGTTAACCATAAGACGACTACGTTAATAATGTTTGATCACGTCACGTCGATCTCCCCGGAAACGAGGCGAGGGAGGAGGAGATCGCGGGTTTGACGGAGATTATCGTTTTTCATCTGGAGTTCGTGGATCAAATCAAAGAGAGGTACAATTATTTTATTGAACTCATCCATAGTTTCATCTTTAGCTATGACAAAGCAAATTCTGTTTAAATTTTCCTGATTTATTTTCGGTTGTGCAGCTCCAGTCACATGTCCAGAGATATCATATCCTACTAATCGTAGATACAGAAATTCCGTGCTTACGACGCCTTTGCCTTGGAGTATGTGAGTATGATTATTAACCCAGAATTTACAATTTACTAATTGAAGGACGGGATTCCTCTTAGGAGTTATAACGCTACCATCTTCTGCAATTAGCAGATATTTTCCATCAAATATGTACTGATCAATGTAGTCCAGCACCTTAGCAGCTCCGTAATACGGAAAAATTCCAGGTATTTTTAACCGTTCCATGCTGGATAATGGAACTCGTTTAGAATCGAAATTCTGAGATACTTGTTTGAGTCTTTTTACTACCCATCCCTCAGGTATCTCTCCGATCTCCGACTCAACCATCTTAACTTTCTCATGCCCAGGGAACATGCATTTCACAAACCATTCGTCATATATCAGCTTCGCCATCCGCTCAAGGATCGCGATCCTTCGGCTGTTGTTCTCGATCAGGTCGTCGTAGGCGGAGAGGATGGAAGCGATCTTTTTCTGTGTGTTGATGGATTCAGGTATGATTATTTCACCGTTGGCTACATCACTCGCATTTACGGCAGGGTAGGCCGCACATCTGCCCTCTGCAATTGGAGTTAGATAATCGGTAAATTTTTGGCCAGTTATAGCGTAATAGAGAAATCTGCTGTCTATCCCGCTATTAGGTCGCACCACTGCAAAGCCTGTCGAAACGACATCATTGGATTTGGACTCACGGATATATAGAAAGGATCGGAGATTGGGTCTAACCGTTGATATGATCGTGTCTCCGTCTTTGATGCGTCTTTTAGCCCTGCTTGGTGCGTCTTTTAGTTTGTATTTGACTTTCCCGGATAGCGTTCCAGAACCTACCGAGGATATATCTATGTAGTCTATTTCCTCGAAATGGAAATCTTTGTTTATAGTATCAGGGTTAACGGAGGCGGTTTCGCCAATCTTTACGTTCTTCCATCCGTTTTTTGCTTTCGTAATCATCATGTAGTCTTAATCCTGCACGCACTGCGTTCAGAATTCAGGTTAACAGTTTTTCGACGTTCTCCGCTATCGCCTCTTCCAACCCGTGCGCCTCTTTATTCAACTTCTCCAGTTCCTCATTGAGTTCTTCAAGTTTTTCCTTGTAGTCGTAGTCTTCCTGTTTCGTGTCGGCTACTCCCACGTATCTTCCCGGATTCAGCGACCATCCCTGTTCCTCGATCTCTTTTTTCGTCGCTACCTTGCACAGCCCTTTCACGTCGGCATAAGGCTTCGCATCCTTCTCTTTCCGATATGATCTAACAATTCCTGCTATCTCCTCTATGTGTTCCGGCGTGAATTCCCTGTGCGCCCGATCCATTTGAATGAAAGTGTTCCTCGCATCTATGAACAGTACCTTATCCTTCCGATCAGTATTCTTCTTTCCCTTATCCATGAACCATAGGGTGCAGGGTAACGTCACGGTATAAAAGAAGTTTGATCCTATCGCGATCATCACATCAACAGCGTTATCCTCTATCAGTTTCTGCCTGATCTTTGCTTCACTCCCTCGGGCATCCGATGCGGAGTTGGCCATGACGAAGCCTGATCGTCCTTTGGAATTGAGCGTTGAATAGAATAACTGTATCCATAGGTAGTTCGCATTGTCCGTAGAAGGCAGGCCATAAGGCCATCTTGGATCGTTTTTGACTTTCTCATAGTCTACCCGATCCACGTTGAACGGGGGATTTGCCATCACGTAGTCAAATTTTCCCACGGAGTTGTGTATGTCCTCATAGTATGTGTTTCCTTCTTTTATGTCTCCTGATAGGCCGTGGACTGCGAGGTTCATCTTGCACAGTTTTACAGTCTCTGTAGTCTTTTCTTGTCCGTGTACAGATAGTTCTTTTATCGCCTTCCTTTGGTGGTTTTCGACGAATCTTGCGCTTTGGACGAACATGCCGCCTGATCCGCATGCCGGGTCGTATATTAATCCGTGGAAGGGTTCGATTACTTCCACGATCAGTTTGACTATAGAAGAAGGAGTATAGAATTCGCCTGCTTTCTGGCCTTCGGCCATGGCGAATTTGCCAAGGAAATATTCGTATATCCTGCCCAAGACGTCTCCTTCCTTGTCCATTGGTATTTGGGAGAACAGGCGCAGTAATGTCACAAGGAGGTTGTTTTCCAGGCTTGTGTAGTTCTTTGGCAGAATGCCTTTGAGGTCTTCGTTTTCGTCCTCTATCAGCTTCATTGCATTGTTTATGGCTTCCCCTATGTTCTCCCGTTCAGGAAGGTTCAGTAAGTAAGAGTATCGGGACTTTTCAGGGAGGTATAAGACCCCTTGACGGGCTTGGTAGTCTACCTTGGTTACTCCCCGACGTGAGCCCTGCGGTTTTCCTTTCTCCAGTTCTTTTTGCGCTTCCGTGAATTTATAGTCTGCGTAGCGCAGGGATATGAGCCCTAAAACAGGTATTGAGTATTCTGACGCCTTCAGCTTGGAATTAGCCCTGAATTCGTCTGCGCTGTCCCAGAGGCGTTTCTCTATTTCGTTGTTGTTTCCGACCATTTTATAATAGATATTTAGTGTTTTACGTGATTAATAGGTCTTACGAGTTATCCGTTGACAAATGAACGTCAGGTGGCAGATCAATACTAGTTATGATTAGTAATGGAGAGTAATGGTTAGTAATGAATAATAAGAAATAGATGATGACGTGCTATGCACTTCGCTAGCCGCTCTGCCGATTTATGGTGATGCGTTAGGGGGGGTTAAAAACCCCACCTAACCCGTAGCGGGTGAGTTGCCCCTTACAGGCATGCCTCAAGGCAGGTCTGTAGCTCACTATGGGAGCATTTTCCCCTTCTTGATCTTTTCCGGCAGATATTCTTCGGCGACGAATTCCAGCGATTTGCTGGCGAGGGCCTGCTGTTCTAATCTGACTCCCATGTCCACCATCAATTGCAGTTCCGCCTTCCACTCCTTTTTCTGGAACCACGGGTATACCTGCATCTCTGATATCCTCTTCTTGTCGACGTCTTTTAATTTTTCCGTCACTTTTTCGAGGCCGTATTCTTTTATGTCAGTCATGGTCATGCCGACGAACTGGACGTTGGGCGTACCCAGCCTTCTGGATTCGTGGGCTAGCGCCATGGACCCCGCTTTCAGAACTGAGTATATGTAGTAACCCCAGGGGTCGCCGTCTGTGAATACGATGACCGGCAGCTTTAGTTCAGTATTGATCCGGTGCACGAGCCTTCTTATCCCACGCGCGGCCTGGCCTTTGGTGGCCATCATTATGCAGTTGTTGTTTATGTGGTATTTTTCTTCTACCAGCCGGTCGAACATCGCTGCCGTCTCTATTACGAGGACGTAATCCGCTTTCACGTCGCTGAATTTGTAGTGCTCGACGATGGATGGGATTGCAAGACCGCTTCGTCCCAGTTTTGAGCAGTCTATCTTGTCTCCGGAGTCTTCGATCGTTATTCTTCCTATGATGGTTCCTTTGTCGTCCGCTTTCAGGTGGAGCTCTTCACGCAGCACTCCGAGCATTGTTTCCAGGTCGACTATGAGCGGGTCTGATTCGTCCTGTCCTTCGAACGTGTTTTCCTTGGTCTCGGCTATCGCGTGCTTTAGCTGGTAATACAATTCCCTGATGCTGGCCGTCTTGTCCCTGTCTACGAGTTCCTTGCATTTTGCGGCTATGAGGACGCTCTGCATGAATTTTTTCGTGTGGGCCAGATTCATGTAGTTCCTGGTGGACTTTTTGTCTCCGAGTTCCAGGATGTATGTCGAGGGATTGAATACCACGTTGTTTAGGCCTCTTTGGGGGACCTTCATCTTAGGCACTTCGTTCTTCTTTATCTCCTCAAGGAGTTCGTCCCCGAATGAGGTCAACCTTGATATTACTTCTTCTCTTCTGGTCATTTTATTCCTCCTTCTCCTCAGTCACACCCTCGATCAATTCGTCTCCCTGTGCTTCCAATGGAATAGCTGCTCCGTTCTCTTCGTCTGCGTCTTCCAGCATTTCCAGTTCATTCGCAAGCTTGATCTTTTCTTCTATAAGCGCTGTAAGCTCTTTGTATATCTTTTTGGAGTCTGCGTCCTTCCCGGACAATCTTGCCAGGCCGTCAGCAAGCTCTGTTCCGTATTTTAGGAGCATCAGTCTACGTGCTTCTTTTTCTCCTTCGCGCCTCTGACGGGAATAGAACATCTGGAATTTTCTTGCCACATCCATCAAGGCGAATTTTATCTCTTTTACTACTTCTGCTTCGTTGGCTACCGTCTGCTTTCCTGCGGATGTGTAGGGTATGTATGTCGATATCAGATTTATAAAAATGGTAATGGGTGAATTATCAAAGTCCTTTATCCCGTAACGCTTCCAGTCAACGTCTTTTACGGCCTCTGTGATAGCGCATCCTCCGGCATCGAACAGTAGGGGTGACCGGTTGGCGAACCTCATTATCTCCGCTCTTACCCCCCCTTCAACCACCCTGCCTGCGTGTCCCCCGTATGCCAGCGCCACTTCCACCTGGAAGGGTATTCCTCCGGAGTAGACCTTCGGAGGCCTTGTTAAAACGAACTGGAATTCCGGGTCAAGGATATTTAGGACCGCTTTCATTATGTGGTCCTCGGCAATGGGTTGCAGCCCCTCTGTTGCTGGTGCCAGGAATTTTATGGTTTCTATGGCTTTTACTATCTCTTCGCATTCTGCCCACGTAAGCTTCCGGGGATTTTTGTTCATGTCAAGCTTGTAGACTTGTACGACCTGCCCTTTTATCTCCCGTTTCTCCTTTCCTATGAGTTCCTGTATCTCCTTTACTTTGCCGCTGCTCATCCGGGAGAACTCGCCGACTAAAAAGGAGCTGATCTTGTTTGCACTCGTCTGCTTGGATAGATTCACAAGGTCGTCTACTTCTATTCCTTTAGGGTGGGGTTTCTGGGATTCCGGGGGTTTGGGTATAACGTCTACGGAACGCTCAAAGACGGTCTTACGCCCTTCAGGGTCTATGAGAGATATTCTTGCGTGCGGATTTGCAAGGGCTGTTCTCTTCAGGTATTCGTATGGGCCCGTATCAGAAAGGTTGAATTTGACGCTCTTTACTTCGCATTCTATCTCCGTTCCGCGCCAGTATTCGCTGTATTCGGTCTGCTCTATGATATCCGCAGCGTTCTTGGTTATGTCGATCATGAGCTTTACCGCATTCACCTTGCCGTCGCCGGTGGAGGTCTTTATGCGCATGGGTTTTCCGGTCGTCATCTGGCAGAACATGGTCACTCCGGATACTCCGATTCCCTGCTGTCCCCTTAGTTGCACGTTCCGGTGGAATTTTGTTCCGGCAAGCATCTTTGCAAAGACGTTCGATATGTGCCCAACAGGTATTCCCGGACCGTTGTCCCTTTCCAGGAACCGGTAGTGTTCGCTTGCTATCTCCCGTATTTCCACTTCGATGTCGGGGAGGATCCCTGCTTCTTCGCACGCGTCCAGGGAGTTTGTTACAAGCTCGTGTATTATGGTCGTAAGAGACCTCACTTTTCCGGAGTAGCCGAGGTGGGCTTTATTCTTTCGGAAGAATTCAGTGATGGATACTTCTTTAAATTCCTTGAATAATTCGTCAGCGGACCGTTCTTTTACGTTTGTTACTTCCACATCCATTTTAATATTTGACCCTAAATGGTCATGTTTAATGATTAGATTACGCGTTTAAATGTGTAAAAACAAGAATACATCGACCACAAAAAAAAGAAAATTGATTTTAGTTTTTAGGTATTTCTCCGCTCCAGGGGGCATCTCTTTGCGCTGCCCGGGTCTTCTCCAGCATGCGGTACACCGATGCGTGCCTTGCGCCGTCGATCAGCAGAAGAACTGCTTCTTTTGCAAGGGCGGTATCGTCGAATGATCCTATTATAGCTATGGTCTTGCCATATATAGAGAGATACGCACCTGACAGTTCTTCTATGTTCTTCCTGCACCGTCCTTTCTCGCCTATGACCCGGCTCTTTATGCGTTCCATTGATTTGGGGGTGCTCTCGTAATCGTGCAAATGCAATATCTCAAGGGTGTAATCATCCTTCGTAAGCTTTAAGGCGATCTCGGGATTAAATCCCCTGCCTATCGCTAGCACTATGTTTCCGGCGACAAGCTCTTCCATGGAGTTTCCTTTAGAACTCTCGACAGAAACCGAGGTTTCATCAACGGATAACTTCGTATTGGTCCTCTGTTCGATCTCTTTTTTGATGCATCCTCGCTCCCCTATCAGTACTGCTATCCTTTCCTCGGGAATCTTCAGATATTGCATGTAATTTATTTAGTCTAGGCAATAATTAATGAGAAAGAGGAGTGTTTTTTATGAAAGAGGCTATGCTGTATAAAAAGGATGCATCCGAAAAGGTCAGTTGCTTCCTGTGCGCGCACCGCTGCTCAGGCATAAAAGACAGGGGAAAGGGAGTGTGTGGAGTACGGGAGAACCGCAAGGGAACGCTTTATTCGCTCGTTTACGGAAAAGTAATAGCAGCGCACATCGATCCCATAGAAAAAAAGCCGTTCTATAATTATCGGCCTGGGAGCTATGCGTACTCTATTGCGACAGTGGGCTGCAATTTTAGGTGCAAGAACTGCCAGAATTCGGATATAAGCCAGGCGCCGCGGGAGGGAAGAGGCATCACGGGAACAGACATTGAACCCGAGACGATCATCGAGCTCGCAAAAAAAAACGAATGCCAGAGCATCGCTTATACCTATACTGAGCCCACCATATTCTTTGAATACGCTTACGACGTGTCAAAGCTTGCAAAAAAGGAAGGGCTCTCCAATCTATTTGTTTCAAACGGCTATATGACAGGAGAGATGCTGGACACATATCATCCGCTGCTGGATGCCGCCAACGTAGACCTGAAAACATTCCGGGACGAAACATACAAAGACCTGTGCGGAGCCCGCCTGCTGCCGGTTCTTGACTCGCTGAAGAAGATGAAGAAACTGGGAATATGGGTGGAGATAACAACGCTCCTCATACCGGGAATAAACGATTCAAAAGAAGAGATTAAAGATATCGCAGAGTATATATCAACAGAGTTGGGAAAAGAAACTCCCTGGCATATAAGTCGCTTTCATCCAGATTATAAATTGATGGATACGCCGCCTACTGCCCCTAAAGCCGTGCGGGAAGCAAGAGATATCGGAATTTCGGCTGGCCTAAGATACGTTTACGCAGGAAACCTTCCCGGCGACTCGGGAGAGAACACATATTGCCCCAATTGCAGCGAACTGCTGGTGGAAAGAGAGGCATATAACATCCTAAAAAACAAGATAATAAAAGACGCCTGCCCTAAATGCAAAACAAAGATAGACGGCATTTGGTCGACTTAGAAATGGAAAAACTGCTTAAAGATATTTTAAAGGAGATCACCCCTACCGAGGAGGAACACCAGGAGGAGCATATGCTAGTCGAAGACATAAGTTGCCGCCTGCGCAAGTGCGATGTTACGCCGATACTTGTGGGGTCTCTTGCCAAGGGGACGGACATCAGGAACAATAAAGACATAGACATTTTCATAATGTTCCCTGAGGATACGTCCCGGGAGGAATTGGAAAAGCGAGGCCTGGAGAT
>Ga0247841_10008395_pt1 | contig 14902 bp, 17 predicted proteins | sample LaCruzMarch2015__2_FD_192410 | JGI IMG/M metagenome (GOLD analysis project Ga0247841, IMG submission 192410) | Freshwater microbial communities from meromictic Lake La Cruz, Castile-La Mancha, Spain - LaCruzMarch2015_18m | ecosystem: Environmental > Aquatic > Freshwater > Lake | place: Spain...
TATAATGGGTTATTTATTATGTTAGTTGAAATCCAATAATATAATTTTTAATATAAAATTGATTTAAAAATTATATAATCATTATAAAACATACATTAAAATGATAGAAGCAATAAATTTTGACTCATTAAATTTACCAATTCCTGATATTATAAAAAATTCTCCAATTGATATACAGAGAGAAGTTTTTGAATATTTAAATGATATGAATAAATTAGAAAAAGAGGGCTTCAAAATTGCCTTCAATCATTTAGGTAGTTCATTTGATATTTTAAGAAGTAATGGATTTAAAAAATGGAAACAATCAAAAAACATTTAGACAGCAAATCTAACCCTCTTTGTTTTATACTTATGATTTAAAAGTTTACGTCTAGTTTTACGTCCTCCTTTTAGAACAGGAACAGTTTTTACTGGATTTTCAAACTGGTTGATTGATTTATTAATCCTATTAGAAACATTTAAACTATCTTTATTTAAATCTTTAAAACTATTCATAGAACTTTCCAGTTTTTCTTTTTTTTCTTCTAATTTATCAAGACCTTCATCAATATTTTTACTCGTTTCTTCAACAACTTTTGATATTGTTGAAGTTGCGTCAGATGATGCTTCAACAACATCCCCTACTGCTGCGGAAGCATCATTTGCCATTTTACCTAATTCAACAATTGCCCCAACACCAGGTATTGCTGCTAAAGCATCTGTTCCGACTTTAATTACACCTGAAACTACTCCAGAAGTGGCTTTTGTTCCTGCTTTATTTAATGAATCAACTGCTTTATTGATTGGTTCATCCATAGCCTCGACAGCTATTTCAGCGTAATCTGCTGCGTTATCTAATGCTTCTTTAGTTTCCTCTTTTAATTCTGGACTACTCAAAGTTTCATTAAAATTTTCCAATAATTTCTCACTTATCTCAGCAGTCTCTTCAGCAGCTTCGTTAACAGTTTCACTTACTTCTGGGCTGGATAACACATCATTTACATCATTTATGACATCGGTAGAACCTTTATTGACAACGTTTTTAACATCTGAAACTACATTTGATGCGGCATCAGTAATTTCATTTATTTTTTGATCAATTTCTTTAGTTGAATTATCATGTACTAATGGTTGTTTAATAGGTTGAAGACCTGCTAATCTTAAACTTTTATCTTTTACATAATTAAATGCTTTACCTGAATAACCTGATATTTTATCACCAATAATATCAAAAATACCTTTACTTCTATGTGTTACTTCATTAGAACCACCATAATATTTTCGTGATTTATTTTTAATTTTATTTCTTCTAATGCGTTTGGTTTGTTTATTCATACTTATATTATAATAAGAAGTTTAATTTATATTTTATATTTTACAGTAAAATATAAAATTTTGTTAAAATCATTAATATATTTTATTTTTTAATATATTTTTCTTAAAATCAGAAAATGTGATAGCAAACTTTTTATCTACTTCTTTTCTATCTATTTTTTTTAGAAAGCTAAAATTAGCCATTTTGCCTTCATAAGTATATCTATTCGCTTTTTGTTTTAACAGTATTTTTTCATTTTCTTGACTAATATTTAATTTTTTACTAGGAATACTATTTTTTGGTGGTGCTGCTGTGGTAACATGTCCAGTTCCAGACTCTTTATTATAACTCTTAAACTTTGTAAAAACATTTTTTTTCTCTTCAAATGGTTTTTGTGTTTTAAGTGATTCTTCTTTTTTTATTTTTTCATTATTTATCTTATCTTGTTTTTCCTGTATTTCTTTATCCCATCTCTCTTCAGCAACTTTTAATTCGTCTTCCATGTCAACAAAAATTTGTCTACATGAAAATTGTTTAACATATTTTCTTGCTACAACTTCTAAATATCTATATGGAATAGTACTATCACTATAAAATTTAAATGATTCTTTATTTTTATCATACATCATTAATACATTTCCTAATGGTGTAAATTCAATAACAATACAATTTTGAATTTTTTCTAATCTTTCATTAATGACAAAATTTATTGACAACATTTCAGCATTTTTTGAAATATTTTGTTTAACTTCATTCGTTTCATATTTTTCTTTTAATAATCTCTCTTCTTTCAAAAGTTCAATTTGTGATTCCAAAAGATTTTTAATTTTTTCCTCTTTTGTCTCATTATTTTCACTATCTAAACTATTTTCACTATTATTTCCAAAAATACTACAATCAGAAAGAGAAATAGAATCAGAATCAATTTCTTGATATTTTATTAATAATATTTCAATATTATATAATTTGTCTTTAATTTTATTCCAAGGTTTAAAATATTCCTTTTCCATAATTGAAGTGTAAAATTCATTATATTTTTCAGTTTTTAATAAGTTCTCTTCATCTGTAAATATAAATTCCTTATCCATTTTTCTGATATCTTCTAAAAATTTATCTTCATATTTTAATACAAGTTTTTTTTCATTTTCATTTTCATTTTCAATTAATTTACTTTCTTCATCATTTTCATCATGATCATTATAATCTAAAAAAGACATACTAAAAATAATATTATTATAAAAATTTAAAAAATCGTTTATAATAAAAAATAAATTATTTAACTTATTATATCCTTCATTTAATATGATATCTATATCATGATTATAATTAAATAAAAATAAAATTATATAATTACTAAAAAACCAACTCACAAATATTATAAAAAAAAATTCATTATCCATAATGTTATATTTTTAAGTCAAACTTTACTTTTAAATTGTTTTTACATATAAATTTTTTAAATTAAATAAGTTTTTTTAATCTTTCATCGAATAAATCCTTAATTTCTCTAGATAAATCAGGTAATTTAATTAATTCATAATTTTTTTCTTCATTATCTGGATGTAATCTAACCAAAAACATTTCCTTTACAATTTTATTGTATTTTTCTTCAATAATAGCTTTATATATATTTAATTGTAAAGCATAATGCCAATAGTTTGAGTCAGGTAAATGACATATTTGCTGTGTAATAGCAAATTTATTAAAATTATTGATTCTCGTAATATTTTTTGAACGTTTCCAATCATAAATCGAAAGTGTTCCATCTGGATTTTCATATATCATATCAATAGAACCAGAAATTTTTACATCATCATGATAAACTAACCATTCAGTTCTATATGGTTTAAGATAAAAGTTATCTTTTATAAAATTTATAAAATACTGCCATTCTATTGGCTTCGATTCATATGTAAATTTGCTATCAATTAAATAAATATCATATAAATCTTTATTAGTATAACCTCTTGATAATGTTTTATTATTGTTAAAACATTCAATTTCGTAATGAAGGTCTGTTCCTGCTGAAGAAACCGCATCTTTATTTGAATTCCATTGTGATTTAATTTGTTCTGGAGTTAGACCCCAATATTTATGACCTATTTTCCAACCCTTACTTTTCATCATATTTTCAATAATATTATCAGCATCAAATTCTTGAAAATGTTCATGAATCCACGTAGTTACAGATGTATATTTTATATTAGGTTCAGTAAGAATAACATATTTATGATCTTTCTCAAAGAATTGAATATTTTTGTCACGAGGATGCTGATTTATTACTGATAATATAGGATATAAAGTTGGCTTCATAATATAAACAAATTGTATACTTACTTTTATTACCTTAATTTAATATTTTGAATTGTTATCATTTTTTTTTTTAATTTTTATTAATTTATTGAAATTAATTTATTACACCTTTTAACATTTCAAACGCCAATTTTTTTTTATAAAAAAATTGAAATAAAAAAATAAAAATACTAAAGTGTAAATTACAATAAAAATGAATAACACAATTACTATTCCAAATATTCAAGAATTTACACAGCAAATAATAAATGGAAATCTTGTTCTTACAAGAATAACTCCGTTTATAAATGAAGCAACATTATTTCAAAAAAATTTACGAGGAAGCACTATAACAGAGTGTAAAATAAATAATATCAATAATGATATACATAAATATAAAAAATTACTCATTTATTTATATTCTACTACAGATATAGAAACAATATTACAAAACACCATTTTAAATATATCACAACAAGAAATATATGATAAAGGGTTTGAATATTATAACCAATTAGGCTTATCAATTCAAGGTGCGGAAGCAAGAAGAACATTAAAAGAAATAATTAACATTATAAAAATAATAAATTATAGTATGGAATTAAAAATTAAATTAAAAAATGATGAGGTTATTCGTTTCATTATATAAAATGGACGTTTGAAATGTTAAAAGGTGTAAAATTTATTTATTAAAATTTATATTCTTCATAACGTTTATTTATTTAATAACGTTTTTAATTCATTTATATATTCATCAGTTAAAACCATTTTTTTTTTTAGTTCTTGAATTTCTTTTATTAAAATTGGAATTAATCCTATATAATTCACACTTTGGAAGTGTTCTCTATCTTTTTCACCATTCACTAAAAATGAATAGACTTCTTGTAATTCATGTGCTATCAAACCTGTATCTTGTTTATCTGTTATTTTATTAAAATATGTTACTGGTCTTAATTGATCTACTGAAAATGATTCATTTAGATTAGTTACATTCTCTTTAATACGATAATCTGATACATTGCTTGTATTACCAGAAACATTCAAATTACCACTTACATCTAACGCATATCCTGACGTTACATTATAAACTCCACCTATTCCAACGTATGTTCCAGGAATTTTTATTTTTTCACTAGAAGTTCCAAAAACAATTTGATTTGAAGCATCTATTATGGAATTATAACCTACTGCCGTTGAATTATTATATATTATTGATGATGATGATACATCAGTTAGATGACCTATTGCTGTATTATTACTTCCACCAGTATTAAATATTAAAGAATGATAACCTATTGCTGTATTATTACTACCGGTTGTATTAATTTTTAAAGATTCTAAACCTATTGCTACATTATTACTTCCAGTTGTATTATCCCTTAAAGAAGAATTACCTAGTGCGGTATTATTAACACCAGTTGTATTACTGTATAAAGAATGATAACCTAATGATGTATTATAGCTTCCTGTTGTATTACTCTGTAAAGATTCTAAACCTACTGCTGTATTATTTTGACCAGTTGTGTTATATTCTAAACAACTAGAACCTACCGCGGTATTATTTTCTCCAGTTGTATTTTGATTTAAAGAAAGATAACCTATTGATGTATTATTACTACTAATTGTATTAGATATTAAAGAATGGTAACCTAATGCTGTATTATTACTACCAGTTGTATTAGATCTTAAAGACGCATTACCTAGTGCGGTATTATTAATTCCAGTTGTATTATTTTCTAAAGAAGTATTACCTATTGCGATATTATTAAATCCAGTTGTATTAGTGTATAAAGAACGATAACCTAAACATGTATTATAGCTTCCTGTTGTATTACTTTGTAAAGATTGATAACCTACTACGGTATTATTTTGACCACTCGTATTATTTTCTAAACAACTAGAACCTAATGAAGTATTTGATATTTGATTTCCTCCACCTCTACCAATTGTAACTAAATTTATTGAAGCGTCTTGTGAAGTGCCTAAATTACCACTAATATCTAATGTGTAACTAGATGTTGTTGTTTTTCCAATTGATACATTTCCACCATTATAATATATTCCTGATGGTGTTGCAATCTGCCAATAAATATCTCCTATAGGACCTGTAGATCCTGTTGATCCTGTTGATCCTGTAGATCCTGTAGGTCCTGTTGATCCTGTAGATCCTGTAGGTCCTGTTGATCCTGTAACTCCTGTAGGTCCTGTTGATCCTGTAACTCCTGTAGGTCCTATACGAATGCTTGGAGTATTTACATATAATGGTCTTGAAAATGACATTTATATAATGATATAATAATATAATCACATAAATTAAATTTAAATTATAATATCTTAAATAAAATTCACTCTATATATTATATGAACTTTGATTTAAATATTGATAATTATACAAAAGATGAACTAATTGAAATGTTTGAATTACCTTCAAATTTTGACCGAAATATTATAGAAATTAAAGAAGCAAAATTAAAGGATAATATTATTAATAATAGAGAGATAAATAAAGAAACACAGGTTAAAACATTAAATTTTATTTTGAAGGCTAAAAATATTATTTTAAATGATTCTCAAAATAAAAAAAATAATTTACAAGAAAAAATTGAAGACGCTTTTTATAATTCTAAAAAACTTAAATCTTCAAAATTAGAAGATTTTCAAGAACATATGATTCAAGAAAGATCTCAAAAACCTCATTTTCTTTCACAACCAAGTGAATTTTTTCCAGGTATTATTAATCCATTGAAAAAGAGAATAATTAAAAAAACTTTAAATATTGATTCAAAATTTAGAGAGAATTATTATACTAGTTCTGCTTCTAATTTTAATTTTAATTTACCAATTGTAATGAATGATATTTTAGAATTAAATTTATCTGCTATAGAACTTCCTACTACATTTTATGCTATATCAAAACAATACGGTAATAATTTTTTTACTATAACAGTAAATACATTAACAACAATAATTAATATTCCTGATGGAAATTACAATCAAAATACTATTATGGATACTATAAATTATCAACTTTCATTGGCTGGATCTCCATTTAATAATGTAGTTTTTACAATAAACGTAACTAGTGGACAAACAGGAACTGGTCAAACATTAGTTGGTTTTGCTGATTTGTCAGGTAATTCATTATTAGAATTAAACTTTCAAGCAGACAGATTTGGAATACCAGACCGTAATACACCATTACCTTTAAAATTGGGCTGGGTGTTAGGTTTCAGGAATGGAATATACACAAATAATTTGAATTATGTATCTGAAGGTCTAGTTGATACAACAGGGTCAAAATATTTATTTTTAGTTGTAGATGATTATAATAATAACGTAAGTAATAATTTTTATGCTGCTTTTAATTCTTCTATTTTAAATAAAAATATATTAGCTCGTATATCATTACAAGGAAATAATTTTAGTATAATACAACAAAATGGTTTAAATCTTGTTACAACATCACGTGAATATTTTGGTCCAGTTAACATTCAAACATTAAACATTCAATTATTAGATGAATATGGTAGAGTTATTGATTTAAATAATATGGATTTTAGTTTTTGTCTATCAATGATCAGTGTATATGACATTTAATTGATCAGTTATTTACACACTTGAAAATTAATATAAAAAATATTTAATAATTATATCATAATATATAAAATATGACAATTACATATGTTGATATAATTATTATTGGAACTGGTATGTCAGGATTATATAGTGCATATAATATAAAAAATATATCACCGGATACATCATTTTTAGTATTAGAAAAATATAAAAAAAATTGGATTGGAGGAAGAACAAGTAATGATATATTTTATGGAACTGAAATAGTAACAGGCGCAGGAATTGGAAGAAAAAATAAAGATAAATTACTTTATAAATTACTTCATAGTTTTGATTTTTATACATCAGAATATATTATAAAACCTGAATATTCAAAATTAATAAATCATATTAATGTAACAAATGTAATAAATCTTTTAAAAAAGGAATACAAAAATTATAAAAATAAAGGTCATACATTTAAACAATTTGCTATTAATATTCTAGGAGAAAAAAATTATAAAGATTTTATAATTTCAACAGGATACACTGATTATGAAAATGAAGATATTATAGAAACATTGTATTATTATGGAATGGAAGATAATAAATGTTGTTTGAAATCATTTCAAGTTCCTTGGCATAAGTTAGTTTTAAAGTTATATCATTATATTGGAGTAAAACATTTTAAATTTTCAAATAATGTTATAAATATTACAAAAATTTCTTTAAATCCATGTAAATTTTTAATTGAAACTGAATCAGGTATGAAGTATTTATGTAATAAAGTTATTTTAGCATCAACAATTGATACTATTAGAAAATTAATTCCTAAACCAATATATAATGATATTGAAGGTCAAACATTTTTAAGATTATACGCAAAATTTACAAATAAATCTATTCTAATTTTAAAACAATATATAAAAGGATATACAATTGTACCAGGACCACTTCAAAAGATTATACCAATTGACTCTGATAATGGTGTCTATATGATTGCCTACAGTGATAATAATAACGCAATAGCATTAAAAAAACACTTGAAAAACACAAAAGAAAACAGAGATTTATACCAATTATTACTAGAAAAATCATTAGGAATTCCTAACGATTCACTTCACATTATAGCATTAAAAGATTATTATTGGCCTATTGGAACTCATTATTATAAACCATTAAATAAAGAGTTATATTCAAGTCGGGAAGAATTTATCGAAAAAGCACAGCACCCTGAGGAAGGTTTATTAGTTGTAGGTGAAGTAGTTAGTCGTAATCAAGGTTGGACAGAAGGTGCATTAGAAAGTGTAAATGCTGTTTTAAATAAAAAATGGATTAAAAGCATTTGTTAAAATAAGTAATATAAATGATAACCAATAGATGCGAAACCTAGCATTAATAGCATTTCAAAATATTTACGTGATGTTTTCTCTCCATTAAATCCAATATAAACTAACAATGGACCAACTATTAAGATATGAATTAAATTTACCCATATACCTTTATCAGCTTTAAAATAACCATATGCTTTATATAAATGATATAATACAATAATAAAACCTAAATAAAATAATAGAGATAATAATCTTTTATTTGTATTCTCTCTATTTATACCAACATAAAGAAATAAAGTTCCTACAATTAAAATATGAAATAAATGAACCAATTTATGAGTTTCCATAATAGAATATATATATATTTTCTATTTATATTTTCTATTTATATTTTCTATTTATATTTTCTATTTATATTTTCTATTTATATTTTCTATTTATATTTTCTATTTATATTTTCTATTTATATTTTCTATTTATATTTTATATAATTGAAACAAATTCATTTAACTATGAAAATACCGAAACTAAACAAATTGGTGGCGTAAAAATTATTAGAAAAGTTTCAGTGAAAAGAGGAAAAGGATATAAAAGTATTACTAAATACAGAAGAGGAAAGAAAATTAGTAGTGTAAAAAAACAAATTCATAATAAACACTTGAAAATGATAAAAGGAGGTAAATTTATTTCTGGATTATTTAATGATTGTGGTAGAAATGGATGTAATAAAACAATGAAAATACGATAAATTAATTTATATTTCACCAATTAATTTATACATTAACCAAGAAGTAGGTTTTATTTTGATTCCATCATAATACTTTACAGCATATTGTTCTTTAACTAGAAGATCATTTAGATATATATCTCCAATGTATACGTCAGCTAATACGCAATCATATTTTTCATTTGATATGTTTTTCAATTTGACATATTTATTTAATACCAAGTTTGATACAAAATCATGGGCTGCCTTTGCGGCTTTTTTTTCTTCATCTGTAACATATTTTCCATTCATTTCTGGTGTGATTATATTTTGTAATCTAACTGATAATCTATATATTTGTGATTCATTATAAGGTAACTTAGATGCGATTATTATTGTATTAGCATTATAAACCTTAATAACACGTCCACCATTAATTGGTAATGTAAACTTAACTGTATCTTCCCATTTAATATCGGTACCATCTATCATAAAATTTGTAGATACTAATTTTTTATTTTGTTTTGTAAAGGTTATTCTTCTAAATATTGATAATGAATTTTTAAATTTTTGAAACGTAATCATATTCATGTATTACTTTATTTATATTTGTTATATTATTTTAAATTAATTTTATTATATATTTATACATTATATGGCACATTCATTTAAAAGCAATTCAGGAGTAAAATCATTTGGCGTTTTTATGGAGCCACAAAATGCAGGAGATTATATAAATAATAAAAAAACAAGAGCAACATATTGTAAGTCCAATTTGTGTGTTAATTCTCGTAAAATTGGTACAGAAAGTAATTATTTATTATTTAAAAGAGCTAATAAATTAAGTGTTTATCCTTGTTTAAACTCAATAAATAAGGCTAATTTAAATATTAATTTAATTACAAAACTGGACTTAACAGATGTTCCTGTTATACAAGAATTTTCTAGTAACGATGTTCCTTCAACTATAACTACAGATGCTATACCATTTCTTGATTATAATATTGACCCTTCTGGTAATTTATTTGGTAATACTATTTGTGGAATTAATAATTTTGTAAATTATATGGTATATGATGCATCATATAATACTATAAATACTGGTCATATAAATAATCTATAATAAGCATAATATACAATATGTAATAGTTGATGTTACTATTATCGTAGTAATATAAAATATAGATGATACATATCTATATCTGTCTTGAAGTTGATTATTTTCCATATTTTTATGTTCTATTTCAAGTTTTTTATTATATTCATATTCATAATCATCAAATATATAATATATTTTTTCAATTATTTTATAATTATTATTTGATAAATAATCACTTTCTATATCAATAAATAAACCCCAATCATTTTCAAAATTGTTATTTTCAAAATTGTTATTTTCAAAATTGTTATTTTCAAAATTGGTTTCATTTAATATTTTATCCATTTTACTTATATTATAATAATTATAATTTTTATATAATTATAATTCATTTTTTTTATTTTTTTTATTTTTTTTTTATTTTTTATATTTTTTCATTTACCGTTTTGCTCCAATAGCAATTAACATTTTTTTTGCCTTTTTAGATATATTTTTTTTATGATATTGTTGTGCTCTTATATATGCTGAATAAACACCTTTTGAACTGACTTTACAAGTATTTTTTTTACAAATAGGATAAGATTTATTTGGACCTAAAAAACATTTTTTACCACAACTTTTTAACATATCAGTTTTTTGCTTATAATTTGGTTTTTCATTTTTCCACCCTCTTGTAGCTGAACCACGCCCATTTTTTCTAGTTTTAGACATTATATATTATACGTGTTATTAAAATTATTAAAATATATAATTTTAATATATGAATATAAATAAAAACAAATATTTAAAAAACAAAAATTCTCTTAATGTAAATAATGTAAATAATTTAAATAATGTAAATAATTTAAATAATGTAAATAATTTAAATAATGTAAATAATGTAAATAATTTAAATAATGTAAATAATGTAAATAATTTAAATAATGTAAATAATTTAAATAAAAATACTATTTCAAAAGAATCACTTGTTAATAATGATTATACATCTAAAAATGAAACAATATTTGAAACACTATCAGAAAAAATTGGTTATGTCATTGACGAAAATGACTCTAACGAAAGTGTTCTTGTTGATTTATTAGAAAATAATTTTGATTCTTCTAGTAATATTTTAAATAATATTGTAACTATTACTGAAAAAAATAATAATCAAATAACATATAAAAAATATTCATACAAAGAAGTTGAAAAGGAAATATGGGATAATTATTTTGATGAAAAAGAATATCATTCAAGCGCGTTAGATATTCTAGCTACATATTTAAGAGGTCAAAAACTTATTTATATGGAATCAAAATCTTATTGTGAAACTAGATTAAACTATTTAATGATGCCTGCTATTTTATTATCTACTGCTGCGGCAGTTTTATCTTCAATTGTTAACGATTATACTTGGGGATCATATTTAATTTCTACTATAAATGGTGTAATTGCCTTTCTTTTAACAGTTGTTAATTATTTAAAATTAGATGCTACTTCAGAAGCACATAAAATATCATCACATCAATATGATAAATTACAAACATCTATTGAATTCTTATCTGGAACTACTTTATTATTTGATAAAGAAAGTAAAGATAGTAAACTAATCCAGCAAAAATTAGATGATACAGAAAAAAAAATAAACGAAATAAAAGAAACAAATCAATTTATTATACCAAAAACAATAAGAACAACCTATCCAATAATTTATAACACAAATGTATTTTTAATTATAAAAAAAATAGAAGATATAAGAAAACGTAAAATAGATTCATTAAAAGAAATTAAAAATCAAAAAAATTATTTAATTGCTGTATTAAAATCTAAAAAAAATAAAGAGAAAAAGTCGTCAGTTAAAAATTTAGAAACTCAAATAGAAAGATTAATAAAGGAAAAAGATATACATATTAAAAACTTATTAATATTAAAATCTGCCTTTTCAATTATTGATGATATGTTTGTTAAAGAAATGGAAAACGCAGAAAAAATGAGACAAATGACAATTAGAACATGGCTATTTTGTGGTTTTGGTGTTAAAGAGAAAATTATTGATCCTAGAAAAATTAGTCAATTCATTGAAGATGTCATGGATCCTTATGGTCAACAAGATAAGTATATGAAAGAAATCAAGTTAAAAGAAGAGAAAGATAATAGAATAAAAGAACATGATAAAAAAAAATTGTTGAAACTATTTAAAAATAATAAAAATGTTGTTGATCGTTTATATGAAAAAATGGAAAAAGGTGAACTTTATAAAGATATGAAAAACTGTAATATTGAACTAAAAATATCTCCATCGGAAGATAACATTTTTTCATTAGAAAATTTTTCACCAAAAATTGGAAATATAGTTAAATTATATGATTATGAAAATAATAATCTTAAAATTAACGATATTATTAATGAAGATAAAAGAAGCAAACGTTCAGATTCTTCTAATTCTCTTATGGATTTTGACGTTATATGCAATAAAGATAATGATATTTGATAGAAAATAATAATTATTTATTTTTATTATTTATTTTTATTATTTATTTTTATTATTTATTTTTATTATAAAAAATATTTATTAATTTTAACTATAACTGGTTAGATTATATATTTTAGGATATAACAAATATTGGCATAATGGAGTTAGGATATGTGTCGTTTATACCTTCAATTGTGAAAAATGTTTAACTAAAATTCATCATACGCAATGTATTTTTACTTGCTTTTATATTTTTTGAGTTTACTTGATTAACTTCATTTACTGGATTTGTTGTAAACATTAACTTTGTTGATTTTATTTCAGCAACTCTTTTTCTTTGTTCAATTTTTTGTATTCTCTCTTCATATAGCATTTGGTTATATTCTTCTATTGTTTTTGGAATTTTTTTTTCAGGAACTGGATTATTTAAGGTGGCATAATCCTTAAAATATTTATTATAAATATAGCTATGTTTCACTGAATGATCTACTATCGGTTTCTCTTGTGTTTGATTATTATTTTGTTTATAATCTTCTTCATACTGAGGTGTCCTTGTTGGCTGTATAAACTTTAATACACCTTTATTATCTACTACCAAATTCATATTTGATAATATATCAGTAAATGATACTTTTTTTTTTTTAACTTGTTCTTCATTTTTTATATTATTTGATGTTTCCCAATATTTATCATATGAATTTTCATTATTTATGTTATTGATTTCAGTAAAATTAATCTCCATATTATTAATAAATATATTTTTTACTATATATTTTTACATATTAAATAAAAAAAATATGTTTTTAATATAAATATGCTTAATACTTATATTAAAAATAGAGGAACCACACAAACAATTATAAATAATAATAATCAAAAACTATTTAACCAAATTAATTGGGACGCAGATTATGATGGACAAACAGCTAATATTTCAGTCACTACAGATACAGATGGTAATAAAAATCATTTTGATCTTAAACTCGATAATGAAGATTTAGCTAACATACTTAATATTCCTACTATAAATATACCCATTGATAAACGAATAAAAATGGATTTTGATGACTCAACATTTAGAAATGAAAGTAATAATTTACGAATTGAAATGCCTAATATTAAGACACCATGCATTAATACAAGAAAACCAATATACAATGGTTTACCTTCTAATAAATATTCTAATAAATATTCTAATAAATATGATGATGAAACTATTGAAGAATTATTAAAATCTATTAAACCTATAAATTATCTCTCTAGCCCAACTCAAAATGAAGAATTAATTGTTCCTATTTCAATTAATGACAAAACAATTCAAAAATATACATTAACTCCACATAAACGTCATAAAAGAACAAAAACACATAAAACATATAAAGTATATAAAAAAAACAAATCATCTAGTCTTAATAAATTTAGATCTAGAACAAATAGTAGAACAAAAATCTAAATATTACACTTAATAGTATTCAAGTTTTATTCAATTATATAATCTAAATATTTAGTTAATTTTACATAACACAATTTTATACAGTATAAATTCTTTTACATAACAAATACTTCAATATTTTATTTGAATTAAAATAATAATTTATATAAATGGCATTTAGACAGTTTGGTGGAATACGTAATAATATTGGAACTTTAGGTTCAGAAGGACCTCCGGGTCCAACAGGACCTGTGGGACCAACAGGACCTGTGGGTCCAATAGGTCCTTCAGGTCCACAAGGTATACAAGGTTATTCAGGACCTCAAGGGATACAAGGGATACAAGGTTATTCAGGACCTCAAGGGATACAAGGACCAACAGGTCCAGAAGGAGGTCCAGAAGGACCAACAGGACCACAAGGGTTACAAGGAATACAAGGGTTACAAGGTTTAACAGGACCACAAGGGTTACAAGGAATACAAGGGTTACAAGGTTTAACAGGACCACAAGGGTTACAAGGGTTACAAGGAATACAAGGTATAGAAGGACCAACAGGACCACAAGGGTTACAAGGAATACAAGGGTTACAAGGTTTAACAGGACCACAAGGTATACAAGGGTTACAAGGAATACAAGGTATGGAAGGACCTTCAGGACCACAAGGGTTACAAGGAATACAAGGTATGGAAGGACCTTCAGGACCACAAGGAATACAAGGTATAGAAGGACCTTCAGGAC
>Ga0247841_10008397_pt1 | contig 14900 bp, 17 predicted proteins | sample LaCruzMarch2015__2_FD_192410 | JGI IMG/M metagenome (GOLD analysis project Ga0247841, IMG submission 192410) | Freshwater microbial communities from meromictic Lake La Cruz, Castile-La Mancha, Spain - LaCruzMarch2015_18m | ecosystem: Environmental > Aquatic > Freshwater > Lake | place: Spain...
ACCTTATTGGTGCCAATCGTCTTTATAATGCCGTCCTCATATATCGGCCCTGTGAAGATGTAAATCGCGCCCCTGTTAATCGCCAAATCCCGGACACGTTCTTCAATGCTCTTCAATATCCCACGGTTTCTCCTTTCGCCCACCCAGGGAACCACGTTTGACAAATATAAGCTCTCATCCATTGCCTGCTTATTCCATTTCATGTTGGCGGCAGGTGCCATTTGCCCTCTTTTGTAACCGCTGTTTTTATAATCATCGAGCTCAGCCCGCTCACCTTCTTTCAAATCCGGGTCTGGCTGGAATATTTTGTTTATGGAAAGTTTTCCCTGGGCCTTTTCTGCAGTCAGATGTTCAATAACCCAAATCGGGGTCTTATATTTGGAACTATAGGCCAAGAGGAACCCCTTCCGGCACAGTAGCTCTCCTTGTTTGCTGGGCATGCCCATGCGGGAGTATTCCTTGCAGTCTTCTATTGGCCCGGCAAAGGCGATATGGATGTTGAGGATGAAGGCTACGGCTATGATAAAGGCTGTTCGGCTTTTGTTTAACATGACAAGATTTCCCCGGTAATGAATTTAATTACAAACAAGAGTTATGCCCCCATCTGCTGCACGATGCCTGTTGCAAAATTATTCCTCGGAATCCCTCACAATCCCTCTATGCTTATCCATACCCTCTACAATTTTTTCAGACCAGAACTTGAAGGCGTCGCCGGCTGAGCCCCATTTCGTGAACCTTTGTTCGAATGCCGCCCTCTGCTGATCTATTCCCAGAACGATAATTTCGTTAGTCATGCTATCAATGACCATATACTCCACACACGTTTGGCCGCTGCCGGACCAACCGCCGGTTACCCCCTTCTTGATGAGACTGATGCCCAACCCGGTGGGAAGGACAGATGTGATAACGCTTACCCCAGGTCTGCTCGGCTGGATATTCGTGATGGCGATGCGAATCCGAACTACATCGGGACCAGGTTCGGATACGATTGGGTGTTTACCCTTTAAGGCATCCACTATATTCTTGTCGAAGGTATCGGCCATTTCTTTCATCTCCTGGGGATCAATGCCCTTGTAGTCGGCGCTGTTGGATAGAAAGAAGATGACACTGTCCACCATTACCTTGGTGAATTTTTTGGGCTGGACTCCCTTCTTGCCCCAGCGTAGTTTCGCCCCACCTTCTGGTCCTGGTCTCAACAGCTCATAAACGGCCGGATTACCTAAAAATCCTGAAAATGGCATGTCCTGAGCAGCCCCTGCAGATGTAGAAAATACAAGGCCAAGCGCAACTGTCATCATGAGTCTCTGCATAACTTTCATATATTATCTCCTTTTTATTAACCTACATAATGATCCGCACTATCTCCATAGATCATAAAAACAAATTGGCCACGTACCTTGGATCCAGGCATGGCGGCACACTGATGCCCTCGGCCGGCAATACCTCCTTGGGATCTGCATGAGCCTTTTCTTGCTCTGCTCTTCTCTCGCTTCCTCCTTTTCACGCCTTCATACCATTCCTTCAAATAAAAAACCGCAGCACATTGCAACGGGCTAAATAATCCGGTTATTTGGCAACCGGGCTGCACTCTGGGGACCCGCGGCTTTCCGTCCCACGATTGCTCGTGGTTTGGCTTTGTCAGTATGCTAGCGCTAACAACAACAGAAGGGTAATGTCAATAGATATATACGGCAGGAGAGCCGGTCGTCAGCTACTGATTACGGTTTGTACTGTTGGATAATCGTCAAAATCACCGGATGCTCGCTTTCAGGAAGGCTTCCACTTTTTCCTTAAGCGGTAAAACACATGGCTCAGACCTGAAGATTTCAAACCGGATTCAATCGTCTGTCCAGATCAGCCAACCTCTCGCTTTGAAATGGAGTTAATCACTTCCCCAGCTTGAAGATCCGTTTGGGATTCTCGTTGCCGATCTTGTAGGCCAAATCCTGTGGAAGCTGCGCCATGAATGCCGTGATCGACTCCAGCCTACCCGGCGGCTGTCGCAAAGGCGACATGGGCGTCAAATAGAACTGGTCGCTGCCAATCATGAAGCGGTCTGGATATTTTCGGACCAGATCAATCCATTCGCCTTTGATCTTCATCTCGGACGTCAGTGGCCGCGTTTCTTCCATGCTGTCTTTGCCAATCTTGACGGTCATGTACAGATTCGGGTTCCTTCCCAACATTTCATCCATGAGCTTCACTGTTCGCTGGCCCGTGTTGCACCAACCTGCATGAGCCCAGATGATCTTGGCCTTCCGGTTATATGCGAGAAGACGCTCAAAAGCAGCTATATTCGCCTTTAATCGTGCTGGTGTGTTGCCCTGCTTAAGGCGGCGGTCATCGGGAAGCTGCATGTCTTGAGGGACTGCTTCCATGTGTAAGTCGATGGGAATATCATGGCGTGCAGCAATGTCGGCCAGAAGAAAAAAAAGCGGATGATCCGGCGGGGTAGATTCGTAGGGATGTGATGAACTCAGCGAAAAGTGTTCTGCCGTCACTTCCCCAAAACCGGAAGCACCCAGGGTTACCAACCTTTCAGACTGCTCTTCGAAGCGGGTGCGGACCTCAGGGCTTATTTCCCTTGACTGGGCGACGTTCTGGATTATGACGTTCAGGGTTCCCCCGCCACCAAGGAAGGCGAAGCGCCCCGAATATTCCCGGATGGCGGATACGAAGTCATAGGCTTCAAAGACACCGCGTTGACCACCGGTAAAGGGCGGGGGCATCACAAGCATTATGGATATCCCCGCCTTGTCCATCTGGGAAAGAGCCTTTTTCACCGCACCCGGATAGTCGGTTGAACCGCCACGGCCTCCTGTAATCCCGAATATGTGGCTATGGACGTCGATATAGCCAACCTGAGGTGCTTCCGCCATGGAACCTACGGGAATAAAGGATAGTGCCAGGAATAGGCTCAGCAGAAAGAACATCATGTGTTTCGCTCTCATGGCATATCCCTTTATGATTATATGTTCATGAAATTGATGGACGCTTCCCACATCATACCCGTCCATTTACCTTGTTCATTCGATCCGAGATACGAAATATTCATCCATCATTTTGATATATCCATTTATTTCTTTACAGGAAAGGAGCCTCTCTGTTCCAAGAAAAAAATGTATACTTTCGAACAGAAAGTAAATCAGAAGATTTGCTACATTACAACCGCAATTCAATAAACCGTGATAATGCTTGCAGCAACGCTTTGTATTTGGAAGCAAACCATGAACAAAGACCCGCATCCATGAACATTGGAACGGGTCTTTGTGAGAAAATCTGGTTAATGTGCTTCTTCGGTTCTATTTCTTTTTAGCCGGGACCTTTGCCTTCGGTGCAGTTTTGACGGGCTTTGCTTTCAGGTCCTTGAGAGCTTTCCCCGGCGAAAATTTGCCGCTGGTCTTGGCAGCTATTTTAAGGGGTTTGCCGGTCTGAGGATTACGGCCCATGCGGGCGGCACGGTTTATCGCACTGAATGTACCAAAGCCGATCAGAGTGACCTTGACGCCAGCCCTGAGAGCAGTCGTGGTTGCAACGATGAAGCTGTTGAGCGCTTTCTCGGCTTGTACCTTTGTCAGTACTGCACCTTCCGCAATCTTCGCTACAAGATCTGCCTTTGTCATATTGCCTCCTAATTAGATTTGCTTATATATACAGCAATTTAGCCAATGTCTACAATAAAATCATCACCTTAAGGTTTCAATTTAGAGAGATACTTAAAAATAACAGTTTGACTGAAAGTTTGAATATTAGTATATGTTTTGATAACTATATAAACATCTAAATAAATATCCTGTAGGAGTGACGCTATGCCCAAGAAAAAGGAAATTGGAAAATCAGCAAAAGATGTGGGGCGTGTTGTTGCCGCCTTCAAGGCCCTGTCCAATGAAACGCGCCTGGGTGTTTTTGAGCATATTCGTCTCGGGCTGGGAAAGGCATCCCTGGATCAGGAAATGCGTCCATCCGTCTGCAACGTGGCCAGCAATTTTGATATTTCCCTGTCCACTATTTCCCATCACATCAAAGAGCTCCGCAATGCCGACCTTGTCCACTGCGAACGGCAGGGCCAGACGATTCTTTGACAGCCTGTGGAAGAAACCATCAGGATGATGGTGGAATACCTCACGGGCAATCATAAATAATCAATATATACAAGCCTTTATCATATTCATAAAAATATATGAAATAATCCCTTGACAAAAAGGAAATCCTCATTATTTTATATTTCGAAAATCATAAAGATATACAAAAACAATAATTCAATCCCGTTGCCATTTCTCAAGCATGGCAAGGGAGGAGGAAAGGAGAAGAGTCATGTCAATTAGTCAAGGAGCATCAAAAAACTTCGCAAATCTGTGTTGTGGACACCGGACCCATCAACGGAATCCTGCTCGAAAAATGAAAATCGGCATTCTGCTGGTCACAATCGGTCTGATCTGGTTGTGGGCAAGGTTGGGACTGCTCGATTTTTCATGGCTGCCCACGGTTCACTTCTGGCCCGCAGCATTCATTCTTTTAGGGGTCTGGATGGTCTATAAAGGGTTCATGCAAGGAAAACCAAAAACAATTAACAATAAAACGGAGGAGGTTTGAAATGGAATCAATGTTTGGCAAGATGATGGAAGGATGCATGAAGGGTATGTCGGAGGAGGGCAAGAAAAAAATGATGGCCTGCGGGGAGAAGATGGCTGAATGGTTCTCATGTTCGGGAATGAAAGACATGACCGAAGAGAAAAAGAAGGCGATGCGGGAAAAGATGATGGCCTGCTGCGGAAGCAGGATGGAGCTGATGTCGGCCTGTTTCAAGAAGACAGATTCAACATCTGATCAGACATGTTGTGCTGAAAAGGTGTAAGAGCAGGAATTGCGTTGTTCAAAGGACCGGTTATGATGACCGGTCCTTTGGAAGGAAATAAACGATGGAAATATCAGCGAAGTATCTCTACGCCGTCCTGGGTTGGGTTCTGTGGTGTGCCCTTCACAGCACCCTAATCTCCATAACGGTGACAGAGTTTGCAAAAAGGAAACTCGGCGCGCGCTTCCGCTTTTACCGACTGTTTTATAATGTCGTGTCTCTGGTGACGCTCATCCCCCTTGTCTACTATTCCCACATGCTTCGTGAAGCGCCGATCTTCCGCTGGGAAGGATCCCTGCGGTTTGTTCAAGTCTTCCTCTTGGCGGTTTCCGTCTATCTGTTCATTGCCGGGGGTAGGCATTACAGCTGGGTAAGGTTTTTGGGGATTTCTCAAATCAAGGTGGGACGGGCGGGCAGCTCTCTTGCTGACAGCAGTACGTTCGTCGTAACTGACATCCACCGGATCATCCGCCATCCCTGGTACCTGGGCGGCATCCTGATCGTATGGGCGCAAGACATGAGTGCATCGACGATCCTGATCAACATGGTCATCAGTGTCTATTTCATGATTGGGGCTGTTCTGGAGGAGCGGAAACTGATGCTCGAGTTCGGCAATGAATACCGGGAATACCAACGGACCGTTTCGATGCTTTTCCCTTGGCGATTGCTGAAAGCGAGGATTGAAGGAGGTTAAACACTGATTTTCACGGGCCGAGGTAACGGGCAGTGCAATCCGGATGTTGCTGGCTCTCATCATTGTCGATGTTGACGTTTTGTGGACTACAAGGAGTGGATCTGCTCCAGTAGGGAGAAATTGGCTTTCAGATGTGTGTGCGCTTTCCAATGGGATTCATTGGCTGGCCAAATTTATTTATGTGAGGACTTGTATTTGTTAGCTATGCCTGCATGTGATACGGATAGATTAACTAATTCAGGAAGTTCTGGAGAGGCAGTCGCCACGAAGATTTTGCAGTCAAATATTTGCAACTTCTCACCCGTATTCAATGCCTTGAACAGACCACTCAGTCTATCACTTCCTTCGCCGCTGCCTGTTCAATAATCTGTCCTTTATCCTTCCAACAGCCTCAGATATTCCTTTGCCGACTCGTAACAGACACCGGCAATAAATTTGATGAACGGCTTATCATCGCCCTTGTGTGTCCTGTTCAGGGTATCCAGATAATCACGTCTCAATATCGGGGGGATGATCGCCGGGGGATAACCGGCCTGAAACAAGGCAAGGTTCATCAGCAGACGCGCCGCCCTGCCGTTGCCATCAATGAAGGGGTGAATTGTTACAAGCTCCCTATGAAGGATTGCCGCAAATTCAACCGGGTGATGCTCCGCCCTACTTGTCGGTATCCTGGCAATGAATGATTTCATCAATTCCGGTATCCGTTCCGGCATAGGGGGGATGAAGTCCGTCCCGGTGATGATGACGCGCTGTTTCCGATATTTGCCCGCTTGCTTTGCGTCGATCCGGTAATAGAACAGCCGGTGCAGTTCCTTGACGTTCGCCTCGGTGATGTCCTGGCCCTTTGCCAACCTGAAAAGAAGATCATACGCCTCTGAATGCCCCAAAGCCTCTAAGTGATCCTTTACCGGCTTTCCTCCGATGGTGATGCCGTCCTCAATCACGATCTTTGTTTCCGTCTCTGTCAGGCTGTTTCCCTCCAGAGCATTGCTTGAATAAGTCATGCCAACGCGGAAATATGCCTTAACCTGTTTGAGAATATGGGCGTCAATAGGCCTGTGTCCGTCTATCCTGGCCTTTAAATCGTCAATTCGTTTCAGTCTGTCCATGTCTTATGCTCCTATGGCTTCTTTTTCGGCTTCTTCCGCCGTTGCTGCCTGTTCAATGATATTCCCGGCCAACGTTGCCGCCTTCCTCATCGTCTCATCACGAAGATGGGCATAACGTTGCGTCATTTGCGGTGACTTGTGAGTTAAGAGTTTTTGCAGGGTATAAAGATCAACCTGGCCGGATGATGCCAACATTGAAGCGTAGGCATGGCGTAGCCCGTGCAATGGCCGGAAATCAGCAGGAAGGCCCGCCGCTTTCTTGATAGGATTAACCCGGCGCCTTATGTCCTGAAAAGGCTTTCCGTCGCCTCTTACAAAAACATTCGCCTTTGTCTTTGGGTGACTTTCCAGGATAGCCCGCGCTTGCTCATTCAATGGGATCATCTGACTTTTTCCGCCTTTGGGATCGTGGCGGATATTGATAAAGCCTCTCTCATAATCAATGTCCGTCCATTTCAGCTTGAACAGTTCGCCGCGCCTCATGCCGGTAAACAATGCCATACGCATGATATTTGCGGCTTCAATGTCTGTTGATTCGTCTATGGCCTTCAAGAGGCTTTTTAATTGATCCGGCGTCAAGTCCTCCGTGGTGGTATTGTCAACCTTCGGCATTTCGATCTTGAAATTGATGCCCTGGCATAGCTGCTTATTTATACCGAAATTACAGAGACGCTTTAAAAGCCCCAGGACGTGTTTCACTGTTTGCGGTGACTTGCTCTTCAAGAGATTGACGCGAAGTCGATCTATGTCCAACTGATGAAGCTCAGAGGGTTCTTTTTCACCATGATTCGGTTCCAAGTATAACAGAAATCTGCTTTTATCAGCAGGTGATGCCTTATGGCTTTTTTGATATTCATCGAATAACTTTTTCAGAGTCCATTTTCCCGCCTCGGCCAACTTCGCTGCTTTTGCAATTTCTCTTTTCTCAGCATTGGGTAGCTCCTTCCCTCTCATCCTATCGGCTCTGATACCCGCCGCCTTTGCCTCTGTCATATCATCGGCATACTGACAACCTGCCTTTTCCTCAATCTGTTTGCCGTTGCGCCGATAGAAGATGTAATAGATTTTTTCTTTTCCCCTGGCTCCGTCCGCCTCGATATAATAGACGCCCGGATACTTCGTCTTGAAACGCTCTTGTCTTGGCATTGTAAAGGCTCCTTTCAATAACGGCGAGCTTCTTCCTTCCCCAGCATTATCCCCAGCAGATGAAATAATTATAAGGGTATTTTTGAGTATGTCAAGGTAAAATATAGGTGCGTAATCTATTGAATTTTAATGGGTAATAAAACGAACAGGTAAATTGAGGTAAATCAGTGATTTCGGCCTCAGAAGCCAAAGTCCCAGGGTTCGAGTCCCGGATCGCCCACCATTTACATTCAATTTTAACATGTAATAATGGGGAGTTAGATGACTGGTCTAACTCCCCATTACTTTTTTGGGGCACTTTTCTCAATTTGACTGCTCTACCGCATCTTCACGATTCGATGAATTGATGGGATTATAAACCTTATCCTTGCCGGATTTCAGAATTCAGTTCCGTTAGAGGATGAATTGTATTTATGAGGCGATCCAATAGGACTGCTCTCGTATTTTAACTTGCCAAGCAGATTTATATTATTTCTGAGTCCCTAAGAAATCGCAGAAAATTTTAAAGATAAGTCAGATTATTGACAAATCGTCGGGGGAGCGACTATTTATTGGCCGATCATTTCTTCATGACTAAAATTGAATTCCTTTACTGATTGAAATAATTAGACAATATGTTATTGCGCATCATGGCATAGTGTCTGCACTATTGAATGTTGTTCTTAATGGATCGCCATCCACATCAAAACATGGATTTACCAAGGAGGAACAGCCGATGAAATACGAGATTCAAAAAGGAGACCCGATTGGCCAGGTAACGAAGATTCTCGGCATCAGTTGGGATGAATTTCGCAGGTTGAATCCCCATGCAGTTGCTCAGTCCAAGAATACAGGAAAATGGTACATTAAAGAAGGTAAGACGGTTGAAGGCCCTGGTTCCTTCCAATCCAAACTGAACAAAGCGCAGGGGAAATCAAAAGTAATGCCGGCTTCAGACAATGTAAAGAACCATCAATCAATTGAATACACCATCAAACCCGGAGACAGCCTATGGAAACTAGCCAAGGATAAATTTCATGTACCTGTTGATGCGATTATTAGAGATAATGGAATTTTGAACCCCAATACTCTTCAGATTGGTCAGAAATTGCGAATCCGCGTGGAATTGTTACCATCGGAAAATTGGTATCGCCGTCATCGGGAAAAAAGGAAACTGTTGTCGCAAGTTGGTATGGCGAGCAATACCATGGCAAGGTGATGTCAAACGGCAAACCATTCGATATGAATAAAGACACCATTGCTCATCGTGATTTACCTTTGGGAACACATGTTCAGATAGAAAATCCTGCGACAGGAAAGGTTGTGGATGCTATGGTTACGGATCGAGGACCATTCATCAACGGGCGTGACATAGATCTCTCCTACGGTCTTGCCAAGAAACTATCTGTAGTGGAAAAAGGGGTCAGCAAGCTTCTCATGAAGGTATTGTAAGAACCGCAATACACAGTTGATTAATCCCAGAAGATTTAGTATCCATTATTCATAGGCAAGAAATCATTTTTTGTTGTTGCATGATATTATGATATAATTAACGAAGTTTCGTTTCTAAAGGAGTGGCAAATGAAAAAACTTTCCTCAATATTATTTATATTGCTTATCGGGATTTCAACATCTGTGTTCGCCCAAATTTCTGAGATAATTGAAGCCAGAAATGAGTTTGGCGGGGAAACGATGATGACCCCTTTTTCTGCAGTAGATGAAGAATATAAGGACGGGGTGGCCAAGTCAATAGTATACCTCAACGACAACTACAAGACAGTGAAAAGGGAGTTCATCTGTACCGATGAATACAACAAGAGCAGCGGGATATTGAAGAGCGTATCTTACTTTGACAATAACGAGAAGATAATTAAAGAAGAATATTTCTATAACGATAATTATGCCCTGAAAAAGGGGATAGCAAAGGATATATTTTACTTTGACAGCACCAATAGGAGAGTGAAAGCGGAGGCCTACGACTTGAACGGATTACTGATAAAAAGTAGCCAATAACAAGATGTTATTCCAATGGCTGCGCAGCTGATTATCTCAGGATAAAAACGACAGGCTCCCATCGCCTTGTCAATAATACATAATCAGGATGGATCGATGGACTTTAATATCTCAAATTATTACCTGTCTTTCAGGACCAGTGGCGATACCGATATCATCGACATTACACCTCATATATCAAATAGAGTCACTGAATCAGGGTTGACAGAGGGACATGTTCTCATCTTCGTGCCTGGCTCGACAGCGGCGGTAACAACCATCGAATATGAAAATGGCGTTGTTTTGGATTTTAAAGATGCCATCGAGCGCATTGCCCCAAAGGGAATTCCGTATCGACATGACGCCAGGTGGGGCGATGGAAATGGTTATGCTCATGTACGGGCGGCAATTCTTGGACCATCTCTCACAGTTCCTTTGATTAATAGCTGTCTCATTCTTGGAACCTGGCAACAGATTGTTCTGGTTGACTTCGACAATGAGCAGCGAGATCGAAAGGTCCTCGTCAGCATTTCAGGATCTTAATCACAGTAGGCAAACTGGACAAGAAACATGACAAAGGATCTATGCAATAAAATTCCTTCCAGAGTCGAATGCGACGAACTCATGGCTCGGCATTCCATGCTGCCCAATATCATGGAGCATTCCATACAGGTTATGAATGTTTCCTTGGCGATCACAGACAATTTGAAAAGCGGTGTGCTCATAAACAGGGACCTTGTGATTGCGGCTGCGCTCCTGCATGATATAACAAAGACAAAATCTCTTGAAACAAAGGAACCTCATGATGTGTCCGGTGGTGTTCTTTTGAGGGAATTGGGGTTTCCAAGCACCGCTGATATTGTGGAACAGCATGTCATTATTCATAATGTTGATCTTGAGGGAAGACTTGAGGAACGAGAGATTGTATATTACGCCGATAAACGGGTGTTGCATGATACTATCGTGACCATTGAAGAGAGACTAAATGACCTGATCCAACGGTATGGCATGACGGAAGAGTTACGCAACCTGATCCTCATAAATAGAAGTCAAGTGCTCGCAGTTGAAAGGAAGATTGCCGGCTTTATGGCAATTGATTTACACTATGCAATTCAAGCTAATATAAGTATCAGAGGTTTTGATGGACAACAAAATAAGGGGCAACGGCAAGATTGATGTGGTTTTGTTTGATTTTGGCGGCGTGATTGCTGAAGAAGGTTTCATGAAAGGTCTCAAGATTATTGCAAAAGCAAATGGACTTGACGAGAAAGTGTTTATTCAAGCGGCTTTCGATGTCAATTACTCAACGGGCTATATACTGGGGAAAGCATCAGAGAAAGTATTCTGGAATGAACTTAAAGAGAAAACAAGCCTTAAAGGAGACAACGCCGACCTCAAAGCTGAAATCTTCTCCGGGTTTGTGTTGAGAGATTGGATGATTGACCTGGTAAAAAAGCTGAAATCAGAAAATATCATTGTCGGTATCCTCAGTGACCAGACGGACATGATAGACAGGTTGGACAAGCAATTTGATTTCTTCAAATGGTTTGATCATGTATTCAATAGTTACTATCTTGGAAAGGGAAAGCGGGATATCAGTCTCTTTGATGACGTTGCTCGCACATTGAAAACCAAACCAGATCGAATGCTGTTTGTTGATGATGATCCCGGACACGTAGACAGAGCAAGGCATAAGGGTTGGAAAACTATCCACTATGTTGATCGGGAATCATTTGAAAAAGACTTTGCAAAGATCCTGCCGCTAAGGGGATAGATATTGTTATTGCTTCTAATCTGTCTTGATAAGGGTAGTAAAAAGAAATGGAAAATCAAATGGAAATTGTTTCCATAGTTGATATGCTTTGCATTGGTGCGATTTGGCCATGAACGATAAAACCGCCCTTCTTATCGGCGCCACTGGACTGGTTGGAGGGGAATGTCTGAAGTTACTGCTTCAGGAAGGGATCGAAAGAATTGTTTCCTACGGTCATCGCTCACCGGACGGCTTCTGGTATGATCAGGAAGAAAGCGAATGGGTCATCGTTCTGAAAGGGAGCGCCATTCTTCGTTTTGAAGACGAATCTGAAGGAATAACCATGAATCCCGGCGACTTTATCGATATCAAGAAGCACCAGCGGCACCGGGTCGAATGGACAGATCCCGATCAGGAAACCATCTGGCTGGCAGTGCATTATAAATCATGATGCCGGAGTAAGCATAAAATAGGGGTTCACAGGATTGTCTTACGACTTAGGATTGGGGCACTTTTTTCACTTTAATAATGCTGTAAAAATTCATCCACATATTCCGGTGGGAAGTGTTTACCTCGATATTGAAGAAGCGCCTTTTTCAGACAGCGTTGAAATGCATCAACAACAACTGGGTCGAAATGAGACCCCGAATCGCCCTGTAAAATGACAATAACCTTGTTAATGGGAATACGATCATCATTAATAGTCTCGCCAAAGGCATACTTGGGGTAGTCCCGTTTCGATGTCAGGGCATCGAAGACATCGGCAACGGCCATTATTTTCGATTCCAAGGGGATTTCATCACCTATGAGGCCCACTGGGTATCCCTTACCATTTACCCTTTCGTGATGGCAACTGGCGATTTCAGGAACCCCTCGGAGATGCTCGGGGAAATGGAACTTCTCAAGGATAAACCTCGTCTTCACAGGATGTAGCTGCATCTCTTTCCACTCTTCGGGAGTGAAGGTGCCGTTTTTAGTAAGAATCTCGTCGCGAATGCCAATTTTGCCGATATCATGGAGTAAGGAAGCATACCTTAGCATTTCACATCGGTCATTATTGAGTCCCAGTTCTCTTGCCATGAGCAGGGAATATTCTGTAACTCTTTCTGAATGTCCTGCCGTGAAAGGATGCTTTGCGTCCACAGTGGCGGAGAGGGAACTGATAGACTGTTCAAATGATAATTTAAGTTCATCGACCAGCAGGGAATTTTCAAGTGCGATTCCGACCTGAGACACCAAACCTTTTATAAGTATCTCATCATCTTGATCAAAACAATTCTTCCCCTTTTTATTGATAACCTGAAGCACCCCGATATGGCGTACACGACGTCCTCTGATAGGGATACATAAGACGGAGCGAGTTCGGAACTGGTTCTTCTCATCATAGGTCCGATTGAAGTACGGCAGCTCCCATGCGTCGGTCACGTTGATCATTTCACCGGACTCGGCAACGCGACCACTGATGCCTTCACCCAGCGGCAGGCGTATCTGCTCGATGCCCTGGGCAACTCTCGTCCAAATTTCACGCTTTTCCCAATCAATCACATAAAGGCTGGTACGTTCTGCCGCCATGGCATCAGTAACCTTGCCAATGATCAACGGAAAGAGACGATCAAAGTCCAGCTCTGAGGTCAGATCCGATGCCATGGCGATCAGCCCGGCAAGAAGCTCCTTGATACGGTTTCGCTCCTCAATCTGATCTGCTGCAGTTTGGAATATCTCATTGAAGGAACGGACGATGCTTTGGATTTCATTTTCTTCTTTATCTGGAGCGGATTTACTCTGTAAGTTGGAAAGATACATATCGTCTACTTGCAGATTCTGGCCCGCAAAGGCTTTTTTCCCTGCACTGACCTCCATTGTCTTTATAGTGATTTCGGCTGTGACCCTTTCCAGGAAGCTAAACCATCTGTACATAAGAAAGAAGGTCAACAGGGGAAAGAAAAGTAGAATCATCAAACTATAAGAAAATACTTCTCTCAGTTTATTGATCTCATCTGTATCGAGGAGTGGGAGCAGATAGTAATAACCGGCGACAATAACAATCAGGACGGGAAACAGGGTGGCTAAAAAAAAAGATATTAGAAATATCTTCTTCGATTTTTCCTGGGTTAAGGAACGAAAAAAAGACATTGGTTAATTCCGTTTTTTAATAATCTGACTATAAATCATCTGAGAGTGTAATATAATACTTACAGCTCCAAACATCAACATTTTGATTAGACATATCAAAATTCACAAGGGAATACCAACTTTGATTACAAATGATAAAGTATATTGAAAATATCGACGAGAATGAACCTCTTGGCATTGTCCACTTTTCGGGGAAAGGAAAGTGAATCATCCGGCCGGCTTTCCGTCCTGGCCTATAAGACGAACATCCCTACTCCCTTAAACACAGGGGATGATCACTCCTATTATGAGGGCACCATTATCGATAAAGTGCTGCAAGAGGGCAACACGATCAGTCTATTGCCACTTCCGTTAGTATCGCCATGGAAAATGCCCGTCTCTACCAGGAGACCAAGTCTCTGGCGGACCATGAAAGAGGCATCCGTAACATTTTCCAGAAATTCGTTCCCAAGGAGGTAGTAGAAAAGATTATCCACGGTTCGCAGACCGGCGAGACAGTAGAGGAAGAGATTCGCTTACTGACGATCCTCAACATCGATCTACGGAACTTTTCCGCTTTGTCCTTCAAGTTCATCCCCAGCCGGACTGTGGCCATTCTAAACCACTTTTTCGGCACGATCGGGGAAATTGTCCTCAAACTATTTCACTTTCTTCTGATCACTTCTGACGATTTCTGCAATCCTCTTGGCACGTTCTGAATAAAGTTCAATCCTCTCCCAGTCGGTTTCGCCTCTAACCTTCTGCATCAGCAAACCGTCTCTACCGTACCATCCTGGCAGCAGACCACCGATAAAGTATCCATATACGCGCAGGATATTCGTCGCCCCAGTGGCATATGGCGAGGTGAGGGGCAGCCATACTTGGAAGACCTTCGTATCTCTCTCGCACGCCTTTTTTTCCAACTGTGAGATAAATGCATCAAAATCCGACCCGATGCGATGGATCGCCATTCGTGCGACCTGTGCAAGAGCGAACACGTCCATCTTCCCTTGGCTGTCTCCATCTGCCGGCAAATCTCTATTCGTTCCCGCAAAAGTGCGTTCTACTCCAATGCCGGAATAAAGGTACTCCAGCTCGTCCCGATAGACCGGCGGCAGGAAAACTGTTTGCGGCAAGGGTTTGTGAAGGAAATATCCAAGCAATACAGAAACCCTGCCATGTGCACCCTGCTCTTTGGTATAGGCTGTTGCCGGCATCAAATCCACCTCCAGCCCCGTTTCCCGGTAGCCAAGTTGCAGG
>Ga0247841_10008398_pt1 | contig 14899 bp, 12 predicted proteins | sample LaCruzMarch2015__2_FD_192410 | JGI IMG/M metagenome (GOLD analysis project Ga0247841, IMG submission 192410) | Freshwater microbial communities from meromictic Lake La Cruz, Castile-La Mancha, Spain - LaCruzMarch2015_18m | ecosystem: Environmental > Aquatic > Freshwater > Lake | place: Spain...
AGTGTTCGGCACTAGACTGAATATCCCGAAGTACCTATTTAATTCACACACAACGTAGTCAGTTAAGACTTAGGCTAGTCAACAAGGGCTTTTACAAGCCCACGAGCTTTAGTCGTGGGTTATTGACGCTATTATTTGCCACCCTTCTTAAATATGCAATTACATTTGATCTGACATGCGACCGCCCTTGTGACCCATTCTTGACCCATATCATCACCCCTCTGATATAATACCACGCCAGCGACTATGGATCAAGAATAACTAATCCATATTATTAAAACCTAATTTATGGCTGTGTTTATATCCACTTTGATTTATAATCTCAAATCTTTTCAGAATATTCCAATATTTTTTATAAAAAATGGGAGATATTTAATGAACTAGAGCGTATAACTGTCCTTTCGTGTAAAACTGAAGGGCAAAAACTTAATTTCGAGATATTTTCCCGTTTTTTGGCATAAATTACTGAAATTTAGTGATTATGTCAATAAAAAAGCAATTAAAAAACGATAAAATATCTTTTCATTTTGCGCTAAGTTAAGATTTTAGATCGTATACCACAATAGTGAAGATTAAATAATTAATCGAGTAATCCAGTAATAGAGCTTTTAAATCCCCCTAACCCCCTTTTTCAAACTTTTCTTTACCCACAAGTCTATAAACCCTTGTGGATAAAGGATTTGCAATCCCCACTTGAAAAGGGGGGAAGGGAGGATTTTAGAACGAATAATAGTTTTATAGCTTAAAATTTATAGATAAGCCCTTTAAATCCCCCTTTTGAAAGGGGGAAAGGACTTATTCTCACAATATCCACATATTTGTGGGTAAAGATTAGTTTAGCTAAAAGGGGGTATAAATCCTCTATCCATAAGGTTTTGCAGACTTGTGGGTAAAGATTAGTTTAGCTAAAGGGGGAAAGGACTTGATTCTCACAATGTCCACATATTTGTGGGTAAAAATTAGTTTAGCTAAAGGGGGAAAAGACTTGGTTTCCACAATATCTATGATTTGTGGGTAAAGATTAGTTTTGAAAAAGGGGGAAAAGACTTGGTTTCCACAATATCTATGATTTGTGGGTAAAGATTAGTTTTGAAAAAGGGGGTTAGGGGGATTTGAGGCGATTTATTTATTACCCGATTATTTTCTTAACCTTCATTATCGTGGTATTTAACAAGAAATTTTACACGAAAGAACAGTATAATATAATGAAAGAGCTAAATAACGATTCGACTAGATGCTCAATTCGGCACAAGTAATACCGAAATGAATCCAAAAGGAGAAAAAGTGAGTATTCCTGAACTTGATAAAATAGTTGTCAAAGCACAAGCTGGATCGGAAGATGCTTTATCTGATCTCTATATCTGGTTTGTGAATAACAGGCTGATGTTCTCCTGCGCTTATCGTATCCTAAGGAACTGGGAAGAGGATATATACGACGTGATTTAAGAATGTGCCATAGAGACTCGTTACAAGATTAAGGAATACAATTCCAGTCAGGGGTCATTTGTCAACTGGTGTTGCGCCATCGTCAATCATGCCGCTATTGATCAGTTCAGGAAAAGGTCACGAGAAGAAAGAGGTATATCAAATATTATAATATATCCGCTTTCTAGTGATAATGTTTCCCATGAAATTCTTGAGAGCAAGGAATTATCTGAGATACTTGACGAAGCGGAGATTAAAGCTGGTTTATCGCAACGACAAAGGCTAATCTGGAAACTTTATAGGGCGGGTTATAATATTCCCGATATAGCCCAATCAGTTTTAGATGATAGCGAAGAAAGACGTTCTCGATACTCTATTTGTTCATCTTTAGGAGTTTGTTGTATTATATCATCATTTATTACGTTAGAAAAAGGGAATCCAATAGAGCTATAAAGTTTCTCTTTCAGAATCGCAAGATATTTGTTAAACTTCATTATTAGCCTCCTGTTGTGAGATTGGTGATATACGCTTTATTTTATATCACATTCAGGAGGCTTTTGAAAGCATTTTTTGGCTTATGTAAGTGACATTCGGATTAAGGGGGATTTGATTAAGGTTTTCGGATCAAGATATACTCAAAAATATTAATGCGTTATTGATGGGATACCAAAATACCTTTAAATATATTCATTCAGATATACACGATTTATTTAATCAAATTCCCCCTTCCCCCTTTTAGCTAAAAGGAGTTATAAATCCCCTATCCACAATGGTTTACAGACTTGTGGGTAAAGATTAGTTAAAAAAGGGGGACACAGGGGGTTGTTAATAACGTTAAACTACTATGTCAAAATGGCATTTTTCAACAATTACTGATAGGAAAAGTGGTGATAAAAAATGTTAAAGGATAACCTGCTCAATTGGGATAAGATAATAGATGACGTTCACAAAGATGATCAAGCAAAGGAAAATGAAGCTTTTGAGCGATACCTTAATAAAAATCAACAATCTGAACTGAAACAGCTTAAATGGGCGGCTTCACATACATCAGAAATAGATACTATCCGAGATCGCATAGACGCCGAATTTGATAAACGTTCGCCAATTAATTTGAAGCTCTATTCTGTCGAATTATACGTGCTTGACGAGAATTCCAGCCTGCTTACAATCAGAAAAATTGATAAGATTGCCTCAGACCTTGATGGTAAAGTTATAGACTTTTACCTTACAGATAATCCGTCTGTCTCTTTCTCCGATACGATAAAAGAAGGCGAAGTTATAGTCAACTTTCAGAAACTTGGTATATCTATTCTGGATTATGCAAAAGTCTCGTTTAGGATCCACCTTGACGAAACAACTGTAGTTGATGGCAAAATAGAAAAGACTTGTTAGTCTGTGTTGACTTTGTATATATTTTTGTATATACTTTCGTCGGGGGTGGTGAATAATATGAGAAATTCTGAACAAAATGAATTTTACAGATTTCTAGGCATACTTGATAACGTTATACGGACAGGTGATTCCAGAAAACTTCTGTTCTGCTTAAAGGCTGGTGCTGTGTTAGAAGCCATAATTGGTTCTCTAGCCATTGGGGAACTGAACCTTTTTAGGAGATTACAAGCAACTCAAAGAGAAACTCGTTGCTTGATAGAATTGCTTATGTAAGTGACATTCTGGCTTATCCCCAAATGAAAAAGCAAAGAGAATATCAGAAGCGATTCGGGATAATTTATACAAATTACAGGATAGATTTACTGTAATTACAAAAGATAAGGTACGAATGAGAAGTTACTAAATTTTATAAGCGTTTTAAGGAGTTTGTATATGAAAGCAAAAATTAAATTAACTGGTTTTGTTTTGGTATGCTTAACGTTTTTTCTCCCGATGCTCAGTTATTCCGCAGTTGAGTCAACTGGAGAGATTAATGCAAAAGATAATAATACAGGAACACTCATTGCTGGGAGTTCAGCAGACCTGATCCTGAATCTGACTATTGATATGTCACAAGCTGAACCGGGAGAGGATATTGAGTCAATTAAAATATCTATTCCCAATGGTCTTACTGTAAGTCAAAAGCCTGTCAAATCAGTATCAGTCGGTGATGAGGACGTACCAAACTTTACCCAATTGGTACAGGATAATAATCTCATTATTGTCACATTACCTAAAGTCATTACTCAGACTAAGCGAGTTGCCATAGAACTCACTGTTGATGCATCATCTGTACCTGTCCCGCAACTGACTTTCATAGTTGGTTTGATAGCTATCAAACAGCGTCTTCTGGTCGCTTCAATAAAACCGGGTAATGCTGATGGAAGGGTGAATAACGACAGCCTGACTCTGAAATCCGTTTCTGCTACAAAGCCATTACCACCAACTGACCTGAAAGTTCAACCCGATCCGAATGGTGAGAACGATCTAATTCTGTCATGGACAGCAGTAGATGACTCAAGCATAAGTGGTTATTTGATTTATCGTGATGATGAGCAAGTGGGCAACGTTACCGGGAAAGATCAGACTTCTTACATGGACAAAGATTTAAAGCCCGGCATTTACACTTACATAGTAAGGTCATATAAAACTCAGACGTTAAGGTCTGACCCATCAAAATCAGCAAGCGGTACTGCTCTAGTGGATAAAAAGGCTCCTAACCCACCAGTAATCACTCCGGAATTAAATGCGCTGGATAAAGGTATCGAGATCAACTGGAAATTAAGCCCCTCAAGTGACGTCATAAAATACGTCATATATCGTGGCACATCGGCTGGTTCTGTTACAAAGATTGATGAGGTAGACGCCACAAAAGACACTTATCTTGATACAAAACCACCAGAGACGGGGAGTTACCTTTACGTCGTATCCGCTGTGGATGATGCTGGTAATGAATCGAAGTCATCTCCAACGCAGGTAAGGCATGTAGTATCTGGAGATAAACCTCAACCTAATCCTTTTACACCTCGCTCTACTGACCTAAGATTTAATCAGGTAACGTTCCCGATAACTATACTGAAGGGTGGAGAAGGAGATTTTACCATCAAAATCTTTGATCTAGATGGCAATTTAGTTTTTGAGAAAGAGGCAGAAAAAGGCTCCAAAGAGATCAAGTGGAACGGAAAAGATATGAGCGATAGATACGTCAATAGCGGTATATATATCTATCAAGCTACTCTAGGAGACAAATATAAAATAGGATCAATCATAGTAGCAAAATGAAATTGTCTGTATCCCGTATATTGGAACAAATTCCAGAAAAAGAGATACTTTTATCACTTTATAGGCTTGCTACAAGTGAAGGCATAAAACTATATGTGGTTGGTGGAACAGTTCGCGACGTTATACTTGGCAGACCTGTTTATGACATTGACGTCACAATGTTCGGTGATGCCATCAGCTTTACAGAAAGGTTTGCGCAACTTACAAAAGCAAAAGCCATTGTCCTTGATGAAGAACAAAAGTCCGCAAGAGCCATCTTTTATCATGGCGAATTATACATGGACTTTAACACCATTCGGGGCAATGACATAATTGACGATCTGAAAACTAGAGACCTTACCATCAATGCCATTGCTTATGATTTTAACCAATTATTCACTTCTGATGAGGTTGAACTTATAGACCCCTGCAACGGCATTGATGATCTGAATAACAGAATCATTAATTTCACCTCTCCACAAACAATCATAGACGATCCAATACGCATGTTAAGGGTTTACCGATTCTCTGCAACCCTCGATTTCACAATTTCCGATGAGACGTTATCCCTCATTAGCACCCAATCTACATTATTAAACAAAGTCTCAGTAGAACGCATCAGAGATGAGTTATTCAAAATTCTGGATGTGAATAATTCTGCGAAATACATTAAAGCATTGGATAACGTTGGTATTATTGAACAGATATTCCCTGAGATTATTCCAATGAAGGGAATGGAGCAGAACGAGTACCATCATCTTGATGTATGGGATCATTCCATGCTTTCCCTTGATTTATTTGAACAGCAGATTATTCCAGACTCCTTGCAAGATTATTCTTCCGAAATTGAGGCATATCTAAATTTTAGCATTGTTAAGGGACGTAACATAAAATCATTATTAAAATTAGCAATTCTACTTCACGACATTGGTAAACCACTGGTGAGAGCAATGGACAAGAACGGCAGAATAAGGTTCTTCGACCATCATTTTAGAGGTGCAACACTTGCTCTAAATATAGGTATTCGTCTCAAGCTGGCAAACAGAGAATCAAAGTTTATAAGCGACATCATCGGTTACCACATGTATCCACTTAGTTTATGTACCGATTACAATAAAAAGCACGTTTCACAACGAAATAAGGAAAGGTATGCTCTACGTTTTGTCCAAAGAACAGAAGCAGAATGTCTGGCTGTGCTTCTTCTCTCTTTTGCTGATCTAAGGGCAACACAGGGACCATGGAGGAAAGATGGAGACTTAGAAGATTTGAATCGTCTTATTGGAGAGATCGCTAAAATCTATTTTCGTGAGAAGCAATTTCCGATGGCACAACTTATAACGGGGGATGATCTTATGAAGGAGTTTGCTCTAGCATCAAGCCCTATTGTTGGTAAATTGCTTAAATCAATCAGGAAAGCTCAGTTTGAAGGCAAACTCAAGACACGACAGGAGGCGCTTGAGCTTGCAAGAAAAAAACTGCGCCAATATGGTAACAATGGAACGGATAAAAATTAAGGAAGATTTTCTAAATCATCCCAATCTTTATATTTGCCACTGGCTTTCTTGTTTATTCTACCGGTGGTAAACCCATATGTATAATTTGATTCTCTTTCAAAAATAGATCAACCGATAATGTTGGAACTTCAAAGCCAAATTCTTTTACAACAGAAACAAGCCTTTCTGCATTTTCTGGATTCATCGCGATCCAGATGTCCATGTCAGCAGTTGCTCGTGGATAACCATGATACCCAACAGCATATCCGCCGATCAGCAGGTACTCAACTTTATGATCGTTGAGCAACTGTAAAAACTCTTTGAAGTCGGGTGGTAGATGGATCATAGCCATAAATAATCTGCCGCATTACTTCTATTGCTGCCAATCGTTCATAGGGAGTCTTTGAAAGCCAATAGGCTTTTTCGTCAGACTCATTCAATGACGTGACAGTAAAAGCAGTTTTTTCAATCTTTATAGAATCAAATACTTTCATATTTCAATTATACGAGTAAGTACAGTAACGAAAATAATATCTAATACAACATTAGTATAAAGCATTTATAATACTTATTCAAGTAAAAAAGTCTTGGAAAAAAAACAGCAGTATTAAACCACTATAACGGGATTCGGACAAGTAAATGTATTTAGCTTTAGGCTTCCACCATACAACAAACACTATCATTTTTTGAAGATTAAGGAACTATAGGTTCACACTTTCTTCTGGAAAATTTATTACTGCTTTAATCATATCGTCATGATCTTCGGACAGATTTTCAAAAGCCTCGCTGATATTTGATAACTCATATTTGTGGCTGATGATTGCTTTAAGATTGACTGCTCTTGAGTCCGCAAGATCAATGGCAATCGGAAAATCACGACGGTAAGTCATAGAGCCTAAAAGCTTGATCTCGTCGGTTACAATTTTGGTTAATGGTAATTGAACCAGTCTATTCCCTATGGGTTCCATCATGACTATAGTTCCGCCTTTACTGACAAGATCAGTGGATTTTTCCAGATTCTGCGGTTTGCCGGTACACTCAATTACAAATCTGGCGCCAATGTCTTTTGTCAATGCCATGACAAGTTCTTTAGCGTCATCAGTCGGAAGGGCATAATCAGCTTCCAAATCAGCCGCAAAATGAAGTCTTTCCGCCACTGTATCGGTAATAACTACAATCGCACCTGCCCGCTTTGCTATCTGCAAGGTCAAAAGACCAGTAGAAGTTGCGCCAATTATAACGACATTATCACCAATACTGATACCCGCTTGTTTGACAGCATGTATAGCTCTAGCTAGCGGTTCGATTAAAACCGCTTCACTGTAAGATAAACTATCATATTTGCTAAATACCATTGATGCTTTTGCGACTGCGTATTCAGCATAAGCGCCCTGAATGTTATATCCAAGCATCATCATGTCCTTGCATAGATTGTATTTTCCCGATATACAAGATTGACATTCCTCACAAGGCATTAACGGCTCAACAATCACCTCATCACCTTCGGAAAGATCATTGACTTCTCTACCTACGGCGACTATTTCTCCAGATAACTCGTGTCCTAAAATTATGGGATACTTGGCGTCTGGATGCAACCCCATGTATGCCAGCACATCTGAGGCTGATATTCCAGCAGATTTTACTTTTATTAATACTTCACCTTCACCGGGTCTTGGTTCCGGTATATCTTTTATGACGATCTTGCGTGGTTCTTCGCAAACAGCCGCTTTCATTTATTTCTCCTTTTGTCTAAACTCAATTTTGTCCTCCTTGCACTTTTTCACAAATAACTATAAATTCTTGCGTCATTTTTCAACATTACAAACTCATTTTCAATTGGGAACTACTGCCATCTTGTTTCGTTGCGGTTTTCAAAACTTCATGACTCAAAGGTAATTCTAGCCGTTTTTCCTGCTCAATTAACTCTCGAACAATCACGATTTGTATTTTGTCATAGTTTTTACCCATTAGCGGATGGTAGTATAAACCCGCATTTATGGCTTCTTCCTTCATGGGTTTTGTTGGCTCATCAAGCGTAATCAAGGTAGCTATTTTTGCATTTTCACGCTCCATATCGCCATGCAAAGTAGCAATAACAGACCGATTTACACCGCCTGATTTGACTTGTATTACCATTCGTTCTGTAGTATCTGCACCAGTGGCAAAATAAACAACGCCATCAATACCTTTATCTGCGCCCTTCTTTGTGTTGATAACTGCCCGATTATTTGTATAGGTCAATACTGCCCATTTTTCAAATTCCTTCCGAACCCGATCATCTTGACGATTAGCAAGGGCTTTGGCGGCGTCTATATCTCGTGGAATACCATCAACTTTGATACTTTTCAAAACATTTTCACCAAAAGATTCCATACGCCGAAGTATCAAACCAATGCTGTGATATGTGATGTCAATTCCGATCCAATTTCGTTTAAGCCTTTCTGTGACAGCTACGGTTGTTCCACAACCACAGTAAGCATCTAAAACGGTATCGCCTTCGTTACTACTGGCAGAAATAATTTTCTCTAACAAGGCTTCTGGCTTTTGGGTAGGATAACCTAATCGCTCTTTTGCTTGGGAATTAATAACAGGAATAAGCCAAACATCATTCTCTTTTACGCCACGTTCATCAATGTCTGTAACATACACATCATTGCCCTTGATACGAGTGTGATAATGCTGTTTACGCTTAAGAGATTTTTCTGTATATTGGGTGTATTGGGCATTGAAAATATGTTTTTCGGCTTTGGTATAGAAAAATATAACATCGTGCATTCTCAAAAATCGCCTTGCGTCACCAGTCCAGCGTCGATAATGCCAAATAATTTCATTCTGAAAATCACCACCTTGACTACAAAATACAGCGTCAAGCACAAGCTTTAGATAATGGCTGGCTGTTGGGTCACAGTGAAGATAAAAACTACCCGTAGGTTTTAAAACTCTATATATTTCGGTAATTCTCAAAGTCATACTAACCAGATATGCAAATAAATCACATTTGTCTAAAATCAGTTCCAGTCCTCTAATAAGTTCGATGGATTGACGAGTAAAACGCCCTTCAAAATTGCTTATGATCTGCTGATGACCTTCGATTGCTATTGTATCCCATTGCCAAGTATCAATAAATGCTTGTGCCTGGGCTTTATCCTGCTGACCACCGATAGCATTATAGATTTGAAAATAACTACGCTTTGAATTAAAAGGTGGGTCAATGTAGCACAAATCAACCGTTTCATCCCGAATCTTGTTGCGTAGAATTTCAAGATTATCACCGTAATAAAGTATTCCCATTTGCTTTCCTTTTATAATCGTTAAAAAATACATAAACGTTCTAAAAACAACCCCCTAGCCCCCTTTTTTAAGCTAATCTTTACCCACAAATGATAGATATTGTAGGAACAAAGTCTTTTCCCTCTTTAGCTAAAGAGGGATAAAGGGAGATTTGATTAAAGTTTTGGGTCATTTGGTTCAATAGATACTCAAAAATATCAATAGAGTTATTGGTAATATGCCGAAATACCTTTGAATAGATTTATTAATATTTATAGTTTGTTTAATTAATCAAATTCCCCCTTCCCCCTTTTAGCTAAAAGGGGGTTATAAATCCTCTATCTACAAGGGTTTATAGACTTGTGGGTAAAGATAAGTTTTTTAAGGGGGAATAAATCAAGTCGTATCAACATTCCCCCTTAGCAAAGGGGGTCAGGGGGTTGTGAAAAACGTTGAAATATAATGTCAAAATGGCATTTTTTAACGATTACAAATAACAATAAATTAATGACATAGTGCAGACTTATAAAGTTTATACATATCCTCTTTTGTGCATAATCGAGGATTCAGGAGATGACAATGATCTTCCATTGCCTGCTCCGCCATAATTGTTATCATATCAAGATTTACACCCACTGCACTTAAACGATCAGGTAAACCTATATCTTTGCATAACTCTCTTACTGCCTGTATGGATGCTTTTGCAGATTGTGTTACTGACATTCCTGACGTATCAACACCCATCGCTTGAGCTATATCAGCATACTTTTCGGGTGCAAATTCAAGATTAAATTCCATAACGTAAGGTAGCATAATAGCATTAGCGATGCCATGATGAACATTAGCTTCTGTTGAAAGCTGATGGGATAAAGAATGTGATGCGCCAAGTCCCTTACGGAAGGCTAATGCGCCCATCATTGAAGCCATAGACATATTTTTACGAGCTTCGAGGTCTGTGCCATCTTCAACTGCGCGCCTGAGATTCTTTGATATTAGCTTAATACCAGCGATGGCGATAGTCTCAGCCAATGGGTTATAGGTAATAGCAACGCAAGCCTCGATATTATGGCTAAGGGCGTCAATGCCAGTAGCGGCAGTCAGGTATGGCGGAACCTTCACTGTCAACTCAGGATCAACTACTGATAAAGACGGTGGAATATGGCGAATCACCCTTTTGCGATTAAGTTCCGTATCAGTTATTATACTTCCAGTCGCAACTTCGGAGCCTGTACCCGACATAGTAGGAACAGCGATGAGAATCGGCTTATCTCCTTTAACTACGGTTGGCAAAAAATAGTCTCCGATGTGACCACTGCGTGTAGCCATAACCCTTATGGCTTTTGAAACGTCAATCGGACTGCCTCCACCGATACCCATAATCGCATCACAATTATTCTTTTTATAGATGTCCAGACCATCCATAACGTTTGTATCCACAGGATTTGGCTGAACTCCGTCAAATAGTACGTACTCAATATTGGAAGTTTTCAGAATATCAAAAACACTGTCAATAGCACCAGAATTTATAAGCCATTTGTCAGAGACTAGCAACAATCTTGAGACGTTGAGCCTGTTTATATATTCAGGTAGATTCCTGATAACACCGATGCCGAATTCAATAGTTGCGCCGAATATCTGAGTTGAGAGCGATTCAATTTCTAAACTCATCTAACTACCTCGTTTTATTCATAATTAAAAAATATCAATTTGTTTAATCAATTGTATATTAATAGATAGAATGAGTCAATAGAGATGATACGAAAGTTCTTGACTTTCTTCAAGTTTGTCTGATAAGATTATTTTTAATCACAAATTTCATTCGTGTATTTTATATAATTCGTGATAAATCGTTTTTCTAATGGTTTCATAAGCGACTTTAAGAAACCTTTTAAACTTTAGGAAATAGAACGCGGATGACACGGATCAGGCGGATTTGCGCTGATCGAAAGAAATAAAAAAATCCGCGAAAATCCGTTTAATCCGTGTCATCCGCGTTCTATTCCTAAAAATTTAATATCATTTTTTAACCTTGCTTAATACAGGAGATAGATATGAAGAAGCTAAAAGTTGTCCTTATGGGTGCTGGTAGTGGTAGTTTTGGACGAGGTACTATCGCAGACCTTATGTCATCAAAAGAACTGAACGAATTTGACTTGACTGTTTCTCTGGTTGATATTGATGCGGAAGCACTTGACAGAATGTATAAGTTCGCAAATATGTTAAAAGACTATCATAAGTCTAACGCAAAGCTAGAAGCTACAACTAACAGGCTTGAGGCACTTCCGGATGCAAATTACGTTATTGCGGCACTGTCTAAGAAGCGTTATCAACTCTGGGAACAGGACTTTTTGATACCCTACGCTTATGGATTTCGTCACATATACGGAGAATGTGGTGGTCCCGGCGCAGATTTCCATACTCTCAGGAGTTTTCATATTACCGTTCCTATCGCTCAAGATATGGAGAAACTTTGTCCAGACGCTTTATTACTCAATTTCACAAATCCCGAAAATAGAGTCGCTATGGCTGTGAATAAGCTTACCAAGATCAAATGTGTTGGATTATGTCATGGTCCAGTCGGCACACACAATGATGTTGCACGTGTACTTGGACGCTCAACGGAAGATATTGATATAGACGTTGGCGGGATCAATCATTTCCATTGGGTTATGCACATCAGAGACAAGTCCAGCGGACAGGATTTACATCCTCTATTTGATCAAAAGATGAAGGAATCAGATTGTGGATTTGATCCTTTGACAAGGCGCTTATACGAAATCTTTGGGTTATTGCCATTCCCATCACCAAGTCATACGGGTGAATACGTATCCTTCGCTTATGAGATTTGTGGTCCTGTGTTTATGTCATGGAAAGAGGAAATTCACACAATTGAGGAAGAGAAAAAATATGGAGTTATGCTTTTCCCAAAATCAAGGATCCAAAAAGTAGTAGACGGTGAGGAATCATTGACAGATGATCTTGCTCAACCGAGTGGTGAGTTTGCTATACCAATAATCCGTGATATTGAGTTTAATCGCAAAAACCGTGTATTATCAGTCAATATACTGAATGATGGCTTTGCAATTTCAAATATGCCGGAGGATGCAGTTGTTGAAATACCAGCTATGGTTGATGATGAAGGCCTGAAGCCTGTAAAAGTCGGCGCATTACCCGAAGGCATTGCGGCGCTTTGCAATAAACAGGTTTCCATCCACAAGTTATTAGTAGAAGCTTACAAAGAATGCTCCAAGAACATTCTCCTTCAGGCAATAATGCTCGAACCAGTCGTTGACAGCATTGATAGAGCAGAAAAGATGATAGACGAAATGTTGAGGATAGAAAAAGAATTTCTCCCGACATTTAGCTGATGATCTATCAAAACTGTTACCTTAATACGACTTTTTCAGTTATTAAACACAAAGACACAAAGGTCACTAAGATCACAAAGAAATCAAATAGTGAGTGATGTGCAATGAGTTAAAAGTATTTTCTATCTAGTTGTTTTACTCATTACTCATTTAGTGTTCTTTGTGCACTTGGTGTCTTTGTGTTTAATTCCTTTGTAATTCAATAAGTGAAAAACTCGTAACATTAACTTAATGATCACCCACTATGAAAAAAATGAAAGGCTATGAAATATGGAATTTAAGGTTCTTACAGATAAACAGATCGCTCAGATTCATAATGCTTCAATAAGAATATTAGAAACCATCGGCATTCGCATATCGCATAAGGATGTAGTACAAAAATTCAAAGAAGCAGGTGCGGATGTTGATGAGTCCAAAGAAACGGTTAAAATACCAGAAAAACTGGTGATGGAATCAATCGAAAAGACTGGTAAGACATTTACCATCTATGGTCGTGATCATAATAAAAAGGCACGATTTGGCTTCGGTGAGCGGAATTATAACTCTATCGCTGGCGAGGCACATTGGGTTGATGATTCTTGCCTGAATAGGCGACCTGCTTCACTTGATGACGTTATAATTGCGGCACGTTTTGGCGATGCGCTTGAACATATAAACGTAGTTGGTGCGATGTCTGATCCAAAAGAGCTTCCCATCAGTTACAGATGCGTTGCTGTTGCCGGTGAATTACTCAAAAATACCACGAAACCGATCACTTTCTGGTTTTATGACCGCAATTCAGCAAAATACATACTTGAACTTTTTTCTGCTGTGGCTGGCAGTGAAGACGAAGCGATAAAATATCCTTATGGCTACCCGTTCCTTGAACCCATAAGCCCTTTGAAATTTCCGTTTCATGGTGTTGATCTGCTATTTGAGACGTGCAAGTTCAAGCTCCCTGTTCCAATAGGACCGATGGCACAAGTTGGCGCAACAGCACCCGGCACACTCGCCGGCACACTCGCTCAAGAGAATGCTGAAATTCTTGCAGGAACAGTCATTGTGCAACTCATCGGTCCCGGTACGCCTGTATGCTATGGTGGAATACCTCATGCTTTCGACATGAGAACGACACAACTCATCTTCTCAGGACCTGAGCAGGCACTGATGGCTGTCGCAATGACACAGATGGGGAAACACTATGGTTTGCCTGTATATATTAACGTTGGTCTTACCGACAGCAAGACAGTTGACGCTCAGGCGGGTATGGAGGCAGGTATAACGTTGGTATTGGGTGCGCTTTCTGGTGCGGATATATTCGGTCATCTCGGCATAAGCGGTGTTGATCAGGCTTCGTCATTGGCGATGCTCGTTATGCAGGATGAAGTGATTGGATATGTTGAACGAATAATGAGAGGTATTGAAGTATCCGAAGAAAAATTTGGGTTTGATACCATTGCCTCTGTTGTCTCAGATGGTGGAATGTTCTTGTCACAGGATCATACAGTCAATAACTTTAGAAAAGAATTATGGTTTCCGACACTGCTTGACAGGCAATTCTGGCAGGCATGGCGTGACGATAATGCAAAGGATATGATGCAAAGGTGTATTGAGAAGAAGAATATGCTTCTGGAAACGCATATACCTGATCCAATAGACAATGATACTCAGAAAGAGATTGATAAAATGATCAATCATGCGAGACAGAAACTTATACAATAAAAACGGAATTAGCTTGACAATGTTAAATTAGAAAAAAATGCAGTTGTAGCCCGAAAGTCACTGACATAAGCAATTGTATCAAGCAATGAGTTGCTCTTTGAGTTGCTTACGAGGTTGTTTGAGCCACCCATAATTCTTGGGACGCTTCTTCATCAACCTTGGTTCTACTCGTCCTTTTCGGACAAGTATTCGCTCTTTGGAAATTACATACAAAAGCTCTTTATATAATCTCTGACGTTCATAAAAAGATTCAGTTCACCAATGGCTAGAGAACCAATTATGGCTTCCAGAACTGCACCAGTCTTTAAGCAGAATAGAACTACTATGTTAGCGAAACCACATCCCTCTTTTTGACTTTCGGGTTGTGGATATTCTGCTTGATTTTTCTCTGTATCATCCATGATGATAGTTGAACCATCAGCAACGGTAACATGGCGATTACACCAAGTT